>JAEEGG010008356.1_pt1 | contig 23508 bp, 19 predicted proteins | sample 9134161 | NCBI WGS metagenome assembly JAEEGG01 (sample SAMN16246543, study PRJNA631951) | gut metagenome | biome: gut microbiome; feature: rumen; material: CR-attached | host: Bos | place: Iran: Karaj | collected 2018-10
ATTAATTGATGTTAAAGACAACGGCCTGTTTGCTAGGAACAGGCCGTTGTTTTATTATTTCATTTTTACAGAAGTCATGCAGTAGTCGCCGTCGGCAAAATGGATGATTGTTGTGTAGTATTTGCCGGCAGGGATGTTGTCTGGTTCCTCATAAGTGAATGTCTTATTACTAGACTGAACCTTTGCCTCTATACCGCCATTTAACCAGGCTTGTTTATCTCCCAGATCTACAGAACAATAAAGCGTATGAACTAAACAAGGCTTATCGGTTAAAACATTTATTCCTAGTGTTCCCTCATAATAATTTTTAATAGTAGGAGCGCCAGAATCGGCTAAATAATAAGGAGCATAGAAATATATGGTATCCCAATAGTATCCACCTTGATAACAAGGATTTCCACCCCCGTAGTATGAAGTTCCCCAAACGTAAGTTTTAATAAATGATTTTGATGGACCATTATTAGTGGAACCATCAAAAGGATAACGATAACAATATTTTTCACTACCATTATTATTTAAATTATAGATAAACCTATAATTATGATACTTATTATAATCATCAATGTAAGCATCATACGAGTTCTGACTAGGAGTACGGTATGTTATGGTATAATTACCTACCATATCTTCTAAGAAATCAGCATTCTCGTCTATTAAATGCCATTCTCCTTCATCATAATAAGAAGTAGTTATATTTGCACAAGACATTTGCCATGCATATGAGAATCTTAATTCAATCATTTTGCGGCCTTGATTAAGAATAATAAATTCAGGGCTACCTTCAACATGTGTATTTTCAACTTCAAATAGATAATCTGTATAATTTTCATTTGTATCAACAAGATGAACATAACAATATTTATTATAATTACCGTCAAAAGGAAGATATAAAGTATTATCAGAAGCTTTCTGTTTATATTCTTTTACAATGCTCGTATCATTCCAGTCAATTCCTGTCTCAAGCAGATTACTGCTGGATGAAACAATATACTTAATTGTCATATTCCCGTCTGCATCTTTCTTTAATCCACTCGCATCAAAAGTTCTTGGATTTTCATCCAAATCTTTCTGTAGATACACAATACGTGTTTCAGGAAATACAAATTCCCTATATTTAACGTTACTTTGTGTGTTTGATGAATCAATTGCAGGAGGTGTATTATCTTCACTTATAGTCAATTCTTCATACTGAACATCAAAATCCATTTTAAGGTCATTTATTTCATTTTTGAGCATAACAAAAAGATGATAAGCTTCGTCAGATGTAGGTAAATCAAATGTTGTAGTATTAAATAATAATGAATTAGCTGCATTTGATCCTTTAATCACAGCTATAAAATACTTTATATTCGGCAGAAAATTAAAGCCTTCTTCGTAAGTAATATGAACTGTTCTTATTCCGCTATTAGGCACTGCGGGGTCAACTGAATATGTAAAGGTTGGGATCATATCACTTGTAAGAGTTGTAACAGTTTCCGGCTGAACACCCTGATATATTACATAAGGATTACTTCCCAATGTATAAACATAATTTTCTATATTTTTAAGAGGATAAATATACAGTGTTCCTGTCATGTCTTTAAATGTATTACAGGTAACATAACCATTACTATTTAAATCCACTGTAGCTGTAGTTACAGTATTATCTGTATCCTTAAAAACAAAATAAGCATTATAATCGGATGATTTTAAAAGTTTGCCATCATTATATATCTGGAACTCTGTATTATTAGTTACATCTACATAGTCAGCAGTTATTGACTTTGGAATAATATGATCATAAACTCTCTGATTACCGGCAGTATCTTCCAAAGTTGTACGAATGATTGTATCTTTTGATGCATCCACTTCTACATTAAACATACAATAAGGCTGATAAAGTTTTGAAGCCTCTATATATTCGTATTCATAATCAAAGTCTTCGGCCGCATATTCTGTAAGTGTTTCTCCTGTATACCCGATTGCAAGTTTTACAAGTCTATCATGACCTGAAAAATCCTTTGTTTCACTTTCCAGATTATATGTATTATCCATATATGTGTTATTATTCTTATCTTTAATAAATGGTTCGTACTTATCAGTTGCAAGATATAAACTCAAATTATAAGTTGCCTTACCATTTTCATCTGCAATTTTTTTGATTTTATTAGTTTCATAATAAGAAGGTCTTGCAGCAGGCCCTCTTATAGATTGTACATCACATAGTGTATCCTTTATCAAATCAAGTTCTTTACAGGTTTCGTTACCAGACTTATCGCGCAGGATGATTTTTACATTAACAACTCCATCTTCTTTTACCTTAAAAACATGATTAATAGTAGTAGCTACATAACCTGTCTTATTATCCTTGTCAGCTACAAGCGGATATTGTTTTTATAAACAGTATTATCAGCAGAAGGTACACCATTAGGACTCCATAAAAGTTTTTCCTGAATTTCCAGTTCGTCGACTCCACTATTTGCATCATAACCTTCAAGGTCTATCCAAAGAGAACTTACATGATGAGCTTCGATATTTGCTTTAACTGCAGCAGCTGCGGCATCTGCTTCTTCGCCATAATATTGCTTGTCTGCATAATGGTCAAAGGTATTTAAAGCGGCAGTTTCCTCTATGATAATACAATCTGCAGCAGTTTTGGCACTCTGCTCTGTTTTTGCAATATTAAATTTGGTAAATTCCGGCGGAACATTTTCTGAAGGGAAATAACACTTTGGACGAATTTCTGCATCTTCCGGTAAAGAATTAACTACAATTGTTATTTTTCGGATAATTGTTTTTTCTGCCCTGTTTTCGCTAAGTCGTTCTTCTGTTATGACAAGACAATTTTCATCAAGTTCTTCACCGGTCTGAGGATTTGTAATCATCCAGTATTTAAACGCTGTATTTTCTTTTTGTGTAAATTCTACAGTAAAGGTATCTCCCTGTGCTACAATTACAGAAGGTGGATAAATATCACCGTAATCGCTGTTATCTACCCTCATCTTTATAGTTACTTTAGGAGCATTTGCATATTCAATCTTTTTTTGCAAATCTTCTCTAACACCGGCTCCTTTCAGAAAGTTTTCGCACGAAGCTAAAAGAATTAAAATAAAAGAAATTATAATTGTAAAAGTAATTTTTTTGCTGGTAGTTGTCATAATTAAATACTCCTATATATATTTGCGTTTTATTGTTATCGTATTTTAACAGGCGAATTTTCCATTTTTCCGTCTGCGTAATGAATAATAGTTGTGTAATATTTTCCCGAAGGAATTTTATCAAGAGGTTCTTCGTACATAAATTCAGTTTCCCAAGTACCAAAATTACTAGACATCTGAACCTTAACTTCTATACCCTCGTTTACCCACGACTGAATATCTCCTAAGTCTACAGTAGAATAAAGTGTATGTAAAAAACATGGTACATTAACTTCGACATAATATCCCTGATTAGCCTTTATAAAGATTCGTTTTTTTGGTTGATATCTTTCATAATCTGGATACGAAACATATGAAGGCCACCAATAAATTACATCAAAATATCCGCCATCACTACTTGTGCGACTATCGTCAGACCAGATATAAGTTTTTATAAAAGACCACTCTTCTGAAGGCATAGGCTGTAATTCAATTTTAAACCTATTGTAATAATGCGTAGTTTCGTGCGAACCCCTGCCTGTACTCTTAACTTTAAATCTCCAGTAAGGGCTATTATCTTGATTATTATTTACAAGATAAGAATCACTTTTGCCATACCAGGTATTAATACTGGTATAAAAAGGACTGCTTTGATAGGTAAGAGTCCATTGGTTATTATTGATATAAAAGTTTGTCGCATTCCAGTTAAATCTGTATTCACGATCATTCCATTCTACCTGATAATACGGCTCACAAGAATTTCCATATGAGTCTGTTCTTATTACCTTAACTTCTGGCGCTGTACTATATATATCATCACCAGTCGGCTTTTCTCTGTAGATTGTTACCAGGTCAAACCGCTTTTCTGTATAGTTTCCATTATTATCTTCAAGCAGAACATAACAATAGTTTCCGTTTGTTCCATCAAAAGGAAGTTCAATACGAGGAGGATCAAGAGTCTGGTTTGTTGCCGGCTGACTATACTGGCGTACTATCTGGCTGTCGGTCCAGTCTATTCCTTTTTCTATTAAGTCTTTAACATTTGAATAAATGTATTTTACAAGAATATTATCAGGATTATCCGGGTCAGTTTTTAGTCCCTGATTATCAAAAGTATCTGTATTAGAATTCAAAAGAATAATTCTTCTGTCAGGGAACACAACAGTTTTATATTCTGAAACAGACGGTGGATAATTATCCTCATTTAATGTTCCTATAGAATAATTACCCGATTCAACAGAATCTATTCCATTGCTGTTCATGAGTACAATTTTGACATTATATGGGTTAGTACTTTCGCTTGTTGGAATATCAAAAGAAATCGTTTTTGAAAAATCTGTAATTTCTTTGCAGGATGAAAAATCATCTCCACCAACACATTGAACCATATATTTAACATTCTGAACAGGAGTAAAAGGTTGGGTAATATTTACATTAACCGTACGTTTTCCTGTATTTATCTGGCACGGAGAAACATTGCAGGTAAAATCAGGAAGTTCACATGTGCTAAGATCAACTACATCTGGTGCCGGCACTCCATTATAAATTAGATATGGTTTTATACCTCGGGAGCGGAATTGTCCACCCGAAAGATTTCTACATCTCAACAAATATACTTCAAGAATTCCTTCTTTTAGTTTATTTTTACTACTATCATATATTGAATCAGGAATATAATATGAAGTTCCAGACAAACCGGCATTAAAATTATAATTGCTGTTACCACACTTTACGTATGGATAACCTGGTCCAAATTCCGGATCCCAGAAAAAAGTTATCTCTCTGTTAGTTTCATCTACCTGAACACGATTAATCCATGAAGATTTATAAAACTCATATTGTAAAGCTTTGGCATTACCTGCTTCGTCATAAATTGTTGCTCTTACAATTGTATCCCTTGAATCATCCACCTGTACATTATAATAAATTTTACCATAATAATAATGAGTATCACCCGCACGATTGACTTTAAAATGTTCTGCTGTAATATCTAAGTTCTCAAGAGCAAGCTCGTGAACTTCTACTCCATCATAAATAACTTCAAATTTTATATATGGTTTTATAATTGGAGTAAAATCGACATCAAGGTTTAGGATTAATGTATCAGTCGTTACAACAAGATGATCTGTATCTGTATATTCATTACCATCTAAATCGTATATATATATTTCGGGCACATACTGCCTGCCATTACCAAAACCATTATAAATGCTGTACATAGGCACATCATAAAAAGAATCATTATCACCTTCTGCAAGTATTTGATATTCAGATGTCGAAACATATGGTTCTAGTGAAACCTCGCATATAGAATCTTTGACAACATCAAATGATTTGCTCGCAGTATTTCCGGATTTATCATAAAGAGTAACTGTTACTCCAATAACACCATCATCTGTTGTTTTAAATTCATGTTTAAAAAGCTTTTCTACAGAAGGCTGCCATACTTCAGGAGTAAGATCATAATTTGTTGTATAGGTTGTACCGTTTGTTACATATTCTGTTTTTTTGGTATATAAAAGAGTTTCCTTTATTTCTATTGAATCAACTCCACTATTTAAGTCGTAAGCTTCAAGGTCAATCCACAAAGAGTTTACATGGTGGTTACGGATATTGGCTGCAACTGCACTGCTGTCGTTGTTGTAGTTTACCTTTGTGGCGTAGTAGTCAAATTTATTTAACGCAGGGTTGTCAAAAATATTAATGAGATTTGTACCGGCAGCTGCGTCCTGCTCAGATTTTGCAATATTGAGTCTTGTAAATTCCGGCGGGGTTGTTTCGGTGGTCAAATAACATTTTGGACGAATCTCTATGTCTTGTGGGAGAGAATTCATTACGAGTGTAATTTTCCTGGTTACTGTTTTTTCTATAGTGTCTTCTTCTACAGTTTCTTTTGTAATGGAAATATACTTGTCATCAAGATCTTCGCCAGTTGTAGGATTTGTTATAGTCCAGTAGCGGAAAACAGTATTTCGATTTTGTGTAAACTCTACAGTAAAAATATCTCCCTGTGCAACTTTTATAGATGGAGGATAAATGGTTCCGTAATCGCTGGAATCGAGGCGGATTTTTACAACAACCTTTGGAGCATTTGCATAGGCAATCTGGCGTTCAAGTTCTTCTTTGGCGTTTGAGCCTCTCATGAAATTTTCACAACCTGCGAGGACCAGACAAAGGAGAGCCCCACACAGCATTGTAATAAGCAGATGCTGAAACGAGTTCAGCATAACAGGTTTGTTTTTCATGACATCATCTCCAGTATAAAAAGTAATAAAACGATTTAATATTATACCATTAATATTGAAGATTTGTCGATAATTAATTTGGCACAAAAATCTGCGCTGGCTTGACACCACCCTACCTTTTTGATATATTAAACAAACCGACGGAGTGGTACCCAAGCGGTAAGGGACTGGTCTGCAAAACCATCATTGGTAGGTTCGACTCCTATCCACTCCTTAAATACAAAGGGCTGTCTTTTTACAAGGCAGCCCTTTGTTTTCCATCCCGTAGAAGCTAAGCTCCGGGGTGATAACATATATTGGCTGGTTCATAAGAGCCGGCCTTTTTTATTCCTTTGGGAACAACTCCTGTACTCCGGCCCAGGCACCTAGGACACCGCAGCCACATAAGGCGGCAGTTGGGATTGGTTCAAAATGGATGAACAGGCACAGAATGATAATTGCGGGGGCTGCAATAAAGATGCTTACTTCGCGAATCCAGAAGGAACGGCCGCGACCCTGCAAAGATTCCTTGCCATGCTTTTTGATGCGGAACGGGATGGTGAAAATAATAATGATGTATAAAAGTATTGCTGCATAAGCTATGTAGTTGCTGATAATCATAACGGCTCCTTTACGCACGCCCAGTATTGTTACTGATCCATTTTTTTAAGGTCTTCCTTGCACTTGGAAATGCCAGCGCGAGCGAGTCTACATCTTCCTGCATTAAAACCTTGTGAACTTCAAAACCGACAACTTCGCTTTCTTCGCGATGAAGGGTTTTTACAAAATCTTCCATGCTTTTATAAGAGGCAGGAAGCTTTGCGGCAAAAAAGATGTCGCAGGTCTGGTATTGGATATTTTTGTATTCGTAAACGTTTGGGAACGAGCAAAGGTAGTGCAAATCTTTTTCTTCTATACTCGCGTCAAGCTCTTCGCGGCATTCGCGGACCATGGCTGCTTCTGCACTTTCGTCGCCATCTACAAAGCCACCGGGGAGACATAAAAAGCCTTTGCGCGGATCTTTTGCGCGGACTTCGAACAGGACATTGTGCTGGTCATCATAAAGAACAATTCCAACTGCAGCTGCAATATTGCAGTAAAGGTCAAAGCCGCAGTCGGAGCACAGCCATTTTCTGTTGTTGCGCCACTGAATATTTTTGCTGCCGCACATTGGGCACATGTTAAAATCATTTTTCATTAAAGCACCTCATAACAATTGCGTCTGCAAGCTTTTCTGATCTGCGTACGGTTCGTATTACAAGCGGAACAATGAGAGGAACTACAGCTTTAATTCTACCAAGCTTGCGTTTTACCTTGCCAAGTCCTCCGCGGATAATCTGTGTTTTTATAATATCAGCCGCTTCATCTACAAGCAAAGGAATAAAACGGAAAATAACTTCGAGAATCAAAATAAGATTTTTAGAAGGAATAATTTTTTTGAGGCCGTCTATTAAATCGTATTCGGTTGTAGAAATAAAGAACGCGCTTATGCAGGAAAGAGCTGCGTAGGTTCGTAAAATTGAATTAAGACAGAACAGGAGTTTGGACGGTGTAATTGTAAAAAAGCGCCAGGTGGTATAACAAACTTCGCCAGGCACAACCGGTCTGAACATAATCTGAAAAACTGCAAAAAAGCACAGGAACGGTAAAATATGCAGGGAAGTTTTGAGCAGGCGTCCAAGGCGGAACTTTGCAAACATACAGTACACAATGCTAACCGCAAGCATAATGCTGCACGGAATTACAGAGCGGAACATAAGCGAAAGCGTAAACAGCACCAGGAACAAAAGTATGCGCAGTCCTGCAGGAAGTTTTTCTAAAGGACACTTATTTTTCCAGCCGGAGCCAGACAGACTTCTTGCAGTGTTACGCAGAGAGTCGAGCATTCTGGAAGACGGGTATGGGGACAGCCCTTCGCTCAGCCCTTCGACAGGCTCAGGGAACCCACTCTGTTGATGTGGTTCCTGAGCTTGTTGAAGGACCGCGGCGGAATCTCCAACAACAACTCCGTCCTGGAGCTTTATTTCGCGGTCGGCAAAATCGGCTTCGGCGGCATGGTGTGTTGTAAAAAGAACGGTTTTTCCTTCGTCGGCAAGTGAACGGAGCATGTGCATAATTTTGTTGCGCGACTCTCCGTCAAGGCCAGCCGTAGGTTCATCAAAAAACAGAACGTTACGGTTCATTGCAAGAATACCCGCAATTGCAAGACGGCGCTGCTCTCCACCACTTAAGCCGGCAGACTGTCGCTCTGCATACTGTGCAAACGGAATTCCTGCCATATCCATTGATTTTTTTACAAGCTCTACAAGTTCTTTTCCCTTAACACCGTTATTCTTTGGCGCAAAAGCAACATCATCGGCAGCAAAGGCTTCGAACAAAGCAGCTGCACAGTTTTGCTGGGCCAGAGCCGGATATTCCGAACAATAAATCTGCCCGCCGGATGGAGTCAAAAGCCCCGCACCCAGTTCCAATAATGTAGATTTTCCCGTCCCCGAAGCGCCGGTCAAAGCAGTAAGGCTTCCTTCATAAAGAGAAAAAGAAACCTTGTTTATAACTTCCTTTTCTGTTTTAGAATCGTAGCAAAAGCTTATATCATTAAAAGCAAAGGTTGCAGCTGCTGCACCGTCACTCAGTTTTTTTTCAAAAGCAGAACGGTCGCGCTTACTAAGAGGAACTCCTGTAACTCGCTGAACAAAAGGAGGTCTTTCCAGAAAATCGGCAGCGCTTCCTTCATAAAAAAGGCGGCCATTATCCAGACCAATTACTTTTTGAGCCTTGGAAACTGCTTCTATATCATGAGTAATATGAATGATTGTTGTACCCTGCTTGTTCAAAGCCTCCAGCAACTCAAATATATTCTGGCGCGATTCCAGATCCAGCATTGCAACCGCTTCGTCCAGAATAAGGATATCGGGCTGGATAGCAAGCATACCCGCTACTGCAAGCTTTTGTGTCTGTCCAAGCGAAAGAAGATTGGAAAGACTTTCTGCCTTGTCCAAAAGCTCGGTCATAGAAAGGCACTCAATTGTGCGCATCTCAACTTCGTCATTTTTAAGATGAAGGTTTTGCGGACCAAAAGCAGTATCTCTGTAAACCTTACTGCTTATAATCTGATCTTTTGGGGATTGAAAAACAAGGCCTATTCGTTTGCCCGGCTCCACTTCGATGCTTCCTTCCTGAATATCAAGAAGTCCGCAGATAAGACGGCACAACGTACTTTTACCGCTGCCGTTTGCACCTACTATTGCAGTATAGGAGCCAGATTCAATATAAAAAGAAATACCATCCAGGGCGGCATTGCCATCCTGGATAGAATATGAGTAGGATAGGTTTTGTATCTTGATTATTTCTTTAGTTTCCCTCAGGGAATTTGAGTGTAACATCTACAGATCCAGTCTGAGGAGTACTAGAACCTGGAGTAGCACCACCACCTGCGCCTGCACCAACAGTAGCAGCAGTAGCACCACTAGCCTGGCCGTCCTTGTCCGAAGCAGTACTTACTACAGTCTTTGCTTTACCAGCCTTTTTCTTTGCTTCATCAAATGGATCAGAGGTTTCACCATCCTTATTGATTGTAGAAGACTGTCCGGCACCTACAACCTTTGCACCCTTAGGAGCGTTATCGGTAATTTCGTCTGCAGGAGTTGTTGCATCTGCAGGTCCCTGGTCTTCTGAACCACCCTCTTCATCACCTTCTTCAGAATCATCTTCTGTTGCAGGCGTAAGAGGAACATAATCGTCAATATCATAGTAAACAATAGCACCGGAATAAACTGCTGCAGTTCCATCTGAATAAACGGCAAAGTCTGTACCACGAACCGACGCAACTCCAACAGAAGTGCGGGCTTCGTATTCAATTTTCTTACCGCTTGTATGTGTTACCTTGGAACGAACAGCACCTGTGTCTACTTTAAGACTTACAGTTTCCTTTGTGCTTGAAGAACGAAGAGTTTCCAGAGTTACGCGTGAAAGAGCAGGAACTGCCATTACAGAACCATTATAATTCAAGCGGGCTTCTGACTGAAAACCTGTACTTACTGTTTCGCTTTCTTTTACTTCGTCGCCAACCTTAAGTGCAACCCAGGTGTCTCCGCGACTAACTTCTACCTTACCTTTAACGTAAGTAACTTTAGCACTTGCAGCAAATGCCGAACCACATGTAAGTGCTGCTAAAACTGCAGCGAGCAACAATTTAGAAATAATTCTTTTCATAAAAATCACCTCCATTATAAGTCATGCATTAGAATGCAAGAGCAATATTCAAATTAGCAGTGTAGTTATTCTGTTTTGCAGGAGTTGTATCAATTACAGCAGTAACGTTTAAGCCAACCTGCAGATCAGAGAAAATATTGTATACAAAGCCGGCACTAACATCTGCACCAGCGCCTGCATACTTTGCTTTTTCTGTATCGTATGCAATCTTGTATTTTGCACCAAGGTCAAAACACATTACATCGGTACCGTAAGTAAAGCCTACCTTTGGAGCAATCTTACCGCTAACTTCTGCGCTCTTTGCAGAAGCCGAAGTATAAGCAGCAAGCTTACCCTGATTAGCAGAACCAAAATCAATTCCTGCATTAATTGCAATTTCATCTGCAGGGAAGATATAAATTGTAAGGCCTGTGTAGTTCATAAAGTTCTTGAACTTAGCAGAACCAAAAGAACTTGCAAAATTGTAATAAACACTGTTTGTAATTGGACCAGCAAGAGCTATGTTTGCATAGAACATACTGCTCTTGTTTGCACCGCAATCCAAAAGGGCATAACCCTGGAGTGTAAGATTCTGATTGAGGAACAAAGAAGGAAGCTCAACTGTAAGACCAATTGGAGCAAAGGCATAAGCCAGGTTATAAACCTTGTTCTGTTTTTCTGGAGCAACTGCCATGGCAACATTAAGGCCATTGAGGAGTCCTGTGTAACCGGCATACAAACCAAGCTTTACAGAATCCAAAGCATATACTGCAGAAAAACCGTCGCTTGTCTGGGCAATAACAGCACCAGTTGCATCTGCTACAGAAAAGCGTCCTGCGTTGATTGTAAGAAGTCCGCTTCCTGCGTTGATTTTTCCATCAAGCTTAAAAAGTGTAAGGTCTACGATGTTTACAAACTCTTTTGCATCTTTATTTGCAGTAAAATTGTATTTGTAAAGACCTTCTCCTGTGAGCTTAAACTTTGAGTCTCCAAGAGGAGCCTTGAACCACAGTGAAAGTGCATTAGACTGCTTAAAGGTAATTGCTTTAAAATCAGGAGTTGTAATTCCTGTATCATCTTTGAGAACTCCGCCCCATTCAAAAGCAGTAAGTGGAGCAGAAAGAATTAAAAGTGCCGTACAAATTGAAATAATAAGCTTTTTCATTTTGATTCTCCTACTCTACATCCATACTCATGCATTCATCATCGCCACCGTACTTAACCATACAGGTAGTAAGAATGCTCAAGGCTTCGCGACCGCTTACAAAAGAGTTAGGGTCTGCGGATTCCGGGATAACACCATCTGTCTTTAATTTCTTAAAAGCATAGCGTGGAGAACCTTTGGTAAGCTTGTAAAAAAGACCACCATTTACATTAGGCCACATCTGGAGGTAAATAAATGCAAGATTCTGCATATATACTTCCTGATTTGCGGCAACCAGTTCGGGCAGCTGTCCCTGTGAATACAAAACACTTATAGCATCATCATAACCCTGATCTTCGGTTATAAGATTCTGATGAATTGCTGAAAGATAGCAAACCTGTCCGTATGTAACCTCATCCGAATTAAGGATGTTGGTAACTTCCTGAGCTGACTGAGCAAAAGCCAGAGCCCCTGTAAGCAAAACAAATAATATAGATAAAACCTTTCTCATAAAGAATATTTTACAACACAAAGGGATAATTGTCTATAAAGATTTACGGATAAAAAAAGCCTGAGGGCGGAGTGAAAATTGCCTCAGGCTTTTAAAGTGTCATTGTCGGGCTTGACCCGACAATCTTTTATTAGTACATTCCACCCATGTCAGGTGCAGGAGCAGCCGGAGCCTTAGGTTCCGGAATGTCTGTAATTGCACATTCGGTTGTAAGGAGGGTTCCTGCAACGCTGGCAGCGTTTTTGAGTGCAGAACAGGTTACCTTTGCAGGGTCAATAATACCTGCTTCGAGCATATTTACCCATTTATCAAGGCGTGCATCGTAACCAATGCCCTTCTTTTCGTTCTTGGCGCGTTCTGCAATTACGCTTCCGTCAAGACCAGCATTTTCTGCAATCTGGCGGATTGGTTCTTCCAAAGCGCGGCGTACAATCTTGTAACCAACCTTTTCGTCTTCGCTAAGATCTTCCGGAATATTAGCAAGGGCCTTGGCAGCCTCGATCAAAGCCATACCACCACCAGAAACAATACCTTCTTCCAAGGCTGCACGGGTAGCAGCAATTGTATCTTCTACGCGGAACTTCTTTTCCTTCATTTCTGTCTCTGTATTTGCACCAACGCTAATTACAGCAACTCCACCTGCAAGCTTTGCAAGGCGCTTCTGAAGCTGTTCCTTGTCGTAAGTTGATGTAGATTTTTCGATTGCATTCTTGATTTCTGCAACACGGTCTTTGATAGCCTTTGATGAACCGGCTCCACCAACGATTGTTGTATTGTCCTTGTCAATCTTGATTGATTTTGCTTTACCAAGAACTTCTGTTCCGCAGGTTTCGAGCTTAAGACCAACTTCTTCGCTTACTACAGTACCACCAGTCAAAATTGCGATATCCTGGAGCATATCCTTGCGGCGGTCACCAAAACCAGGAGCTTTAACGGCACAAACACGGATTGTACCGCGGATTGTGTTCAAAACGAGTGTTGTAAGGGCTTCGCCGTCTACATCTTCGCAGATGATTACGAGGGCTTTTCCTGCATTTGCAACCTTTTCGAGAATTGGGAGCAGGTCCTTCATGGCACTGATTTTCTTGTCGTGAATAAGAACATAGGCATCGTCAAAGTCGGCTTCCATGCGTTCGCGGTCTGTTACAAAGTATGATGAAATATAACCGCGGTCAAACTGCATACCTTCTACAGTGTCTACAGTCATTTCCATGTTCTTTGATTCTTCTACAGTAATTACACCGTCTTTTCCAACCTTTTCGATGGCGTCGGCAAGCATTTTACCGATTTCTGCATCGTTGTTAGCAGAAATTGTTGCAATGTTTGTAATATCATCTGCGCCCTTTACAGGTTTTGCATTCTTTTTAATTTCGTCTACAGCAATCTTAACAGCCTTGTCCATACCGCGTTTAATTTCGATAGGGCGCATTCCGGCTGCTACAGATTTAATTCCTTCGCGAACAAGTGCGTAAGAAAGAACAGTTGCTGTTGTTGTACCGTCACCGGCATCATCATTAGTCTTGCTGGCAACCTCGCGTACAAACTGAGCACCCATGTTTTCGTACGGATCTGCAAGTTCAATTTCTTTTGCAACAGAAACACCGTCCTTTGTGATTGTAGGTGCGCCGTATTTTTTGTCCAGCATAACCATGCGTCCACAAGGACCCAAAGTAGTTTTTACAGCCTTTGAAATCTGTTCAACACCACTCAAAAGCTTTTTGCGTGCGTCTTCACTAAAAAGTAATTGTTTAGCCATTTTATATATACCTCTTTAATTTGAATAATTATTTACTATTAAAGATATTGAAAAAAACACGATTCGGCAACAAAAAAATGCATTTTCTGTAACTATACACAATTACAACGGTTTGTATAGTAAACCATGGTAAACCAGAATGTGCGCACATTTTACATTTTTGGAGGACCTATGAAGAAAGTTTTATTAAGTTTAATTGTTGTATTGATGACTTTGGCCCTTGCCGGATGTAAAAAACCGACAGACGGAGAAAGCTCATCAAATAATTCTAATGGGGCTGCCGGTAACGGTAGTGATGCAAACGGTGCAGGAGGATCTGGCGGATCCGGCTCAGGTGGTTCCAGTGGTGGAAGCAGCGCAGCAACTCCAAAACGCACTAAAGCAACAGGAAAAATTGGTGAATGGGAAGGCGCCTACGAAGTTGGCGACATAGTATTTACCGACGGCAGTGCAACTCCTTATTCAAGCACACTTACTCTAACAGACGCACAAAAAGAAGCGGCTATTGCGGTGATTTTTTACAAGGGGACAGGGCTTAACAGCTACGTCAACCATAAGGATGACACCAGCAAAACAAGAACGCTGGGAATGGGCTTACTGCATAGTGAAGATGTGGGAAGAATGTCATGGTGTCTTAAAGATGATGATAACGACATAACTGCTAACGGGTATAACTGGGAATTTTCGGATACTGAATCCGATTACTATCTTGATGATAATTATATAAGACAATTCCATAATGACAAAAATGGCAGTGACAATTTTGATCAGATAAAAAAGTTCCTTAAATCCAAAAATGCAGATGATACTGCAAACCCGGACTTGTATCCAGCATTTTACTTTGCTATAAACTACAAGGACCAGGCAGGCAGTCGTGTAAAAAATACTGCTTACGAAACAGGCTGGTACTTACCTTCGATAGCAGAAATCTGGAGGCTTGGCGAAGTACAAGAAACTGTAGATGCTGCAAGTACCTTGTGCGGCGGTTCGCATTTTGTTCTTTCGGGACGTGATAATGACGAAGCCTATCTAAGACCATATTATTACTGGACATCTACAGATACCTTAATGCTTGGCAGAAGCGATGAATATTATGCAACTATATATTCTTTCTTAGCCCAAGGAATGGAAGGTTTTGACAAGAGTATAGAGTGTTGGGTTCTGGCTATTCGCGAGTTCTAGCCGGGGCGTTGCGAGGGAGGTGCTCCTCCCTCCTTTTTTTCATTGCTAATAACAACATTTGCATTTATAATAGTAGTATCTTTAATTAGAAGGGACTTGTTATGAATGTACACAATTTAATGGAAGATCTTGTTATTCAGAATGTAAACGACATGTACGAGCAGGTAAAGGAGGCTAAGGCTCCATGGCTTTCGTGCGACTGCGAAAACTGCCGGCTGGACACTGTAAGCTATGTTCTGAACCGTATTCCACCTAAATATATTGTTTCGGGACGCGGAGTTACTCATGCAACCGAGACGCTCAACAACAAGCAGTTTATGGCAGATGTAAACGCACTCATACTGGAAGGAATGCGCACTGTAAGTTCCACAAAACGTCCGTTCCACAACAATGACAGAAAGGACTGCACAGTTGTGGCAGATAATATTCCTTCGTTTAACTTCCCTACTTTTACAGGCACAATTCTGGACGGCTCTACCTTTGAACCAATTACTGATGCAAACATCGTTATGAAGATGGACGGCGAGCTGGTAGAAATGATAGACAAAACCTGGATGAACCCGTATACAACCTGCAGAAGCACCCGCGGAACCTTCTCGTTCTGGGCAAAATCTATTGCGGCTGAATCGGAAGGACAGACCAAGCGCTTTGCATTTACTTTTGAAATTAGCGCACCGGGATATGCGGGCACAATTTATAATATAGAAGTTCCTGTTATAAGCGAGGGTTCTTCGCGCAAGGAAATTGATTCGACTTACTTCTTAAAGCTCAAGGATTTTATTCTGTTTAAGGAAGGAATTGAAAACCCGATGGAGTGATGGCGGGCATTACACCGACTTTCGTTCTATGAGGCGGCACGGAATCTTGATATCGTTATCTGGGATTTGCGTGCCGTCTATTTTTTTGAGCAGCACCTGTGCAGACTGGCGGCCAATTTCTTCCAGCGGAATGTCCATGGTTGTAAGCGACGGTGAAAGATAGTCGCTCATTTCGCGGTTATCAAAGCCTGCAACTGCGTAGTCCTTGCCCGGCACTTTTCCGTTCTGGTAAAGATAGTCGTATACGCCGGCCGCCATAAGATCGTTAAAGCAGAAAATACAGGTAAAGTCGCCCCCTTTTTCGAACAGCTTGCGGCATGCCTCGCGGCCACCTTCGCGGCTCCAGTAACCCATTTCTACAAGCTTTTGGTCTGCTTTGAGCCCAGCATCTTTAAGGGCTTTTTCAAAACCTGCAAAACGGTCCTGTTCGTGGGTACCGGTTGCACCACCCTGAATTACCGCAATCTTTTTGTGACCGCGCGAAATAAGATAGTTGGTCATCTGGTACGAAGATTCAAAGTCGTCAATTTTTATTGTTGGAAGTGTGTTGGCGCTCTGGTAGGCATAGGCAATTACAGTAGGCACTTCCAGATTGTCCGAAAAATATTCGATGTTGTGGGCATGGGCGGCAATAAAAATAATTCCGTCCACTTTTATGGAAAGCATTTCTTCTACCGAAGCGTTTACAATATTTTTGTATTCGGCAGAATCAGGCTTGTTGTCCCATTTGGTATAAAGCCGCAGGGTTTCGATGATTGCCTTGTAGCCCATTTCTTCCAGCGTATCCAAAACACCTTCTACAAGCAGCGGCGAACTGAACGCACCAATGTCGTCAATTATAAGTCCCACAGTATTTGTTTTGCGGGCGCGCAGGGTTCTTGCCATATAATTAGGCTTGTACCCAGTTTCCTTTACAATTTTGAGTACGCGTTCCTTAGTTTTTTCCGAAACATTAGATTTGCCGTTGAGAATATTAGATATAGTCGCAATAGAAACATTGCACTTTGCAGCCAGCTCTTTTAAGGTAATCATATACCCGCATAGTAAAACGATTTACAAGAAAAATCAAGTGATGAAAAAGTAAAAGGAGGGAGGAGCCCCTCCCTCGCTCCCAAGTCCTCACTCAGTCAGTCGCCGACGGCTCCTTCCCTCGCTCCGGTCTTGTCTGCGACCCACCCTGCGGGGGTGTCTTCCCCCGCAACACCCCCCTTTTTTGAGGAAATTACATATTTTTTGATATTACAGGCCTATTTATATGTAATTTTGGCGTAAAAAAGCCTGTTTTTGGGGGACAGCCCTGCCAAAACGCCCCGAAATCCGTCCATTTTGCGCCAAAAATACAGGAAATTGGTAAAACCCCCGGGGTTTTTACATATATTACAGTGTGTCGTGCCAAATTATATGTAATTTTCCACAAAAACCCCTTTTAAAAGACTTGCCGGCGCAAACTTTTATGCTTAAATTATAGTTAGAACATATTGCAAGGAGGTCCGTCATTAAAAAACTGGAAACCCTACCGCCGGCACAGTTCATTCCACTGGTAGAAGAACGAATTACGCAGCTGGAACAGGCACTTAAAAACAAACAGTACTCGGTAAAGCACACGCCCGCGGGGCTGGTTAGAATTGTACAAAACAAAGGAAAGTTACAGTTTTACAAGCGGGAATCTCCGGCCGACACACAGGGAACCTACATGCCCCGCTCCCAGGACAAGCTTGCCCATGCACTTATCCAGAATGCGTACGACCAGGATGCCGTAGCTTCCATCCAGGCGGAACTCAAATACCTGCGCTCTTTTTTAAAAGTATACAAAAACAAAACTACAGACCTTGTTTACACAAAGCTAAATCCGCCGCGTCGTCAGATAGTAACACCGCTTACCCTCCAGGATTTGCAGTATGCAGAACAATGGCTTAAGGTGGAATACCGACACAAAAAATTCCCGGAAGACAAAACTCCTCTTATTACAGACAACAACGAACAGGTCCGTTCCAAATCCGAAGTAATTATTGCAAATGAACTCAAAGCTTGTGGGGTGCCATACCGCTATGAGTTTCCGCTGCTTATGGATAAAAACGCCGAAGACCCCGACTTTCCGGATTACGACTTTTGCAACCTGCACCCAGATTTTTACTGTCTTAACCTTAGAACCCGCCAAGAATACGCCTGGGAACATTTTGGCATGATGAACGACCCCAAGTACGCCGCCCAGACCGCCCAAAAGCTCCAGCTCTACGCCCAGAACGGCTTTTACCCCGGCAAGAACCTCATAATCACCATGGAAACCACCGCCCACCCCCTCTCATCCAAAATGATAAAAGGGGTGATTGCAGAGTATTTAAAGTAAGAATAGTTAGTACAGACTAACATATTTTCCGTTTAATACAGGAATTCCGCATTGCTTCTCTTTGCGAGCAATGTTATATTATATAAAAGGAAATTTATTTATGAACGAAAAACTTATCAAAGAATACAAATCATTTTTAGACAATGGAAAGACAGAGCGCGAATGTGTGGCGCAGATAATTAATATGGCGACAAAGGCCGGGTACAAGGATATTACAAAGTGTAAGAAGCTGGCTGCCGGGGACAAGGTTTATATTACAAAGATGAATAAGGCTATTGCGCTTTTTCAGATAGGAAGTGAGCCGCTTGAGCGTGGTATGAATATTTTGGGAGCGCACATTGATTCGCCTCGTCTGGATGCAAAGCAGAATCCGCTTTACGAAAAGGATAATATCACATATCTGAACACTCACTACTATGGCGGAATAAAAAAATACCAGTGGACTACGCTGCCCCTTGCAATTCATGGAGTTGTATGCAAAAAGGACGGCACCACTGTAAATGTTGTAATTGGCGAAGCAGCTGACGATCCTGTTTTCTGTATTTCTGATATTCTGCCGCACCTGGCTCAGGATCAGATGAAGGATAAGGCAAGTGATTTTATTAAGGGAGAAGATCTGGACTTGATTATGGGGTCTTGTGTGCCTGCTAAAAAGCCTGTTGCAGAAGAAGCCGCAGCACCTGCAAAAAAAGACAAGGAAAAGGAACGCAGTAAAAAGCTGGTGCTCAAGCTGCTCAAAGAAAAATATAATATTGAAGAAAAGGATTTTGAATCTGCAGAACTGGAAATTGTTCCGGCCGGAGCAGCCCGCGACATGGGACTGGACCGCTCCTTTATTCTTGCGTACGGACAGGATGACCGCTCCTGTGCCTTTACTTCGGTTGCAGCTATGCTTGATGTAAGTGCAGGCGGCAAGGCGCTCAAACGAACTGCCTGCTGCCTGTGTGTAGATAAAGAAGAAATTGGAAGTGTTGGTGCAACCGGTATGGCTTCTAACCTTTTTGAAAACATGGTTGCAGAAGTTATTGCACGCGCCGGAACCTACAGCGAGCTTACTTTGCGCCGATGCCTTGCTGGTTCCAATATGCTTTCGAGCGACGTAAACGCAGCCTATGACCCGATGAACGCAGGACTTTTTGATAAGGAAAACGCAAGCGTTCTTAGCGGTGGAATTGCGTTCCAGAAATACACAGGCAGCCGGGGAAAGTCTGGCGCCAGTGATGCAAACCCTGAATTTATTGCAGCAGTTCGTGCATGCATGGACAAGGCCGGCGTTACCTACCAGATGGCAGAGCTTGGAAAAGTTGACCAGGGTGGCGGCGGAACCATTGCCTACCACGCAGCAAAATACGGAATGAATGTTCTGGATGCAGGCGTTGCAGTTTTGAGCATGCATGCCCCTTGGGAAATTGTTGCAAAAGAAGATATTCTGCAGATTTTTAAGGGTTATAAGGCATTCTTAGGGATGTAAGCCGTAGATTGCTTCGCGCTGCGCGCTCGCAATGACAAGGGGGCCCACGTCATTGCGAGGAGCCCGTAGGGCGACGTGGCAATCTACTCTTTACCAATTAAAACTTCATAGATACGGTCAAAGTCTTTTTTGCTCGTAAACTTAATCTCGATGGAACCCTTGGTGGTATCGCCTTTGAAATTTACGTCTTTTACGCCAAAGAGATTACGAAGCTCCTGTTCAAAGAGGGCTACATCTGGGTCCTTGCGCTTTTTGGTCTTTTCGGCTTTTTTGGAAGCGGCTCGGCCACCATTGTTGTAAACGTCGGCAAGCTGTTCGCATTCACGAACCGAAAGTCCTGAGCCTACAATCTTTCCAAACAGGATTCGCATATCGGAATCGTTTTTTACCATCAACAGGGCACGGGCGTGTCCGCTGGAAATCTGTCCGGTAATGAGCGACTTTTTAATATCATCAGGAAGCTTGAGCAGGCGGATTGAGTTTGCTACAGTCGAGCGGTTTTTACCAACACGCTTGGCAACTTCATCCTGAGTAAGGTCTCCCATCTGAATTAAATTATAGTAAGCAGTTGCTTCTTCAATAGGGTTCAAATCGGCACGCTGAATATTTTCGATGAGCGCATATTCAAGCTTCTGCTGGTCATCAAACTTGCGCAGCTGAACCGGCACCTTATCAAGCCCTGCCATTTTTGCGGCGCGGGTACGGCGTTCTCCTGCTATGATATAAAATTCATTTTCTTTATTTTCAACCGGTTCAATAATTATTGGCTGAAGGATTCCGTTCTGTTTGATTGAGTCGCAGAGTTCTTCAAGCTGCTTTGGATTAAAATCAATACGAGGCTGCTTTGGGTTTGGCTTGAGCATGTTTACATCGCACCAAAGACCACCGTCGCTGTCTACTTCTATGCAGGCAGGAACATTAGCTGGTCTGCCGCCCTTTGCAACCTGAACACTGTGAAGTCCAAGTCCTGTAGAAATAAGAAATTCTTCATTTGCTTCCGGATTTTCTTTGATTAATGCTCCGAGTCCTCTTCCCAATGCCTTTTTAGCCACGATGAATTACCTCTTCTGCCAATTTTTCATAACTTTTTGCACCCATACATTCAGGGTCATATTTACAGATTGGAAGTCCGTGAGACGGAGCCTCTGAAAGACGAACATTGCGCGGAATGATTGTGTTAAAAACTACATCCTTAAAATATGATTTAACCTGAAGCACAACATCCTGTGCAAGACGTGTGCGCGAATCATACATTGTAAAAAAGATTCCGCCGATTGTAAGCTTTGGATTAATTTCTTTCTGAACCTTCTGAACTGTCTGAAGAAGAAGCGTAATTCCTTCAAGCGCAAAATATTCACACTGCATAGGAACCAAAACTGAATCTGCAGCAGCAAGTCCGTTCAAGGTAAGGATTCCGAGGGAAGGCGGACAGTCAATAAGAATATAATCGTATTTTGACTGGAGAGGTTCCAGCGCATTTTTAAGGTAATATTCCCAGTTTTCCTGGTCTACAAGTTCAATTGCGGCACCAGAAAGATCAATGGAAGCACTGATTGCATCAAGATTAGGGATGGAAGACTTTTTGATTGCAGCCTGAGCAGTACAGTTTCCGGCAAGCAGTTCATAAATTGTAGGCTTGTCCTTGGATACGCCGACACCACTGGACATGTTTCCCTGCGAGTCAAAATCAACCAGCAGAACCTTTTTTCCAGCCAGCGCAATGTACGCACCAATATTGATTGCGGATGTGGTTTTGCCAACGCCACCCTTCTGATTTACAAAAACAATTGTCTTTCCCATAAGTGCTAGTATAACAATTTTTGGGAAAAAGGTATACTATTTAAATATGATATTAAGTGCGACTTTTTCTAAACCAGGTTCGGATGTTGAGGCAAAACTTGGGCGCCAATATAAAAAAATTAAAATCTCGGTAGAAAACAAGGATGGTTCGACCGGTTATTTTGCCCAGATGTTTACCGAAAAGCAGGTTTTTCATGAGCATTTGACAGAGGCAGCGTTTGAGGCTTTTTTGAAGGAACATGCCGGTACTACATTCAAGAATGTTGTTGAGCGCACAGAAAATCAGGAAATTACAATTCTTGCCAGTAAAAAGGGAAAGATTACCCGGCTTGTAAAGGAGCTTAAGAAGGATGATGGTGCTCCGGTCGTTCAGGCTGCCACTTCTGAAGGCAAAAAATATATCATTAAAGAAGGCGTTCCTGTTCCCTTCCTCGTGGTTTTGGGTGTGATGACTGCAGAAGGTAAGGTTATTGCTTCCCGGTATGATAAATTCCGCCAGATAAACCGTTTTCTTGAGTTTATTGATGATGTTCTGCCTTGGATCTGGGACGAGCGTGATGATGGAGAGCGCCCTCCCCTACGGATTGCCGATTTTGGCTGCGGAAAGTCGTATTTGACCTTTGCTGTTCATTATTTTTTGACAGAAATTAAGCATATCCCGTGCCAGATTGAAGGCCTGGACCTTAAGCAGGATGTAATTGATTATTGTAATGATATAACCGCGCGGCTTGGTTTACAGGGCCTGCACTTTAGTGTTGGTGATATTTCTGCTTACAAGGGAGATGCTGCACCGGACCTTGTTATGACCTTACATGCCTGTGATACAGCAACAGATTTTGCACTGGAATATGCAGTGAGTCGTGGTGCCAAAGTCATTTTGTCCGTTCCATGCTGCCAGCACCAGATAAACACCCAGCTGCAGGCCAACCGCAAAGGAAAAATCAAACAGGATGACAGCCCTCTGGAACCCATTTTAAAATACGGCCTCCTGCGAGAAAAGTTTTCTTCTTTACTAACAGATGCCCTCCGCGGCGAATGGCTGGAACAACAAGGCTACCGCGTCCAGATGCTGGAATTTATTGATGAAGAACATACCCCAAAGAATGTACTGATTAGAGCTGTGAAAAAGTCCGGGGTCCCTGAGCCTGTCGAAGGGCAAAGACCAAAAATCATACGCGAATTAAACATCACCCCGGAATTATGGAAATAAACTGTTTTACTTGACGGTTAAAAATCCATAAGATACCGTGAAAAGTATTATTTTATATCACTCAAAACAGAATATTGACATACATATATTTTATACATATAATCTATGTATGTTATATCAACATGATTTAAAGCCCATTACTTTGTATGTAGGGGCAGTATTATATGAAAAATATCAGATTCAGGCGCAAAAGCAGGGGCGAAAGGCTGCGGAGCTTATTCGCAATGCAATGCAGGATTATGCGGATGAGCATTTTAAGTCTAAGCACAGCATGAGCGATATCGATTTTTCGCGTTCTGTTTCTCTTAAGGCAGGCAGCAGCGATTTTCTTACAGATTCTTCCTGGAAAGAAGATTTTATCAGCGGGAGAATTAACCTGTGATTGGATTAGATACATGCTTTCTTATAGATTTATACTGGAAAGATTCACCAAGAAATACAAAAGCAAGAGAGTTATATTCTCAAATTGCAAAAGATGAAACCATTAAAATTGCAATTTATTTCAACTGCTTCAATGAGTTTTTACATGTAATAACCGATGCCAGACGATTTGAAAATCCTTTTTCTGTCAAAGAAGCTATTTCTGTTATAGATTTTTGGTGCGACCTTGACCGTGTGACTGTACTCTACCCGGATGACACAACTTTCAAGCGTACCCTTGCCTGGATGAATATGTACAATTTAGGTCGAAACAGGATTAATGATAGTCAAATGGCTTCCTGTTATCTTTCAAACAAT
>JAEEGG010008357.1_pt1 | contig 23507 bp, 13 predicted proteins | sample 9134161 | NCBI WGS metagenome assembly JAEEGG01 (sample SAMN16246543, study PRJNA631951) | gut metagenome | biome: gut microbiome; feature: rumen; material: CR-attached | host: Bos | place: Iran: Karaj | collected 2018-10
GCTAGTAACTTGAAGTCGGTCATGTGCATCTTGGCCTTCACGTTCACTTCGTTTCTGGTGCCGTGGCTCGTGTATTTCACGTCGCCGCTGAAACTGAACTGAGGCATGCTGTTGAAGCCAGTGCGCAGTGTGACGTAGCGAGTGAGTGGTGCAGAGATGTTTAAGCCCCAGCCCGTGCTTCCTACTTCCACATCGGCTGACAGATGGTTGAAGATGTAGTTGTCCTGTGCCTTGCTGTTCTGTGGCATCATGAACAGTGCGAGGGCAAATGTGAGGATAATGTTTTGCAGTTTCATGTGAATGTTTTTTTGAGGTTAGTAAATGGATACTGCAAAAATATAACAATCACATGAAAATCACCAAGTTTTTTCGGGGAAAAAGTGGATTATTGCGATGAACATTTATTTTTGGCTGAGACCTTCTTGAGTAAGTGGTACAAATTTGATTTTTCCGTCCTTGTCGAAATACAGGTACTCAGCACACACACTTCGCCTGCAGTCGCCTCCAGGTTCTCCATTCAAGGAATAGGAACCATCATGGTAGATGTAGTACCATTGTTTCTTGAATTGAATGACAGATGGATGAATGGTGAAGCCATGGTTGGCAGATGTGCTGACAAAACCGCCATACGTCCATGGTCCTTGTATGTTCTCCGCATAAGAATAAGCCATTTGTTCCGTCTGCACCCCAGGAGCATCGCTGGCATATACATTATAATACAACTTGCCTCGCTTGAAAAGCCATGGTCCCTCGGAATAGTTGCGCATAGGCACCTTCACAACCTCCCCGTCCAGTTCTATCATGTTCTTTTTCAACCTTACCATATAACAGTCGCCGTTGCCCCACGCCATCCAAGGGGTGCCGTCATCGTCAATCAGTACTGTGGGGTCGATGTCTGCATTGGGACGATGTGAGTCGGGGGTCATGTCATCATTGATGAGAGGTGTCCCATCAAGTCGGGCAGGTTTGAAAGGCCCTGTGGGGGAATCGCTCACCGCCACATCTATGGTGTGTTGGCGGTTATCTTTGCGATCGAGTGTGACGTAGTAGTAATACTTTCCATTCGCTTCAACCACCTGTCCAGCCCATGACCCTCCAGGTTGGGCGTAAGAGAAATCGGCTGCGGAAAGAACGGGACCATGTGCCTTCCAGTGTTTCATGTCAGTGGACGAGTAGCATAACCAGTGCGGCATATAGAACCACCCTCCAGGTCCTGTCTTGTCTATGCCGACGTATGCATAGACTGTGTCTCCTATGACGGTAAAAGCCGGGTCTGCCGTAAAACAATCCGTGAACAGAGGATTCTGTCCTTCAACCCGGGGCATAGGTGAACCGCTGATTTCAAGGTTGCGGATGGCTCCCTCCCTGACTTGCAGTGCATTGGGATATCCACCAGAAAACCGTGTCCAATCACCCAAAGCGAAGCGTTGTGACGTAGAGCGTTACCTGGATAACGCATAGAACTGGTCTGTCCGTCAATGGTCAGTTTTATGACTGATTCATCTTTGTCCGGGTTATATTGCGATTCGGCTTTTACTGCATACCATTGGTCTTTGTTGACTTTAGGACCGGCACAGAGACGATGAGCCTCCTCGTACTTGTCAATGACATCTACAAAGAACTGTTTCGCCATGTTGTCGTATCCCAACTGGATGTCGCCTGCAAGTGAGTTTTTTCCGATGAGATGACTTCCCTTGCCTTCCTTACATACGAACACCTGCTCCGTTCCAAGGGTTCCGCATTTCAGTTCGGCCTGCACCTTCCACTCCTTCTGCATGTCGGCATAAGCCAGGGGGTGATTAAAGTTGAGTTTGAACTCGCTGACGTTCAAACGCAATTCTTGGTTGGAATCATAGTCTTTGATGTTCCAATCTTGCAAAGTGAACACTTTGTTTTGTGCAGTAGCGCTGAAGGATGCAAGAATCAGCAAAACGGATATCAGTGCCTTTTTCATCTGTGGGTTATGTTTTTTGAGTGATTATTCTTTTCCATGATAGGATGGGTGGGCATTATCGGGATTGATGACCAATTTCTCTACGACGATTTCAGGATCCACCATCACGACTTTCAGTGTATGCTTGCCTGTGGTAGTGATGTTGAAATCGATGCTCAGCCATCGGAGGTTGTCGAAGACCTCGCTACGCATGTGCTGCCGGAATCCTGAGAGGTAGATGTCGCTTGCTGGTCTTGGGAGCGGCTTGAGCACCTGTGAGCGCGCGATGTTCTCGTTGGTGTATTCATTGAAGGTGTCCACATACCCTTGCCGGGCATCCACAATCTGTGTCTCGCCATCGTCGACACGGATGCCGATGCGCAGTCCGCGCGCGGGATTGACATCATTGGTCGGCAGGATACCGAGCGCAAGTTTCTGTTTGCCTGCTTGACTGAAGTTGACATCGTATTCAAGTGTCGCTCCATCGCCTTCGGGACGGCTCTTTGCCGTTACCGGTTCAATGCCCATGTTGCCCTTTCCTCGTCCAAGACCGGGGAGGAAAGTCCATTTGGCATCGTCTGTCGCTGTCCTGCGCGTATAATCATAAGCCATCATCGCCATCTCTGACGGTTCGGCTATCTCATGACTCTTGACATCGCTGACCCTCGGGAGAGTGTTGTCGTTGGGCATAGACCACTGCCTGTAACCGATGTGCTTGTCGAGCATCATACCATCCCATTTGCCTCCGGCGACTTCTTTGTTGTATTTCTCTGTCAACTGTTTGTCGCGCTCAAACAGTTCCTTCATGGTGACAGAGTCGCCCATTGTCGCTGCAAGATAGATTTTTGCCACTCCGGCACTCGCCACAGCGGGATATTCCACCAGTTGGAAGAAAGCGTCATGCATCTCCATGGGCATTTTCTTTGAGAGAGAGATGGTGCGTTGTTCCAGGGCATCCCAACGCTCGTACATACGCTGTGCCTCGCCAGTCTCGACACTGTAGATTCCAACCCTTTGCACTTCGGGTTTGCGTTCGAGGTTCATTTTGGAATATTCGGTGACGATGTCGGCAATTTCCCTCGCATACTCTCCACCGAAGATACTTCGAGCCCAATCCACCATATACTGGTCGATTTTGTCAGCAGGATAATCATCGGGGTTCCATGCATAGTGCATGATGAAGTCGATAGGCATCTCCTTAGGTTTCAGGTCGCCTACATTGATAATCCAGATACGGTCGATGCCCGTGCTGTATGCAAGGTTGAGTTGTTCTCGTATTTTCGCTGCTGTGGTGGTGTTTACCCATCGGTCGTTCCATGGTCCGCCGTTCATGTCGATGTGGTAATACATACCCATACCGCCCTTGCGGCCGCGTTCCTTCTCAGGTCCTGTGCGTCGCACATATCCCCAGTTGTTGTCGCAGAAGAGTAGGGTGACATCATCGGGCACAGTAAAACCTGCGTCATAGTATCTTTGCACTTCCGTGAAGATGGCCCATAGTTGTGGAACCTCACTGGCGGGTTTTCTATACACCTTCTCTATGATGCGACGTTGGCCGTCGACAACATCCTTGAGCGTCTTCATGTTGTCTTCGTCATCTCCCTTTCCCATGGCCACATCGCCATCTCCACGCATACCGATGGTAATGATGTTGTCGTACAACTTGTTTCGTTCCAGACCTTCCTCGAAGAACTTGTCGAGATTCTCCTTGTTGGTGCTGTAGTCCCATGCGCCGACACTGTCCTTTCGATAGACGTATTCCTTGTGTGCTCGCATCATGGGCTCATGATGTGATGTTCCCATGACGATGCCCATATCGTCGGCCATTTGTGGAGACAGAGGGTCGTCTTCGTTGAAACGGCTGTCCCACATAGCAGGCCAGAAGTAGTTGGCTTTCAGACGAAGCATCAGTTCGAAGATACGGGCATAAGCCTTTGAGTTGATGCCTCCGAACTGTTGGTTGCACCATGTTCCGAAGGATGGCCATTCGTCGTTGATGAAGATGCCTCGATACTTCACTTTGGGTTCACCATCCGTGTAGATTCCTTCACGAACAAAAATCCTGTCATGCTTTTGGATGGGTACATCTGCCATCCAATACCATGGAGACACACCAATTTGACGTGATAGTTCATAGATGCCATAAATCGTTCCTCGTTTGTCGGAACCAAGGATGACGAGTTTTCCTTTTTCGGTGAAAATAAGATATTGCTCCCACTTACCCTCAAGTTCCTTGTATTGCTTGGGATATCGTTTTGCGAGTTTGCTCTTACCTACCGTAGCCGCGATGATAGGAGCGCATTCACTGCCTGTCACTGCCTTGAGGTCGTGACGTAGATTACCGACGGCGATATGCACGCCTTTCCAGTCTTTAGAATCATAGACTACGGTGTCGCTCACACCAGTCAATTCCAAGTCAGATGCAGAAGAGCGTTTGAATGTCACAAAGTCTGTGGCATTTGCAAGACTGACGGAAACGAGAAGCAATACGATGCTTGTGATTCTCTTGTACATTTTTTCAATAATAGGGAGTTAAGAATTAAGAGTTAAGAAACATTTAAGTTCCATATTCTTGTGCATGGCACATAACTCCATAGAGCGCAACGAATTTATTTCCATTTTAAACAGAGAGAGTTGAGTTGTGTTATTTTTGGCAAAAGTAGCGATTCGTTGCGAAAATCATGGTACTTGGTGTGTTTGAAATGCGTAAAAATGTTTTTACATGAATAGATTTGGTTTGCAAAGTTATGAATAATGATGATGGAAGCGGATTTTATTGTAATTGAAGTGAACCCCAGAAGTATTTTGTCCAACTTCTGGGGTTCACTTCATCTTGACACACCCTCAGTTGAGGGGTAGGGATTCTCTTCAGGGGAGTTAGGAGGGTTATCGTTGGATGTGTTTGCGGCCGTCCTGGATGTAGATGGAGTGGGGAGCGGGTTCGCCTTGAAGTTGTCTGCCGTTGAGGTCGTAGCAGATGCCAGAGGACTGGCGGCTCGATGAAAGAGGCGAGTTGATTCCAGTGGTAGTGATAATCTGCGATGGAGTAGGGTCGCCTTCCACATAGTAACCATGGTTGACAAAAGCCACACCGTCGTAGATTTTCGTGTTACCGTTGCTCTTCGAGATGATGAGGTATTCAGGAGCGGTAGCCACACGACGGACTGTGTATTTATAGATGAAACTGCCCGTCAGACTTGTTCCCATGAACTGCATCTCGTCGCCAGGCCAAGAGGTGTTGGTGCAGTATGCTTCTCCACCACCCAGTTCACCCCATACCCAAGCACTGTAGGAATCGGAGAAGCGTGTCTCGAAGAAGATGGAAATCTCGTCTTCGCTGTCAAGGGTAGGGGTGTAGGCCTCTACTGGTGGCAGTACCTCCTCGGGGAATGTTCCTTTCACATAGACTTGATAACCTTTGGCACCCAGAGCGAACACGTAAGTGCTGTTCAGTTTCATTTGTTGTCGGCTTGTGCCTTGTCCGATGGTCTCGCTGTCGAGCCAGAGGCTCCAGTCACCAGCTTCGAGTCCAGTCACAGTGGCAGAAGTGCCAAAGGCGTTCATGTTGAGCAACACCAACACCTTGCTGTCCCCCTTGGTACGGGTGTAGGCCAGCACGCCGCTGTTGTTTGTCACGTTCACCCAATCCACAGCCGCGTCATCGTTGAGGGCAGCTACACTGTGCTTCAGGGCGCAGAGCGTGCGGATGGTATTCTTCATCTTCTTGTCCGTGCTGTTCCAATCGATTTTCGTGTCCTGGAAATAGTTGAGAGGCTGGTTGCCGCCTATTTCCTGTCCGTTGTAAATCAGAGGCATACCGTAGATGGTGAAGGTGAAGACGGTGAGCGGATAGCGGTTGTCGCCGTACTTGGCGGAGAGTGTTTGCTTAGACTCGTTCCAGTTCTGGTCATGGTTGGTCAGATAGACCATGCGGCCAAACGACACGTTGGCAGAGGTCTCGAGAAGGGTGTTGGCGAATGCTTTCAGACGCGCCGAGGTGTTGCCGTTAGGCCCATAGTTGACGAGTTGAGACTGCAACTGCCATGCATAGCCGTAATCGAAGCCAGCGTTCAAGAGTTTCTTGGCATCGTTGACGATGTCGGCCTCGCCGAGGAAAGTGATGTCCTTTCCGGCCTTGTAGCCCTTGATGAGGGGGATGGTGTTCTGCCAATACGAAGCGGGTATGGAAGGACTGCTGATATAGTCGCAGCGGTAGCCGTCGATGTCGGTTTCGTCTATCCAGAATTTCAGGCAGTCGTTCATCTCGTTCTGCAGGTCGGCATTGCCATAATTCAGTTCATAGACATCGCCGTAATTGTTAGGGTGCACCATCTGGCCGTTGCGTGTCGTGTAGTATTCTGGATGAGTGGTTACCCAGTCGGCGTCGGTTGCGGTGTGGTTAGGTACCCAGTCGAGCCACACCTTCATTCCCAGTTGGTGAGCCTTACCCACGAAAGCCTTCAGGTCGGCCACTGTGCCGTAGGAAGGATTGACCTGGCGGAAGTTTTTGGCCGCGTAAGGGCTGTTGATGCCACCTCCACGAGGGTAGACAGGCATCAGCCAGACGATATCGACACCAGTCTGTTTCAGGTCATCCAGTTTGTCGGAAGCTGCAGCGAAGGTACCAGCCTGTGTAAAGGAACCTACATTCATCTCATAGACAACGCATTGCCCCTTGGTCGCGGACGCAGTGTTGTTGATGTTGTCAACAAAGTCCTGAGCTTGGACCATGGGGTTGAACAGCGCTAAAGACAAAGATATGATAATGGAGAACTTTTTCATTTTCTTCTGCATTTTTTGGGGGAAAAGATGGTCGTTCTTCACAGAACGACCATCCCAGATTAAACTAACTTTAATCAATCATTAGTACCTAATTAATTAATACTAAGATTATTCTTTTACAAAGACCGCATAGCCTTTGGCTTCCAGCGTAATGGGTTGTTGCTCCTCGAGTTTCACCTTTTTGCTGCCGATGCCTTGGCCGATAGTGTTGCTGTTCAGCCACTGGCTATAGGATGCTTTCTCGATGCCTTGTACCTTGGCTGAGATTTGGTCGAGTCCGAGGTTCATCACGACCACCACAGGTCCGCGTCGGTATGCGAGGACAGACTGATGCGTGGTGGAGAGGAACTCCACAGGGCTGTCGGCAGCCAATGCTGGTTGGCTGTGATGAAGTGCGACGAGTGTGCGCACGGTATTCTTCATCTTCGTATCGACTTTGTCCCATTGCACCTTGGCGTCAGTGAAGTAGTTCAGAGTATCGGGGTCTCCGATTTCCTGTCCTTGGTAGATGAGAGGCATACCATAGAGTGTGAACTCCAGAACGGTCAGCGCATAGCGGTTGTCGCCGTAGAAATCCTTCAGTGTATGACCGCCATCGTTGTAGTTCTGGTCGTGGTTGGTCAGATAGACCATACGCTTGTTTCGGATGAGTTTGGAGTCGTCGAGGAACTTCTCGCAGATGGCCTTCAGTGAGTCAGCCACAGTTCCCTTTCCACTGAACTGGTATGCCAGCCGTCCTTGGAAGTTCCATGCGTAGTCGTAATCGAATCCGCAGGAGTCGATGCGCTGGTTGTTGGGGTCAGTGATGTCGGTCTCGCTCATGAACTCAGTTCCTTTCATCTTCTTGAGTTCCTGGATGATGTCTTGCCAGTACTTGACAGGGATGGTGGGGCTGCTCACATAGTCGCAGCGGAAGCCGTCAATGCCTACCTCAGATATCCAGAACTTCAAGGTGTTGTTCATCTCCTCCACGAGAGCGGGGTTTTTGTAGTTCAATTCCACCACGTCCATCCATCCCATAGGATGAATCATCTTTCCGTTCTTGTCGGAGGTGAAGTAGTCGGGATGCGACTCCACCCATGGGTTCTCGTTGGCCACATGGTTAGGCACCCAGTCGAGCCAAACTTTCATGCCCAGTTCATGGGCGCGTGCCACGAAAGCCTTCACGTCGTCCACTGTGCCATAAGAGGGGTTCACTTGTTTGAAGTCCATCGAGGCATAAGGGCTGTGCTTCATGTCGCCACGTGGGTAGATGGGCATCAGCCAGAGGATGTCGGCGCCCAGAGTGTCGAGATAGCCCAAACGCTGCTGTGCAGCATTGAATGTGCCTTGTGGAGTGAACGCTCCGATGTTGAGTTGGTAGATTACTCTATTGTCTGGACTGACAGGTTCAGTGTTGTCAACCTTCAGTTTCCCTTTTCCCGGGTCGCAGGCTGCCAGAAGCAGCGCTGCGACGAGGGTCAGGAGTGTATAGATGTGTCTTTTCATAATGCTCCTTCGTTAGGGGGTGTTTATGCTATTTTGCAGTCCAACCGTCGGCCGAAACCGTGAAGAAGTAGTCGCTGCCAGTGATGATGGCGGGACCATCCACCTGTGAGCCAGCTCCTGCGTTGTTGAGAATCAGATGGTATTCCTGTCCGTCGCCTTCGTAGGTGAACACCACGTATTCTGTACCATTGACAGTCTCCTTGCTGTAGTTGGTCTTGCCGGGCCATTCTCCGAAGAGTTCGGGCAGTCCGTCGCCCCAAGCGTAGAGGCCTAAGGCATCCCAACCCGTCCGGTTGTCGATGTAGATCTTGTGTGCGCCAGCTGAAGGTTTGTCAATCTCTATGAATGACGAACCAGTCACCTCGAAATAGTAGTCGCGGTCGGTGGTCACTGCCGGTCCGTCCACTTGTCCGCCATCACCGTTGAAGATGGGGTAGTAAACGTCGCCTTTGCCGGTGTATTCAAACACCTTGAACTCGATGCCTCCGATGGTCTCGGTGCTGTAGTCGGTCTTACCAGGCCATTCCCCGAAGAGTTCGGGGAGTTCCTCGCCCCATGCATAGAGTCCTGTGCCATTCCAGCCAGTGAGGTCGTGGATGTAGAACTTATGGCTCTCGCCGGGTTGCTCGGGTTCTTCACCGCCACCAGGATTGTCGCCACCGCTGTAGTTAGCAGGGTCGATTTCGGTCACGCCACCATCGCTTACTTCCAGATATACATCGTGGTCGATGGTGTAGGCGAAGTCGGCCAACTGAGTGCCACCTCCATTGTTATTGAAGATGAGGTTCTGGTTCAGTCCTGTGTTGGCCTCGCCCATATCCCAGTAGAGGTACTCATTGCCCTTGATGGTCTGTGTGCCTGTTGGTTCAACACCAGGCCAGTCACCGTTGAGGTTGTTCACGTCTCCCCACTGGTAGAGTGCGATGGCATCCCATGTGGTCTTGTTGATGACATATACAACGTATCCGTCGTGCTTAGGACCTACTGTGAGTTCCTCCACACCGCTTGTGGTCACTCTCAGATAGACATCGTGGTTGATGGTGTAGGCGAAGTCGGCCAACTGCTGTCCCTGGCCGCCATCGTTGAAGATGAGGTTCTGGTTCAGTCCGGTATTGGCTGCGCCCATGTCCCAATAGAGGTATTTCGTGCCGTTGATGGTCTGTGTGCCTGTAGGAGCAACGCCAGGCCAGTCACCGTTGAGGTTGTTCACATCGCCCCACTGATAGAGGTGGATGTCCCATCCTGTCTCGTCAATCACATAAACCACGAATCCGTCGTGTTCCACGGTAGGCTCTTCTTCAGCGCTCTTGTAGTAGCTTTCCCAACGCTGTCCCCAGACATTGGTGAAGGTGCCTACGGCAGGGTTGTCGTTGTGAATAGCCTGCACACCCTTGATGGTGTATTCCATGCCCTGAGTGGCTGAATAGAAACGGAAGCCGTCGGCGAGCGTCTTGCCACCTACGAAGGCATTAGGGTCGATATATACACCCCATTTCTGGTCGCTCTTTGGCGCTTTGGAAAGCAGATAGGCAGGATTGCCAATGGCAGCGCTGTCGCCGTTGAATGCACCGATGATATATATTTCCTCGTCAACGGAGGTGCCGAAAGGAGCGATGAACTCCAGAAGGATGCGGTCGGCCCTTGTCTCGAACTGCTGGCGTTCGTGGTCGAACACGATGTCATCATCGCTTGAGCAACTGCTCATGAATCCAAGGAAAGGAAACAACAGCGCCAAGACCCATAATATATTTTTCTTCATAATGTTCTGATTTATTAATTGGATTATAATTTTCCCGAATGATAGAATAATACTTTTACTAAAGTTTCGGAAGTTATAAAATGGAGTTAATTAGGGAGTTAAGCCAGCCGATTATTTGGATTGGTAAGCGGGATTCTGTATCAGACCTGGGTTCACTGCTATAGCCGTAGCAGGCAGCGGATACCATTCGTACTTTCTGTCGCGCTTGGCGGGCAGGTTCACTCCGTCCTCTGTGGCTCTTCCCCAGAACCACCATGTTCCTTGTGTGAACTTGTCGAAACGACGCAGGTCGGTGCGTCGGCGGTTGCCTTCACACAGGTACTCCTTGCCCCATTCAGAGAGCATCCAGTCCATGTTGAACTCTGAGAATCCAGGTCCTGGAACCGAGAGAGCGTCGGTGTTTTTGTAATAGCGTTTGCGTACGGCATCCACATATTTCTTGGCTTCTCCACTGTTGCCCTTGCGCATCTCGCATTCAGCGATATTGTAGTACACTTCAGCCAGACGGAACTGCACGTCGTCGATGTCCTTGAAACCGCTTCCCGACTCAGCAGGATAGAGCGGGTACTTCATCATGCGTATACCAGAGTTGGTCTCTCCCCATCGCGGACTCATCACGGGTTCAAGCGTGCGTCCCAGGTTCATGAATGTACCTATTTGGTCAACATACACAAGGTCTTGTCCGTCGCGGTCGGCATCGGCTTTCAGCACATCACCGGTACCGTAGTTGGCGCGTATGGTGCCTTTGAGGAACATGCCAGGACCGTGGGTACCAGAAGCGGCGTCGAATGTGTAGTTCTGTTTGCGGATGTCGCGGTCGTCGAAGCGCTCGTATGGTGCGCCCAACTTGTCGCCATAGTCAGAGAGGAAGCTCTTGGCACCATCACTTCCGCCCAAAGGCTGCACGGTGCCGGTGTTGTCGTAAGATGGTGTGAGGCAGACGCAGTTCCATGCTCCGATGCCACCGTAGAGGTCCATGTTGTTGCAATAGACATTGTAGTTATAAGGCATCATCACCATGGTGCGCACGTTGCAGAGCGCGTTGGTGGCACCTATGCCATCTTCTGCAGCCAGGGCGAATACCACTTCGGGGCAGCTGGTATTGTTGATGGAGAAGATGTCGCGCCAGTTCTCGGCAAGTCCGTAAGTGCCGTAGTTGCCGTTGATGATTTCCTTTGACAAAGCCTCGCATTCATCGTATTTCTTTTCACCGATGAAGAGTTCTGCATTGAGCAGCAGACGGGCCTTGAGCATTCTGTTCATGCCTTGGTTGGCACGGTTGACCAGTGCGTGGTTGGCGTCATCCTTGCCCAGCGCTGCGCAACTCTCGTCGAGTTCAGTGGCGATGAAGTCGAATATTTTCTTGCAAGAAGTGTTCCAGTCGGGGTCGGCTGTTCCAGGCACCTCGCTTGTCACAGCGGTGTTCAGTGGGAGCGCTCCACCCCACAGTTCAAAGAGACAGTAGTAGTTCCAAGCGCGTATGGTGCGCACCTCAGCCACATATTGAGCCAGTGCTGCATCGGTCATGCCGAGGCTGGATGCATCTAGTTCTTCAAGGTCGCCCAGCAACTGGTTGGCCAGTCCGATGGCCGTCCATGCGTTGGACCATGCGTCGCGCACAATCTTGGACTCCTCGGTCCAGTTGTGCCATGAGAGCACGATTTTCTCTGCTTCGTCCCAACCCCAGAGGCCGCCGTTCCATGCGCGCCATGTGATTTGGTCAGCAGGGTATTCAGAGAGGTGGAAGAAATGTTCGCCGGCAAGTGTGGACGATGTCTGGTTGTAGATGGCAGCCACAGCTCCCTTCACGCTGGCTTCGTTCTGGTAATAGACGCTCGCGTCGATACGGTCGTAAACCTTCTCGTCGAGGTCGGTGCAAGCCGAGAGTCCGAGTCCCATTGCCACTGCTATGATGCTATATTTGATTGCTTTCATAATGATATGGTTCTATTAGTAGGTTTGTAATTTCGTTCTTTCATTAGGCATTCACAGTGGTTATTAATGGAAGCGCAGTGTGACGCCGAGGCTGACTTGTGTGGCCTGTGGGTATGCGCTGTTGGAATCCACTCCAGGAGTGATGCCTGTTGATGTGACAATAGATGGGTTGTTGCCGTCATAGCCAGTGATGGTGAGCAGGTTCTTGGCTGTGAGGAACACTCGGAGGCTTTCCACGATATCACGTTTCTTGGGCGAGAAGTTGTAGCCCACGGTGACGTTGTCGAGTTTGAAGTAACTTCCGTTCTCGAGGAAGAAACTGCTGATGACGCTACCTCCAGCCTTCACGTCTGGATAGTCGGTGTAGGCAGAGGTCAGCACGTTGTCAGTGCCGCATCCCTGGAGTCCCATGCCGTACTTGCGCATATTGAAGATTTTGTATCCTAGCGCGCCACGCCAGAGCATGTTCAAATCCCAGTTCTTGTAGCGGAAGTAGTTGTTCCAGTTGAGGAAATGCTTAGGAGCTCCGTTGCCGATGTTGCGTTTCCATGAAGCGTCGGCCACTGATGCAGGCTGTGCGTTTCCGTCGTTGTCATAGACGAGCAGGAGTCCGTTCTCGTCGAAGCCAGCGTGCTCATATCCGTAGAACTGTCCCATCTTTCCACCTTCTTGCACGCGGAAGAAATACTCGCTGGTGCCAAGACCAGGTTTCTGATAGAGGTCGAGGTATGCCATCTGATAGACATCGCTTGAGAGTTTGGCGAGTTTTGTGGTGCCGACACTCCAGTTGACGCCAGTGGTCCATTTCAGGTCTTTCTTGGCGAGGACATCGTATTCAAGACTCACTTCGAAACCAGTGTTCTTGGTTGTACCCACGTTCACGAGGATGTTGGGGTAGATAAATGGTGGTTGTGGAGCCGTGTAGTTGTAAAGCAGGTCTTTGGAGCGGCGGTCGAAGTATTCCGCACTACCGCGCAAGCGTCCTTCGAGTGCCACGAAGTCAAGACCTACGTTGAAGGCAGTGGATTTCTCCCAAGCCAAGTCGTTGTTTCCATTGAGTGATGGCGCGTATCCGTTTACCCAATTTCCGTCGATGTAGTAGGCACCGTAGCCACTGTAGGTGGCAAGAGAGCGATAAGCATCGAAATCAGAACGACCGGTCACACCGTAGGAGATGCGTGGTTTCAGGCTCTGGAACACGCTTGTTAGAGGTTCTGCGAATGGTGTCTTTGTGATTTCCCATGCTGCTGAGATGGAGGGGAAGTTACCCCATTTCTTGTTCTTACCGAACTTGGTGCTTCCCTCACGGCGCAAAGAAGCGGCGACGAAGACCATGTCCTTGAAGTTATAGTTGACGCGTCCGAAGAAACCGATCAGTGTGGATTCGCTGCGGCCAGCCCAAATGCGAGCTTTGCCATCAGTCAGGTAGGAACCGTTGCTGATGCCATGATAACTGAGGTTGTCATAGACGAAATCAAAGTTCTCAGAACCACTCTGTTCCCAGTTGCTACGCTCCCAGCTGTAGCCCAAAACGGCTTTCAGTTCATGGTCCTCAAGGGTGAGGGTGTAGTTGGCGAGCCATTCCAGACGGTTGGTCCACCATTTCTGGTAGTTGATGTTGGCATGTCCGGCATAGCCTTGCCAATAACTCTCGCTTGAAGTGGTGGGTGTGTAGAAGTTCGACTTCAAGTCGTTGTATTGGAGTGCGTAGCTCACCGAGGTGTTGAGGTAGTGATTTTCAGTAGAGAGGATGTTCACTTTCACGTCAGCGTTTCCAAGGAGGTAGATGCGGTCACCATTGCTCACGTTCTCTTTCAGGTCGTTCACAGGGTTGTGGATGCCAGAAGGAGATTCAGGCTGGTAGTAAGTGCCGTCCTCATTCTTCACGGGGAGGGTGGGGTTCATGGTCAGTGCTGTGTCGAACAGGCCGTCGCTGCCCCATTTCTCATGCACCTTACGGCCAGAGAGCGAGGTGTTGAACTGCACACGGTTGTTGAGCACGCGCTGTTCACCTACGAAGCGTCCACCGTATTCCTCACGTCCGCTGACGATGTCAAGACCATTGCCTTTCTTATAGTTGAGCGAGGCGGTGAAGAAACCATTCTTTGAAGTGTTGTCGATGGAGATGTACTGATTGTGGCTGTAGCTGACAGGGCGGGTGATTTCGTCCCACCAGTCGGTGTCGCCGCCATAGTCCTGTCCACGGCGTGAGCGGCGGAACTCATCGGTGGAGAGGATGTCGGGTTTGGATTTCTGGAAATTGAGGGCGACGTAACTGTCGTAAGTCACGGTGGTAACCCCTTGTGCGCCACTGCCTTTCTTGGTGGTGACGAGAATCACACCATTGGCACCACGTGTACCATAGATGGCAGCCGAACCAGCGTCCTTCAACACGGTGATGCTCTCCACATCCTGAGTGGAGATGTTGCGGAGGTCACCACCAGCGATACCGTCGATGACAATCAGTGGTCCGTTTGATGCGGTCAGTGAACCAGCACCGCGGATTTGGATATCGGTCATCGAGTTAGGGTTGGCATCGGCGGTTGAGGCAACGTTCAGACCAGGCACTTTACCAGCCACCAATGCCATTGCATCGGTAGCAGCGCCTTGGTTGAACTGTTCTTTGTTGACTTGTACCACAGAGCTTGAAATCTCTTTCTTGGCCAAGGAACCGTAGCCGACGACAACCACGTCTTCCAATTGTGCGACGTCCTCATGGAGTGTCACCTCCATGCCGTTGGTGGCTTTGAGTTCCTGAGGCACGAAGCCGATGTAGCTGAAGACCAGTGTTGCACCGGCCTTGCACTCTACTTTGAAGTTTCCGTCAATGTCTGTGACGGCGCCGCTCTGGGTGCCCTTCACAGTGACGTAGGCTCCGATGAGGTCTTCACCCATGTCGTCTTTCACATGACCACTGATGGTGGTCTGCGCCATGACGTTCATGGAGAAGAATGCAACTGCGCATAGCATCAGCATGCGGCAGATAAGGTTTTGCGTTTTTTTCATCCTTCTTTTAGTTTAAGTTAGTGATTAATATGAATTGTTACTATTTTAATGGGAAGTTAATTCGCTTCGCTCATGGGAGTTAAAAAGGGAAGTTAATTCGCTTCGCTCAAGGAAGTTAAATGGGACGTTAGGATTGTGTTGGCGGTTTGTCCGTTTTTCGAATCACTTTCCTTTACTTGCATTTCTCAATCCGAATGGCAGCACCTCCGCTGCGGGCGAGGTTGAGGTGGATTGTGGTGTTCTTGTCCACTTCCAGTTGACGTATGGTCATAGAGTAAGGGTTGGTTTGGAAATCGGCATCGGGTCCGTCCTCGTAGATGATGGCGCGATAGGTGTCGCCTTCGTCGAGGAAGTCGAGGTTGATGTCGAGTCGGCGTGCCTGTTCGTTGGTGATGCTGCCGATGAACCACCTGTCGCCTCCGCGTTCCTTTCGGGCTATTGTCACGTACTCACTGATAACGCCGTTGGGTACCAATGTTTTGCTCCAGGTTGTCGGGCAACTTTCTATGAATGTCAGTGCGGGTTGTCCTTCGTAGTTCTCGATGGCATCTGCCGCCATCTGCAACGGACTGTAGATGATGACGAACTCACCGAGTTGCTTGGCGAGGGTGGAGTGGGGGTGAGTGCCTTTCACGACTTCCGAGAAGTTGAAGATGGCAGGCGTGAAATCGGTGGGTCCCGCCAGACCTCGTGTGAAAGGCAGAGTCACGGTGTGGGCAGGAGGATTTCCTCCTTTGACGTCCCATGCGTTGTATTCCTGGCCACGAACACCCTCTTGGGTCATCAGGTTGGGCAGCGTCCTCTGTATGCCAGTCGGCATGGCAGGTTCGTGGTTGTCAATCATGATGTGGTGTTTGGCAGCGGTCTCAATCACCTTTCGGTAATGTCGGATGCCGTATTGCGACTTTGCCAGTTCCTTTCCGTCGAACAGGTGCCCTACATAACCCGTTTTCACCGCGCGTATACCCAGTCGCTCATACCAGGCGAAGGCTTCCTCCATTTGGCTTTCCAGCAGGCGTGCGTTGCCCCAGGTCTCTGTGTGTCCGATGAAACGGACGCCTTTCTCGAGTCCGTAACGGCAAACCTCCTCAAGGTTGAAGTCGGGATAGCACTTCAGGTAGCTGACTTTCTCGCCTTCACCCCAACCAGTGTTCCATCCTTCGGCCAACACGCCACTGAAACCATGGCGGGCTGCGAAGTCCATGTAGCGCTTCACGTTTTCGGTGGTGGCGCCGTGATTGGGCCCCATCTCCCATGTGTTGGCTTTCTTGTGGATGCTCCACCAGATGCCGATATAGCGTCCAGGCTCTATCCAAGAGGTGTCGTCAATCCTACAGGGTTCATTGAGGTTGAGCATCAAGCGTGAGGTAATCAAGTCGCCGGCGCACTGTCCGAAGATGATGGTGCGCCAGGGGCTTTTCAATTCTCCTTTCGCATAGACTTTCACACCGTTTTGCCAGGGTGTGAGGGCTGTGAGCAGTTTCACTCCTATAGAAGATGTACGTGGTGTGAGGTTGATGCTGGCATAGTCTTCCAGCGCAGCCTCATGGATGGCTAGGAAAAGGTTGTCGGCATACTCGATGGTGAGTGGTGTGCAGACAGTGTCTTTTTGGCTCAGCAGTTCTTTGGTGTAAATGCCTTCGAAGTACTCGGTGTGGTTGGAAGGAATCGACCAAGCCTTGGCATCGTGTGCCAAGGTGATTTCGGTTAATTCTTCCTGAATACAATACTCTTTACCTTGCCTTACGTCGGGCAGAATGTATCTGAAGCCAACTCCGTCGTTGAACACACGGAAGACCACCGTCATTCTCATCTTGATGCCTGTCTTCTCTTGAAAACTGACAGACAGTTCGTTATAATAATTCCTGACGGTTTCGTCCTCCCCCCAGATTTGGTTCCATGTCTCATCATGCTGGTCGCGTGAGTTGCCAATTATCTTGCAGTTGGCGCCCAACGTACCATCGTTCATCATATAGCCCAGATGTGACTTGGAAATGATGCGCTCACCCTGGTAATCCACATTGTAGAAGGGTTGGTTGTTTTCCAATCCCACTTCGACATTCAGTTTACCGTCAGGAGAACTGACCTTGAGCGGTTTCGATTGGCACACCGCCATGCCCAGTGCCAGAATGGCACAGAGGGTCATCAGTCGTTTAGCACAAGCCTTTTTCATCGTTATCTTCTCGTTAAGTTGATTGAAGGGAAGAAATACCAATGCAAAGGAATCAACGATACAGAACGTGAAAAACACATTTCATTTCTAAATTCATCCCTGCATGAGGTTTTCGCTTGCAAAAGTATAGCGGCAAACCAGACGATACAAGACTGTCAAAGAAAAATCTAAATCAATAAAAATGTAATCAGTTGATTATCAGTAATATTATTTAAGACTTCATACAATAGAATCAAAATCCTTTCATGGGGTTCTCTATGTCATATAGAGGCAATATCAGCTTCAAATGTGTCTTTGTTGATGGCTCGTGCCTTCATTTTCGAGCGGTAGGTATAGATGGTGGTGATGCTAGAGTTCAATATCTCAGCAATCTTCTGGTTGTTGTTGATGCCGAGGCGTAGAAGGGCGAGAATGCGTAGTTCGGTGGTCAGTGAGTCCTTGCGCAACTCGAATTGATTGTCAGGTGTCAACAACTTGTTGACCTCGCAGACGAAATTGGGGCATATATTGAGGAAAGCCAAGTCGAATTGTTTCAGATAATTCTCTGATATTTGGTTCAGATAATCCGTGTCCCTGATTTCCTTATATAATTCCTCTATTTTGTGGTTGCGAATCAAACGGTTGAGTTTTTTGTTGCGTTCGTCGGCCTGGCAGATAAAGGTGCTGCCCACCTCAAACAGCCGGGCGATATATTCCTCTTTCACACGGCCCAACTGTGCTAATTCATCGTTGGCGGTGTTGAGACTGTTGTTGAGGGTGGATAGTTGTGCATTGGCTTGGCTGAGCTTCTCGTTGATTTCCTTGTTTTGCAGGTCAGCTTCTTTCAACTTCCGGATGAGTCGGGAACGGAAGATACGGCTGATTCCAAGCGACAAAGCCACAAGGGAGATGGCAAAGAGCAATGCCCATGTGATGCGTCGTGACCGCTCGAGTACTTCATTATAAGCGCTGACGATATTGGGACCTAACTGTGCGCTCTGCATGTTTCTCAGTCGTGTGCCGTAGAAAGTGGCATCCTCGCTGCTGGCCTGCAGATAGTGGAAGGCTTTGTCGGTTTTTCCTTGTTTCATCAACAATGCGGCAAGTTCACGTAAAGAGTTGTTCTCACGTATGGCGTTCTTCACGTCGCTGATGGCAGAAAGGATGAGGTATTCCTCCTGCGACTCTGTGTTACCTTTTTTTCCGTATAGGTATGCGAGTGTGGATGTGATGATGGAGTAGTGTCGACTGTCTTTTTCCTCGGGGAGATAGCGTTCGAGAAGTTGGATGGCTTGTTGCAAGTCTCCTTTCTCGCCTATGAAAGTGGCACGTGTGAAGACTTCTGTGTATCTGTCGAGATTCTTCAGTGAGAGCAGTTTCTCGCGATACAGGATGGCGCTGTCCAAATAAGTCTCGAAATATGGCGTGAAAATCGCTTGTTCGGATTGGAAGAGGAAAAACTCTTGCTTGGCATTGTAGTATTCAGCCAAGTTGTTTTCGTTCAGAAAGTTCACGTCTATTCCTTCCAACAGTTCTCGCGTTTTGTTGAACAAACCAGTCACAGCAAGTATATGCGACAAGCGCAACTGGCAGTATTGCAGTTGTTGGACATCTCCTTTTTTCTGTTGTATATCAATACATTCCTCAATGCACTTGTAGGCAGAATCGAAGCGAAAAGCCAAATACTCGTCGAACAATCGCTGATAGATTTGATACCGGTTGTCATCGCTGATGTTGGGACGTTTCAGTGACTCACGCACGAAATTAATCTTGTCTTCTTTCTCTTTTGTGATTTCAGGTTGGACCACCAATAGTGAGTCAAGGGTTTTGTATAGCCGTTCTTTTCTCGTTGGTTCGCAAAAAGAGAGAACGGAACACAAAAAAGCTGCTGAAAGAAGCAGATATCTGAGTGGAAGTGATGGTCGTCTCATTAGGGCTGAACAAAGGCTGGATGATTATATCTTGTTTTGCTTCTTTACACTGTTTGGCAAGAGGTAGGGTGTGGTTGTTTGTTTATTCTCAAACAAAGTTACGAATAATCAAGTATAGAACAAAATAAAAACTACTATTTTACAGTTTACTTACTGAATTTCCTTATGTTTAGGCAATTAGACTTAATTCCTCATCGTCTCGTCATGCAGTTTCACGACGTATTCGTGCAGTTGGCGGTAGAACTTATGGCGACCAAGAGTCTCTGCATTTCCGATGATGATGAGTTTCATACGTGCACGAGTGATGGCGACGTTCATACGTCGGAGGTCGGACAGGAAACCGATGTCGCCTCGCTCGTTGGAGCGCACCAAACTGATGACGATGATGTCGCGTTCCTGACCTTGAAAACCGTCGATGGAATCCACACTGATATGTCGGCGCAAGGGGCGGAGCATGGCGTCGTGTTTGATGAGTGAGCGAAGGTACTGCGTCTGTGCCTTATAGGGGCTGATGACACCCACGTCCATGCGCTCTTGGATGAAGCGTTCCTTGCCTATTTTGGTGATGTAGTTCTTGAGAGTGGTGAGGGTAAGCAAGGCTTCCGCCTTGTTGATTTTGGAGTGAGTATGCCCCAGGACTTGTTCCTCGAAAGAAGGATTGTCGGATTGTTCTGACTGTTCTGACTGTTCAGACGGATTGGATTGGTTGGATTGGTTGGACCATTCGGACTGTTCGGACTGTTCAGGCTGTTCTGAGGTGTCAATCCATTCCATGGGGATGTCGAGGTCGAGTATTCCTCGGTGCTTCACGTTGGGCGCGCTCTTCACCTGTCCGCCGTAGAACCAGTCTGATGAGAACTGCATAATGGTGTCGTTCATGCGGTATTGCACTTTGAGCAGTGTCACACATTCCGGTACGTTCTTCACGATTCGTTCCATCATGGTCTCGGCAAGGCCTTGTCGCTCCGCCTCGAAGCATTTGATGGTGGGAGGTAGTTGTTGGTGGTCGCCTGCAAGAACGATGCGGTTGGCTCGCCGCAGGGCTATCCAAGAAGCGGCCTCAAGCGCTTGTGCTGCCTCGTCGATGAAGAGGGTGGAGAACTTATGTCCAACCAGCACCTTGTTGGCAGAACCGACCAAGGTACATGCCACCACGCGCGCCTCGCTGAACAGACTGGCGTTGATGCGCATCTCTAAATCCGTGGCTCGGTCGCGCAGACGCGATATTTTCTCGTGAATGGAATCGCCTTTCTTCTTCTGTTCCCTGATTTGGCGCATGGCTTGACGGATGCTCCATAGGGTAGGGTAGTCGGGATGACTTTCGAAACGGCGCTCGTAGGTGAACGAGAGCATCTTGTCGTTCACACGTGAAGGGTTACCAATGCGTAGGACTGGGACGCCATGGTCCACCAGTTTCTCGCTTATCCAGTCCACCGCCATATTGCTTTGCGCACAGACCAACACCTGTGTCTCGCGTCGTAGGGTCTCGTAGATGGCTTCAACCAAGGTGGTGGTCTTGCCAGTACCTGGAGGTCCATGCACAATCGACACGTCCTTGGCCATCAGCACTTCGTTCACGGCTTGTTCCTGAGTGGGATTGAGCCAGGGAAAGGCCAGAGGCTGGAAGGTGAATTTCTCGGGTTTCCGGTTCCCCGCGAAGATGTCGCGCAGTTCTGCTAACCGGTTGTTCTTGGCATTGATGGCATCGTCCAAGGCATGGAACATGGTGCGGTAGCTTGTCTCGTCGAAATAAAGTTGTACACCCAGATTCTCGCTATTCTGCACGTCGATTAAGGCTTGTGACCCCGGTAGTACCACAATCATGCGGCGATTGTCCTCCACACGGCTCACCGTGCAGCGGTGGTTCAGGTAGTGGCTTTTGCCATCGTTGCCTAAACGGAAAAAGCAGACGGGTTTGCCGTATTCGAACAGACAGGTGTCGTCGTCCTCGTCGTAATCGCCGTTTTCGACCTCCACCACCAGTTGGTTGAGCGAGTTGTAGTAACTGCGCCCGCTATGGATGGGATACCAGCATAAGCCACGACGCACACGGGCCTGCAGGCCCATGCGCTCGCTTTGTTCCTTGTATTCAGCTTTCTCTGCCTCGTATTCCTGCTGGAGCAGGGCTCGGTGGCGTATGAGTGGTAATGTGGAGTTCATCGTGGGTGGTTGGGATTCAGCTGACGGGCGGCACATCGCAGATGGCGTCGAGCATCAGCGTCATGGACGTGTGGTTGCCTTTTCCTTGAAGCCTCAAAGTCTTGTAGTCACGCTTGAAGTCAGTGACGAAGTCGTTGTGTCCATTCTCATTCTGCTGGCTCAGTTCATGGCCTCGTCGGTAGGCGGTGAAAGCCTCTTGTATCAGTCCTTGTGCGTAGAGGCAATGGCCAAGGTTCAGCAAGTCGTTGTAATTGTGCTGTTCATCACCTATTTTCCTTAGGTATTCCTCAGCTTTGGCATAGTCACCCTGCATGATAAGGCACCACGCGATGGAGCGTAGGGTGTTGAGATTCGCTTCGTCGATGTAGGCCGCCTTGAAGAGCAAAGGCAATGCTTCGTCGTATTCCTCCAAACAGATGTGGCACCTGGCCTTTCTGGTGATGTATTTCACGTTTTCGGGGTCGATGTCCAACAGGTTGTTGTAGCACTGAGCAGCTTTGTCGAAATCCCCGAGTGCAAATGCCATCTGGGCGTAGTGGGTGAGTGTCCATACGGAGTTTGGCCTCAGCCGGTTGGCCATCTCATAATACTCGGTAGAACGTGTGTCCATCAGTTTGTGGCAGCAGAAAGCCAGACGTTGTATCAGGTCTATGTCGTCCTCTCGTTCCTTGGGGTCGAGATAGAGGTAGATATCGCGCGCCTCTTCGTATTGTTCTTTCTTCATCATCAGGTCACCCAGTTTCTGTAAGGCATCGGAGTTGTGTGTCAGTTCCGACAGCACGCTGAACCGTATAGGTGAGAAACTCTTGATGGTCTTGAAGGGATTCCATGAACAGGTATAGCCACTGAACACATTGAAGAAGCGGAACAAGTCTTGGATGTAGGCGCGGCTGATGTCGGATGGCTTGGTCTTTTGCGCCTTGCCTCCCTCTATCAACTGGTTCATGTCGTCTTGGTCGATGTTCATTCCCAACTGCTTGGCCATCAGCTCCTGAGAATTGTCGGGGAGGGTGTCGAGGATGAAACAGAATGAGTATTTATCGCTATCGCAGAGCACAGGAGCCTGAAGGAACAGCGACAAGACCTTAGGCAGTTGACTGTTGGTGGCCAGTTTTGAGTGTGCCACCGATGGGTGGTCCATCGAGAAAGGAGTGAACCAGTGGGCGATGTCGCTGAAGAAAGGGGTGTTCTTCAAGTGTGAGAAGGTGTTGAGATAGACATCAGCCCCATCCATTTGCAGTTGTGCCATCTCAGTGAGTTGCTCACGCAGTCTGTCTTCATTCTCGTCACGTTTCTTCTTCTCTTCAAAACTGAGTTTCTCGTCCTTGCCCATGAGCATGTCGTCTATCTCCTCGAAACCGATAGGTGTTCGTCTGAAGTTGTGGCTTTTGAGGATATTGGGGATAATCTCGTTTCTCATGCGCTCGTTCACTTTGTCGGTGTCGAGGCTGTTTTGAAGTTGTGAGAAGATATCGTAGGCATTGTTGATGAATTCAGGGTTCTCGCAGTAGAGCGAAAGCCGTGAGCAGACCTCGCTGTAGTCGCTGAGACGGTCGTTGTGGCGGATGAGTGACAAAAGCAGGCCGACAAGTGCCCTTTGGCAAACAATGTCGTTGCTGCTGAGGTAGGCATCGAAGAGCAACATCAGTTTCCGCTCATCGAAATATTCTATGACAGACAATGTCACAGCACTGATAACCAATGCTTTGTCTGTTGGGTCAATCTTGTCGCTATAGATAAGTTCGGAAGCTTGCTCGGCCTCCGACTTGCTCCAAGCCCCTGAAGTCCATATCAGAGTGAACAGGTTGCAGAGGTTTGTGTCGTGTTGTCGTCCTTGGTCGTCGCGCTGGCTGTCGCTGATAAAACCCCGTTTTTTCTGTTCCCAGTAGCTTTCAAGGGCGATAAACATGTTCGTCAGCGTCACCGAAGGGTTCAGATTCTGGAGTTTGTTCTTGTAAGGTTCGTATTTCGGGTTGTTGAGACGTTCCTGACGGGTGATGCGGTCGTTGAGGGCATGTGCCTGTTGGATGACCTGTGTGTAGAGTTTGTTATTCATCGGGTCGTTCTGACCACGACGTATGTATTCGAGCATCATGGTATAAGTGTGGTTGAGCTCGTCGAATGCTTGGCTGAGTGCCCAGTTGTTGAGCCCGTTAAGTTTGATGCTCATCTCGTCGAACGCTTCAAGTAGTTGGTGTCCTGATATTAGTGCTGTTGTTTGCATTTTTCTTTCTTTTTATAAAGGTGTGTGTTTTTTTATTTTCTAGATGCTCTAGATTTTCTAGATTTTCTAGATTTTCTATATTTTCTAGATTTTCTAGATATTCTAGATTTTCTAGGGATTATTGTTGACTTTTACGA
>JAEEGG010008359.1_pt1 | contig 23504 bp, 21 predicted proteins | sample 9134161 | NCBI WGS metagenome assembly JAEEGG01 (sample SAMN16246543, study PRJNA631951) | gut metagenome | biome: gut microbiome; feature: rumen; material: CR-attached | host: Bos | place: Iran: Karaj | collected 2018-10
GCACCTGTGCTATCCTCTTATAATATGGGAGGATAGCACCTGTGCTATCCTCTTATAATATGGGAGGGGCATATGTAAACGAATATATCTACGATCGACAGTATCGTCTTCGTCAATCAAACGGATCAAGTTATTACCCATATACGTTCCGTGCAACCTATTCTCGTGCCGGCAGAATGGGCGAGAAGTCAATAGATTCTTATGCCAGATCATCATTACAATTCGGATATGACAAGTATTATACGACCCATCAGCCACGGACAGCTTTTGATTTTATAGCTATGGAAGATTTGAATTTCTTCTGGGATGCCAATGGCAACCTCGCCCAAATCATGAGGTGCATGCAAGGCGGTGCACGACTGCATGAATGGGATGAAGAAAACAGGTTAAGATTCGTCTTGGGGGATAAATATGCCGGTTGTTATGGTTACGACGGGAATGGCGACAGAGTTTATAAATTAACGGGCATTAGTAGTCTTTCGCAGCAGAATGCAGGAGGAACAATTGCTCAAGTTACATTTGATGATGCGGTACTCTATCCGAATCCTTACACCGTTATCACACCGAAAGGCTACACCAAGCACTACTATGCCGGAACAGAACGTTTGGCAACAGTTATCGGTGGCGGTGGATTCGGAGACATGACAACGCCGATAGCATCATTGAGTACAGCCGAACGTACAGATCTGGTAGATCCGTTCTGGGAAAGATACAGCCCTCATACGGAAGATCCTTTCTTCTATAGCAATACTTTGAGCGGAGATATGATAACGAGGAATATAGAAGATAAATGTATTGATGAACTTCAGTATCACTGTTCTCCATTGCCTCTGGAATATGTAGATGCATTATATCAGGACAATATGCTCTTTGACGCCATCCTCGATTATGAACAAAAAATAGAAATTGAAAAAGAGATCTATTACTACCATGGAGACCACCTCGGTTCTGCGAACTGGATAACAAATGCAGACGGGGATGCGGTGCAGTATATCCATTATGCGCCATATGGTGAACTGATTGCTAATCAAATACCTCATGGCTATGACGAACGATATAAGTTCACCGGCAAGGAGAGAGATGCGGAAAGCGGGTATGATTTCTTTGGAGCACGGTTTTTGTGGAGTGCAATTGGACATTGGCTGTCCGTTGATCCGTTAGCGGATAAATATCCGAATATTTCACCCTATGCATATTGCAGCTGGAATCCAATCAATGCCATTGATCCGGATGGCAGAGAAGAATGGGAACTGGATGCTAATACTGGGAAATTCCAAAATATTGGTAATAAAGGGGGGAGTACAACAGATTATTACAGTGTCGGTGTACATGAGGGAAAAGCCTTCTCTTCTTGTTCTAACTACGAAATAGAACGCGATGAAGGTACAATCAATTCGTTTCGTATACAAGAAACCGATAATAGTACCATTAGTGCTTTTCATATTCCCGAAACAAATGTTGAAGGTTTTTTCTTGGAAAGGCCTGGACCTGACACCGAAGAATCCGGACAATCTTTACGTATTCCGGCTGGTCAATACAGTATGTATGAAAATCCTGGCTCCCGCTATCCTGGTGTTCCTAGGTTGTATTCTCCTGCTGAAGGAGTAGGAGGAACTTTTGATCAAAGAGGAATTTTAATGCATATAGGAAATTATCCAGATGACACAAAAGGTTGTTTGTTGCCTGGGAGCAGTTATGCGCCAGACTTTGTTGGTAATAGCGGTAACACATTAAAAAACATAATGAATTACATCGTTACTACGGGATGGGGCTGCAAATTAAATATTTACAACACTCCTAAATGACATTCCACATGAAAAAGCTAAATTTGTTCATATTATACCTTTTGCTGCTATTTTCAAGCAGTCTCACATCTGCGCAAATGAAAACATCGGTAACAGATGTGAATAGTTTAGTGGAATGCTATAATGCGGTGCGAGATAGCAGCACTTTTGATAACCAGAAAAATTACTTCGATGCCTTTCCTGCAACATTTGCTGAATTCAAAGATGTTTTTGGCTACAAAGGAACTAAAATTATTGATGCAACCTTCGGAGAATTATACGAGGAATCATTGGAATATATTACAGAGTTTTTTCATTTAAACGAAGTGATTGATCCATATGACTTTTCCAATAAAATAATAAACTTATGCATTAATGGAGAATGGCAGGCAGATGGAGTAAATCACTTGCAAACAAATGTTATTAATATTGTAACATCAGATATAAATCATGATTGCTACTATAATCATTTTGATGTTTTTTGTTGCTATAGTGATACGTTACGGGAAACATTATTATCTTGTTTAGCACAATATAGTAACAATGAGATATTATCATTTTGGCAATTTTATTTGGACGGAGTGCTAATTATACCTATCAACGAAGGATTATATAACCGAACTAGATGCCTTGTGATAAAATATCCGGTATTGGTCGAGCAATTAGATAAAGCTTATTTTCTATCCGCAAGGAAGTTTGAAATAATAAATTAAATTCTCGTACAATGAAACATTCTCTTTACACATTATTAATCATCGCGTGCGCATCGTGTTTGATAACCAATGCCCAAACTCCCTATGATTCGTTCGCACCGGAAACCTCACGCCCCATGTTGGGGATATTGGAGAAATCCTCGGCTGATACTGTTTCATCCATAGAAAGTAAAAGCACGGCTTTTACCACAGACGACATCCGTAAATGGCTGTCCGTCGATCCATTAGCGGATAAATATCCGAATATTTCACCCTATGCATATTGCGGCTGGAACCCCGTGAAATATGTTGATCCGGATGGAAGGAAAATTGTTGTAGGAACATGGTATGGACGATTATTTGCAAAGTTTGGTGTAAATAATTTTGAAGCTAAAACTATTCAAAATTTACAGAACTTAAAATCAGTTTCTTCTGAGTTAAATAATGCAATATCTTCGATGGTAAGATGTTGAAAAAGGTGTTTGATGTCGTTGTTACGACGAGTACGGCGTTCTGCCGTGGATTCTAATTGATAAAAAAACATAATTGTACGTGCGTCAGGGGATGTTATCCTAACGCATGTACAAAGGTACAACTAAAGTCTTGATCGGCAAAAAACATAAAAACGCCGGCCTCGTTTTGTGAGGTCGGTGTAGATTGAGAGAAAAAAAGTGCCCCGCAGGACACTTGAAATTAAAATTTACGATTCGATTCGTTTACTTTACTCGCGCAAAACGATAGATGACTTTCTTGTAGTCCGGTTCGAAATAAACCAACGAATCGGGAGAAGACAAACGAATCTTATAGCCCCTATGGATAGGTACGTCTCGCTTACTCATCGTTGCATATTCGCGCAGCATACGTCCTTTTTTCTCCCAACGAAACCATCCGTTCCCATGGTAGTCCATATCTTCTTCTAGTACGTCTTCTGCTTCGTTCCATTCTTTGCCCCAAAAGAGCTGCTCATCTTCGTCATAATCATCGTAATAGACCTTGTACCACTGCGGGTTCGCGGTATTCTGCCATTTGCCGACGATGCGCGAATCAGCATGCGGGATATCGGCTTCCATATAACCTACCTCATCCGTAGGGTACTCGTTTTGCATTCGCGATCCGTGTGCACGCTGGTACAGTTTATATCCCACGGTGGCCGCTATGGCGATAGCGGCGAGGCATAAAAAGATGATAACGATACGCTTTTTCATTTGAGAGCAATGACTTGTGCTTCTTGGTTATTCATCCCGGGCATTGTCTTTCCGACACCTGCATTGATATACGTCGGGTCACACACCACAAATTTGCGGTTATTGTATTTGAGCCAATCGCCTTTGACCTCGTTATTGAATGCCACAGCCGCAGCCAGGTGTCCCGGATAATAGAGCAACACGACATCCAGCCCCACTAAATCGCGTACGAGACGCGAGAAGAGGATGGCGCGGTCTTCGCAATCGCTATAGGGATAATAGAGCGTCTCCTGCGCGAAGAAAGCCCTGTCGTGACCCCATATCTTATTATCGTAGCCGTATTCAAAAGCGGTTTGTACCCAGTTGAGCAGGATCCCGACAGCATCTTTCTCGTTCATTCCGTTGATGGTCTTCTTCAGCGACGGATAGAGCATGTCCTTGACAGATTTCTCCATAGGGGTGTTGGCATAAGCAGCCCAACGCGTAGTGGGACTACCGATGACGCATGCCTGCGGATAGGCATTGAAGAAATCGATCATATTCTTATTCAGGCTGACGGAAGTAACGACACCTTTCTGGGAGGTAAGCGTGCGCTTGGGTGTCGGCTCGTTGCTCAAGAGAGGCAACTGCGACATCTGAAGCGAGAGAGCTTTCTCCTTATTGTAATTGGCCTTGGTGATATGCATCTCCATATTCTTGGGGGTCGTCACGTTGTAGAATTTGGTGCCATCGATGATATAGTAGTAATAATCGAAGAGGTCGTACAGACTGGCGACTAGCATATACAGGTTCGTTTTGTCCATACCGAGGCGTACACGGTAACCGGATTGCGTCATGAGGAAGGCTTGTACCAAAACGGCTTCGTTCGTCTTGCCGTACTGTTTCTCGGTGACGGATCGTAACATCTGCATATACCCCCAATCGCATAAGGCATAGGATTTGCGGGCGTTAAGGGCAGTGCTGATCGTGATATCATAGCGACTATCGGCCAACTGCTTCCATGCGTCGGCAATGGCATTCTCTTCCAATGCCCGCAGCTTGAGATTGTCATTTTGCGGGAATCCGATGGTCACCAAGTTGCCGAAATAACTGATCGACACTTTCTTGTACGGTTCCTCTTTCGGTTTCACCGGCGCGATAGGTTCGGGAGCCGGTTCCGGCTTCGGTACAACCACTACTTTTGGCTTCACCGGTATCTCAATCGGCTTGGTATCGATAGTCGGTTTGGGAGTATCTATCGGCTTGATCTTTTCCTTAGGCAAGGGCTTTTCCTCCTCTTTCGGCTGCGGAGCCGGCTGCGGGGTTGGTGCCGGTTCCGGCTTCGGCTCTTCATACACTACGGGTGGCACCTCTTTCTCCTGCTTGGGCTTCTCGGCTTGATGCACGGGGAAGGACTCCCATGCCTGACGCATGAAGTCGGCATACTCCTCATTGATACGCTGACGGAACGCATCAAAATCTGCCTGTTGCTTGTCTTTGAAAGCGTCAAACTGAGCCGTCTGCTGCTCTTTGAACTTATCAAACGTACTCTGCTGCGCCACCATCGGCAGCGCACACAGCACGATTCCCAATAAAATAACTTTTCGCATATTGACTATGTTGTTTTATCCATTTGGCTTCTATATAGCCTCTGCCTCACGTACGCATCTCGTTTGCATTACGGACGACACGGATTCTTAATATGTTGTAAAAGATAACACGCCGCCGTATGTATAACCAGCTGCCGTTCTCGCATATGCCCGTACATAGTACACTTTATTTGAACTCAAGCCAGTTACATTTGTAGCAAAGGCATAGTATGTGGTATTTGGAACAGCTACATGCTGTTGACGAGAAACCATTATTGACGAGCCATCATTTACAACCGGATTGCTATTTGTTCCATAAACAAAGCCCCAGTCTTGAGCAGCAGGCTTGCCGTCTGAATAGAAAACACCTTGGAATTGAGCTTGCCAGTATTCCGATGATGTTCCGGCATTCACGCTTTGTAAATTGGCAATAGCATACGTTTGAATATTGGGCTCAATAGGATGCATTTGAATAATAATTTGATCCGAATACACATATCCGTATGACATTTGAACATACGCCCTTACATAATAACTTGTCGCATTCTCTAATCCGGAAACATTCGCATAAAATCCTAATACATTATTTTCACTTTGCGTATTATTGTATTGTACCTGTGTAGCTGTACCATTTCCGACTGTCGGATTAGGATTCTTATCATACACAAAGCCTAGCGATATATAAGAAGTAGAAGCATAGGTGCCTCCCAAAAGCATTCCGGACCAAGTGATCTTAGAATTATTGACAACACACTGTGCATTCAATAATTCATTTTCAATCATTACCGTAACCTCTTCTTCTGTATAGAAATGGATAGCATTAGAGTAAACACGGCGTCCCATCCATTCCACAAATGCCTTGACATAGTACAATGTATTGGGGTTAAGATTACTTAATGTCATACCATATTCGCCGGGAGTAGAAGCTGTTTCTTCCACATACGAACAATTCCCTGATTCTATAGTCGGGTCCGTATATATACCATAGCAGAATCCTCGTTTTGAGTATGCCGGCGACCCTGCATTGCTTATGGTTGCAGTTATTGTTGCCGAATTCGCACCTATATTTTGTGCACTCCCGATAAAGATCGTCGGTCCCACCAGCTCCGGACCAAAAGTAACCTGCTGACCATATATTGGTTGACCATTTTGAATAGCGTAAGCCCGCACATAATAATCATTTATACCAATAGAAATCGTTGCTGTATAAGCGCCTGTTCCATTACCGCTTACAGGAACTTTTGTATCGTAGATCGTAGGCATACCACTGGTATTGTAACAGAATCCACGCTCCGTATATGCGGGATAGCCAGCTTGAGTAATATTTCCATTCAAAGTAGCAGAAGTCGTGGTGATATTTGATGCGTTTAGTGTTTGTACGACAGTCGCCTTGTTGTCAATCGCTGTTGTAAAATATTGCTGCTCTCCATAACTTGTTCCTGTACCATTCGTGGCATATGCACGAACATAATAAGAAGTGTTTTCAGTTAAATTAGTCATATGGCTTACAAACGAGCCATTCCCTACACCATCTGTGGTGTGTGAATCATTGATTGTAGGAGATGCAGTAACTGCGCTCCAACAAACACCACGTGCTACGACAGAACTACCTCCGTCTGAAGTGATAGTTCCACCACAAGTCGCACTTGTTCCTTGAATATTAGTTACGGTACTTGTAGTAATTTGAGGTAATCCATCAATGGTCACAAAATACATTTGTTCTCCATACGATGTTCCTGCGGAGTTAGTTGCATAAGCTCTTACGTAATAAGCGGTTTCAGGGGAAAGGCCGGTTAATTGACTGATAAAAGTGCCGTTCCCCTTTCCGTCTACTGTATGACTATCGTTTATCGTTGGAGCCGCGGATGTTGAACTCCAGCAGACACCACGAGCCGTGACTGGATAACCTCCGTTTGAAATAACATTTCCGCCACTTGTAGCAGAGGTGGAATGTACATTTGTTATACTCGTGGTTGTAACAGCGGGTAGACCATCTATGGTGGAGAAACTAACTTCATTTCCATAACTCAATCCGGCAGAGTTACGAGCATATGCACGAACATAATAAGTGGCGTTACGCTCTAAGTTCTCTATTGTATATGCAAAGTCTGCTTGTCCCATACAGGAATAATGATTATCATTAATAGTGGGTGTCATATTAAGACTCCAACATATACCAAAGTCTTCAAGTTGACTACCTCCGTTATCCAAAATACTACCGCTGACATGTGCACTATTATAGGTCACATCTGTAACAGGGTTGGTTTGAACAACAGGCATGCCCTCTGTCGTCACAAAGAACATTTGCTCTCCATATGAGGTTCCTTTGCTATTTGTAGCATAGGCTCTTACATAATACACCGTTTTCGGCTCTAAATTTTCCAATTTGCTCGTAAAAGACCCTACACTCGTTCCTTCAAAAGTGTGAGTGCTCTCTATGGTCGGGTAAGGAGTTATACCATAGCATATGCCTCGTGCAGATAATTCAAGACGTCCATCGGATGTAACATTACCTCCGGCAACAGCACTCCTTCCGGATACAGAGGACACCTCATTGGTGACAACAGTTGGTAAAGTTGGTCCCTCTACCTCTATTACGCCCAAATCTACTTCGGCTTGTCCGTAACTGCCCAAGTTCACTTTCTTAGGAATGCATGTAGAATCTCCCGCTAACAGATAGTAATTACCGTCAATCTCATTCACACGTACTTTGAGTGAGAATAATCCTCCGGCATCTGTTTGCGTCTGGCAGTGGGTGTCTCGCCCATTGGTTACTTTTACTGTTAAATCCGGAAATGGAATCGTCGTATTGATATAAACTACCTGCCCTTTATACAACACAACATCGTTCATGTCATCTTTGCTGCATCCAACAAAGAATGAACTAATGCCAATTATAACAGCGACTACTAGGCCAAACCCAGTGAATTGTTTTTTCATATTTGTTATTTAAGTTTATTGCGCGATGTATTTGCGAACTGGGCGAACGTGATAGGTATAATTAATAGGCTTATCATCTATATAGTAATTCCCCTTACTATCTTTATATATCGCTGACGCGCCTCCAGTACCAGACCAGCAGTTTGCACAATAACCGCTACTAGTCCAATACCTAATACTCGTATTTACAAGATTACTTTGCATCATAGCTTTCATTTCTTCGAATGAAGGCAAATACCAATCATCAAAAACATACACTAGACTGTTACATGCACTTTTCGCGGCTGTCCAAGTCATTTCTCCTAAATCATTATAGATGCAATAGGTATAACCTCCATACTGAAAAGTCGGCAAATGGAATGGATTGTTTTGTTCTACAATAAATTGCTCTCCATAAGTAGTTCCTACTTCGTTCGTTGCAAAGGCTCTGACATAGTATGTTGCTGATTTTAAATTAATTCCTGTTATTAAACTAGAATAGTATCCCGTACCTGACCCATCGGAGGTTTTATTGTCACTAATAGTAGGATACGGTAATGTGCTCCAACATACGCCACGATCTGTAACTACAAATCCCCCATCGTCAACAACCTGTCCTCCTGAGGCTATTGTAGATTGTGTTATATTCTCTCCTAATTCGGCAGTTATTACAATTGGTAAACCATCTTTTGTTGTAAACGTTTTTTGTGTGCTATAATTTGTGGTAATATCGGTTGTGGCATACGCACGAACATAGTATGTTGTACTAGGTAATAGTTTTGATATATAGCATGTATAGACAGTATTAACTTGTTTGCCAAGTGCCATAGTAAGACTATCCTCTATTGTGGGATTCGGATATATTGACCAACACAATCCACAAGATTTTAATTCAGATGCGCCTCCTAAATCCGTGACAGTAATATTGGATGTTGCTGATTTGGCAGTAACATCTATAACTTCACCTATTGTCACCGATGCTTTACCATCTTTTGTTGTAAACGTTTTTTGTGTGCTATAATTTGTGGTAATATCGGTTGTGGCATACGCACGAACATAATAGGTCGTGTTGGGGGTAAGTTTTGACATATAACATGTATAACCTATATTTACCTGTTTTCCATTAGCAATGTACACACTATCCTCTATTGTCGGATTCGGGGTAAGTGACCAACAAAGTCCACATGCTTGCAATTCAGCTGCTCCCCCTAAGTTTGTTACTGTCACAAGAGATTGAGCCATTACAGACATAATGTCCTCAATATTGCCGATAGTAACAGATGCTTTTCCATCGGTTGTAGTAATTTGTAGCACTTTTCCGTAGGAAGTTCCATTCTCATTTACTGCGTATGCACGCAAGTAATATTTCGCTTCGGGCGATAAATTTCTAATAACTGTGCTAAATTGCCCTTTCCCTTTACCTGTGCTGATTTTTGTGTCTTCTATCGTGGGTTCTGAAATCAATTGACTATATACAAAACCTCTTTCCGACACATTATATCCCCATGTTTCAGTTACTTCTCCTTGTATATAAATAGTAGAAGCGGTACTGGTTGCTGTGTGTGTGACTACTACAGGAAGACCATTTTGAGTTGATATTTCCATCTGCCTGCTATAGGTAGTTCCCGTTTCATTCGTAGCATACGCTCGGACGTAGTATGTCGTACCTATTTGCAGATTTCTAATATTGCCTTGGAATGAACCCAAGCCTTTACCAATAGTAATAACATTGTCTTCTAGAGTCGGGTACTGACTTGTGCTGTAGCAGAAACCTCTTGCGGTCACAGGAATGTCGCAATCGGAAACCACCGTTCCATAAGCGGTAAATCCGGTAGCAGTTACAGCAGTAATGGAATCGGTTTGTACCACTGCCAAACCATCCAATGTGGTGATGATAATCTGCTCACCATAAGTCGTTTTGGTACTATTGGTAGCATATGTGCGGACATAATAAGTCGTATTCTCTACCAAATTATTCATCGTACTGGTAAACTCACCCTTACCGGAACCATCATCCGTACAATCATCATCTACCGTCGGATCCGGACGTTTGCTCCAACATGTACCACGTTTGGTAACAGGGAATCCTCCGTCACTCTCTACATGCCCCTTACACTTGGCAGAATGCGCCGTTATACGGATAACAGAGTCGGTCACAACGATAGCAACACCCTCTTCTGTAGTAAACTTTACTTGGTTTCCGTAAGCAGTACCCATCTTATTCGTGGCGTATGCACGGGCATAATAGATGGTATTGAATTCAAGATTCTTCAAGGTACTTGTAAAAGCACCCAGACCCGATCCTTCTGTTGTATGCAACCCTTCAATAGCCGGATAAGGTTCCGTGCCATAGCATATACCGCGAGCGGTAACGCTCAAACGACCATCCGTTTGTACTTCGCCTCCTAAGATTGCTTCATCGGCTTTTACCGACTGCAACGGCGTTGTAACAACGGTCGGTAGAGCGGGTCCCTCTACCTCTATCACTCCTAAATCTACTTCGGCCTGGCCATAGCCTCCCAAGCCCACTTTCTTAGGCACACATGTCTCGTCACCGGCTAACAGATAGTAATTGCCATCGATCTCATTCACACGTACTTTGAGTGAGAATAATCCTCCGGCATCTGTTTGCGTCTGGCAGTGGGTGTCTTGCCCATTGGTTACTTTTACTGTTAAATCCGGAAAAGGAATAGTCGTATTGATATACACCACTTGTCCTTTATATAACACAACATCGTTCATATCATCTTTGCTGCATCCAACAAAGAATGTACTAATGCCAATAACTATCAAGGAGGCAATAAAGCCCGCCAAAGTAAATTTTGTTTTCATTGTAAGTATTTAGAATTTTATTTGTACTCCCGCACCCATTGCATAATTAGGCTGCGAATATTCGTTGACAGGAATGATTACCGGCGCAAAAGCAAAACGAGCCATCAATTTCTTGTCTTTCACATACCAGGCATGTACCATATTGGTGATATGCACTGCTGCACCTACGCCAAAACAAGTCCACATGGCAATATCCATTGTATTCTTCATTTTCTTTGCATTCTGATAATCAGCATAGGAAGTACCGGTAGCTTTCATAATCTTGACTTGGTCTTGTCCTAAGAAATAGCAAGCTGCACCACCTCCGAAAAGAGCCAACTCACTAATCAAGAATGCAGCACCGCTACCACCTTGTTTCTTCATCATCTGTCCCATGCCCGGAATAAAAGTCGAAGCTACAATTGCGCGAGTGTTAGATTTATGAATGCTTGATTTTATATTACCTAATCCTAGTTCCGTAGAATTGCAATCGCAGTTATCGTAAACCGGCTTTTTACGACCACTTTCTGAAATTTGATATAGGAAATGATAAATATAACGTCCGTTTTTCTCTTCTTTGTATGAACAAGCTAATCGTAAGAATATCTTCTTCTCCATTTCCGAAACCTTCATCGTGGCAGCATCTATGTATATACCTTGATTCTTTGCTGCCGTTTGATAAGCTTGTCTCTCAGCTCTATCTTCGGCTTCACTTCTTGTAAGAGCATCTTCAATAGTAATTATTTGATAAAAATAATCAGTATTGGTTCTTTCCGGAAGTTGTACATGCACCCAGTCTGGAGCCAACTCCTTAGGCTTCATAGGTGTATTATCTTTTGCCATTGTGGGCTGGTTTATTAATAGCAGACCTATTAACACCATGCTATATGTTGAGATATGATTTTTCATATTCATTCGTTTTTGTCGTATTTATAAAGCATCACATGCATTATATGGCACAAAATCAGGATCTTTCTTCCCATTCTGTCCGATCTGCCATAAAACATACAGACAGACCATTCCAGAGGCATCTTCTTCCCAATATTCGCAAGCCTTATTAAGAAATAGTTTCATTGAACGTTGATCAACATTTATTTGTTTCTCAACATCTTGTTCAATTTCTTCCATAGACATATTCACATCTACGGTAATGCCTCGTTTACACGCGTTTTCATATATTGCCTTTGCAAAAGCGCGTGTATACGCTTGATCATATGTGCGTCCTTTTGAAAATGTTACACGATAATAAAATGTTTCCGAAGAAGCGACCGGTAAATGACGAACCCATTTAGGCTCCGGTACTCCATGTTGTGCTACGGCATTTGCTGATAACAACAATAGCAACATCCCACACGCACACTTGATTATTATATTTCTCATTGTATATTAAAAGGAAATCGATTTAGGTAGTACCCATATATGCATACAAATACTACCTAAATCTATGTTACTTATTCAGCTTCCAACTCTTTCAACATTTGCAGTTTACGCTCCTGCTCCTCAGCACGTTTCTGATTATCTGCATCTAATTGGTTCATCAATTGTTTCTTGAACGAAGCCTTATCACGCAGCAATTGCTTTTTATCAAGTTCATTAGCAACCTCATCTACAGTGTTATTTTCCAACACGTGAAGTGCGATGTAAAAACGATATAAAGCATCATTGTCTTGAACGGACTTATAGCAAACTTGGACTGCATATTTATCTACAACTTTTTCCACAATATTCATTGTCATACTTTCGAGAGAAGCCTCATCCAAACCCTTACCTCCAGGAGTATTACCTGACTGAGAATAATACTCTGTTCCGCTACGAAGAGTCCCCATGAAACGAGAAGCGATATCATGCACGGCAACTTGGTTCGCCTCTAATTTTGCATCGCGCTCATATTTACGGGGTTGAGATATACCTAAACCTGCCATATACTCACCCGGTTTATCCATAGATTCTTCATAACAGAAAGTAACCATTACTTGATCTCCGTCTGCCATTTGCTCTTGCATGGCAATGCTAGTTTGCAATTTCTTTTTCTTTGCCTCACGTTGTAATGCTTCCAGTTCCATCTCATCTTGGATACGTTGTAATTCCTGTTGCTCTTTCAACTCACGGATTTTACGTTGAGTTTCACTCTCTTGTTGAACAGTAGCTTGCTGAGCTGGTTCTGCCTTCTTAACCGGCTTCTTAGCCGCACAATCTGTGAATGCTACGCTACACAAAAGTGCCATAGCAACTAAAGTAATTTTTTTCATGATGTTTAATTGTTTTTAGTGATGCCGGCTACTTTAAGTTAAGTAACGGAGAGCCGGCTTTTCCCGTCTATGGATTATTCTTTTTTTATTGCTGTTTTAGATATTCTTACTGCCACAAAAGCCTCATAAAAACCAGTCGGTTTTTGCCTATAATTACAACAAATTATATTACATAAACTATTAATCATCTGTATCTGAGTCTCTGTGATGTGATTTTCGATCTTACTTTCCGTCTTATCCTTTGTCTCTGCGTAATAATAAGATATCATCTCCGGATATATTTTTATGGCAAGTGACTCACACGCCAGACGAATAGCTTTTTCCTTTGCTTTTTGTTGAGTAGGCGCTTCTGCAATACCGATTTCTCCATATTCTGTCTCTGTATCATAAGCTTCCTCCATACATGGAACGTCTATGATGGGGGCGACATCATTATATTCGGATGATGTTTTTACTACATCTTCCAATGCGCGAACACGATCAGTAAGACCTTCTATTTCTCTATGCAAACGAAGTAACTCTTTATAGATCTCCGCGTTTGAGTTCTTGCTGTAAGTATCCGAGTAAATAGTCCCACATACTATGGCAAGTATTACTAATAATGACTTCCTCATTGTTTTTTTGATTTTATTTTGGCCTACTCATTTATGGCTTTTCGGCTTACTCCGTTAATATGTTTAATTAAATGTTCGCGCGTACGTATACACACAAAAAGCGCAGACCTCGCTGTTGCTCATTACAGTTGAGGCCTTCGCATGCCGTTGGAAATAAACAACAATGAAACCTACGCCGATATGACAACACGCCCGCTAAGAAATAGCAGGACGAGTATATAGTCATACCCGTAGGCATCTATCGTTACTTTGGCTCTTCCAACAAGAGATAGTTTGCGAAGCTTTCAACTGTTAAGCACAAAGCGTCAATAAACGCCAATCAATATGTCAAGAACCCACTACCATCCGCCGTAATTACGGCTTCGGCGTAAATTCGGCTGCAAAAATAGTAATTTTTTTTTGAATACGCAAGAAAATTGTTTATTTTTATGTAAATTAGCAGAACTTGTGCGATAATTTAAAATTAAAACACACAAAAAAGTGCCCCGAAGGACACTAATTTATATGGACATACACAAAGGTGAGACAAAAAAATATCGAAAATTTTGCACAATTCAAAAAAAAGCGACCCAGAAAGATCGCTTGAATTGATTACAAATTGAAAAAAGTCAATATGTCACCGCTTTTTAACGCTGTCGGGAGCTAGTGAGAGGTTATAAAGTAATGTCTAATCGATGACCGATTAGTTGATTGTTTCCTAAATATATGACGCTATACACGTTTTCCAGTTCCTCGAAGAATGCGTACCATGTAGTGTGGCTGCTTTTGCGGTAGCGAACATAGAAGATCTCTTTGCCATCTACTTTGTAACGATCGAAGTAGTCGGGCGCTTTCACACGAATGAAATTCTGCAAGTTAAGCGCGAAATAACGAAAAATATCACGCATGTAATCGACTGCGTAATCTTCTTCGCTAAAATACCGCTGTTCTACCAACTCTTTTACGCTCTCTTCAAACTGCAAAAGGGCTTGCCGTGTATAGACTACTTCTTTCATCTAAACATAGCACGAATACGGGGTTCAAGATAAGCCATAGCTTCATCAGCCGTAAAGTATTCTTTTTGCGGCACACCACCACCGTTGTTCTCAGAAATAAACGGCATTTGTTTAGATTCTTGGGGCTTCATAATTGTGTTGTTTTTGATTTTGCGCCGCAAAATTACAACAAAAAAATGATATATGCAAGAGAAAAGAGAAAAAAAATCCCCGAGAAAAATTTGCACATATCAAAAAAAAGCAGTAATTTTGCAGCGCAAAATTGTTTGAGCATGGCAAAGATAGGTGTTTTTGACAGCGGATACGGAGGATTGACGATACTGGAAGCGATCCGAAAAGAGTTACCTCAGTACGATTATCTGTACTTAGGCGACAACGCCCGTGCACCTTATGGCACGCACTCGTTCGATGTCATTTACCGGTACACCTTGCAAGCCGTGAAATATCTCTTTGAACAGGATTGCACATTGGTTATTCTTGCATGCAACACGGCGAGCGCCAAGGCGCTACGTACGATACAGCAAAAAGACCTGCCATTGATTAATGATGCAAATGGTGACGCTTCGCTTAATGATGGAATGATGAAACGCAACGTGCTCGGAGTCATTCGTCCGACGGTGGAGGCTGTGCCGGCGATCACAAAAAGCGGACACGTAGGTATCTTGGCGACGCCGGCGACGGTTAGTTCGGAGAGTTACGTCCTTGAGTTAGAGAAGATCGCTCCTGAATTGGCGATTTCGCAGCAAGCATGTCCGATGTGGGTGCCGCTGATTGAAGCCGGCGAACATCATAGCGATGGAGCGAAGTTTTTTGTGGGTAAGTATCTGCGTGAGATCTTGTCGAAAGATCCGCAAATAGATACCTTGGTTTTGGGCTGTACGCACTATCCGCTTTTGAAAGAGAAGATTGAGGGTTGGCTTCGCTATCATGAGGAGATTGAGGAGTCGGAGTTTCCGGAAGCGATTCATACCGAACATATTCAGATCATTTCGCAAGGAACGTTGGTGGCGGAGAGCCTAAGAGATTACCTGCAGCGTCATCCGGAATACCGCGAGCAGTTGAGCGAAGGCGGAACGTGTCGCTATCTAACGACAGAAAATGCGGAGCGCTTCTCGCAGTCCGCATCGATGTTCCTCGATGCTCCGATCAAAGCGGAGCATCTCGATTTGTGATGCCAATTTGGCATATCAATTTGCGTATTCTATTCAAGTGCTTTTTATCCCACAGAACCCTCCAAGGAGACTTGGAGGAGTTTTTGTGCTTCGACGGCGAACTCCATCGGGAGTTTGTCCATGACCTCTTTGGCGTAGCCGTTGACGATGAGTCCGACGGCATCCTCGAGGCTGATGCCTCGTTGGCGACAGTAGAAGAGTTGGTCCTCATTGATCTTGGAGGTGGTTGCCTCATGCTCGACGGTCGCCGTAGGGTTGGCGATGATCATGTCGGGGAAGGTATGGGCGCCGCACTTATCGCCCAAGAGGAGGCTGTCGCACTGGCTGTAGTTTCGTGCGTTCTCTGCATGGACACCCATCTTGACGAGTCCGCGGTAGGCATTCTGGCTGTATCCGGCGGATATACCTTTAGATATAATACGCGAGCGCGTGTTACGGCCGATATGAATCATCTTGGTGCCGGTATCCGCCTGCTGATGGTTGTTGGTAACAGCAACGGAGTAGAACTCGGCGGACGAGTTATCGCCGCGCAGGATACAGGACGGGTATTTCCATGTGATGGCAGAGCCGGTCTCTACCTGCGTCCAAGAGAGGCGTGCGTTCTCGTAAGTGATGCCGCGTTTGGTGACGAAATTGAAGATACCGCCCTTACCGTCTTTATCGCCCGGGTACCAGTTCTGAACGGTGGAGTACTTGACCTCCGCGTCCTTATGGACGACGATCTCCACGATCGCTGCATGCAGCTGGTTCTCATCGCGCATAGGTGCGGTGCAGCCCTCGAGATAAGAGAGGTAAGCGCCCTCGTCGGCGATGAGCAGCGTGCGCTCGAACTGACCGGTGTTACCGGCGTTGATGCGGAAATAGGTACTCAGTTCCATCGGGCAACGAACCCCTTTCGGCACATAGACGAACGAACCGTCGGAGAAGACGGCAGAGTTGAGCGCCGCATAGAAATTATCGGAAGAGGGCACGACCGAACCAAGGTACTTGCGCACCAAGTCCGGATGCTCCCGCACGGCTTCGGAGATAGAGCAGAAGATGATTCCTTTCTCGGCGAGGGTCTCGCGGAAGGTGGTCTTGACGGAGACGGAGTCCATCACGGCATCAACCGCCATGTTGCCTGCCAACGCGGCACGCTCCTCCAAGGGGATACCGAGTTTGTCGAAGGTCTTCATGATTTCTTCGTCAATCTCGTCTTTGGGCCCCTGCGCCTTTTTCGCCTTCGGCGCTGCGTAGTAGGAGATAGCCTGGAAGTCGATCTCGGGGATGTCAAGGTGCGCCCAGGTGGGAACGGACATGGTCTGCCATTTGCGGAAGGCCTTGAGACGGAAGTCCAGGAGCCATTCGGGTTCGTGCTTCTTGGCGGAGATGAGCCGAACGATGTCCTCGTTCAGTCCTGCCGGCACGATATCGGTCTCCACGTCGGTGGTGAAGCCGTATTTATACTCCTGGGAGGTTATGTCCTTGATGATCTCTTCCATAAAAATAGCCGCCCCTTTTTCGGGCGGCTTGGAGGCCGGTAGCGGAGTCAAACCGCTCTAAACGGTTTTGCAGACCGCTGACTAAGTCGCTCATCCAACCGGCCGGAACGCGTAAGCGCGACGCTTGTTTTTTTACAAAGCGGGTGCAAAGGTACAACAAAAATTTGAATTGACCAAATATTTGCGTGTTTTTTTGCACTTTTTGTTTAAAAAAGGCACAAATCGGCGTCTGTGATGGTTCCTTTCGGACGTTTTTTGCCCCGAGACGGGTTCAATGGAGCGAAGGGTGAGGTATAACGACCGATGTAAGGATTGATGATCTCGCGGGTCTGGTCGTCCGTCCACTGACATTTATCGACCAACCACTCGAGATAGGAGCGGTCTATGCGGAGCATCGACTCAATCGACTCGCCTTTATGTCCACCTTGACTGAGGTAATAATAACTACCGCGTTTGGTGAGCCAACGGTCGTAGGAGATAAATCTGAACTCATCGCGCTGCGCCCACTCCCATCCGTGCGCAGTTACTTGCGCCTTGAAGACCTCGATGGTGGCCATGACGTCGTCAAGCGAGTTATGCGCGCCCTCGAAGGGATGACCGTAGTACCGCGTATAGGCGGCTGTGAGGTTGTTATGCAGTTTCTCTCCGTTCTCATCGAGTTGACCGGCGGTATGAATACGCTCGAGCAGGAGCGCATCGTACCAGGTGCGGTTGTTGAATTCAAACTTCAGTCCTTCACGTTCAAAATTATAATGCATCAGCGGTGCATCGTAGCCGTTGCCGTTGTAGGAGAGCATATTGTGCGTACCCACAAAGGACACAAACTCATCGAAGATGCTGCGCAGGCTCACGCCGTGCTCGAGCAGGAATTCTTTGGATATATGATGCACCGCCTCTGCCTCGGCAGGGATGGTGAACTCCCCTTCGGGGAGGATATACCAATCGCGCTGGTCAAGGATGGACCAAGTGTCGGTGTCGAACTTCACCAACGAGAGTTGGATGATATGCTCTTTCTGCACGTCGAGACCGGTGGTCTCGGTATCAAAACAAACTAAAATCATTCTACGTATAGCACTAATCCCTTGAGGTATTCGCCTTCGGGGTGGTAAATATTGATGGGGTGATCTTGGGGCTGATGGAGCTGGTGCAGGATACGCACCTTACGTCCCACCTGTGCGGCGGCAGAGAAGACCGCGAGTCGGAACGCCTCTTTATCCACCGCCTGCGAGCAGGAGAAAGTGAAGAGGATACCGCCCGGACGGATCATCTCGATGGCCTTGGCGTTGATGCGCTGGTAGCCGCGCAGGGCGTTCTTAATCGCATCCCGATGTTTGGCAAAAGCCGGCGGATCGAGAATAATCAGATCATATGTCTTTCCCTGCGCCTTTTGCGCACTCAGGTACTCGAATGCGTCTGCAGCTGCAGCGGTATGATTCGCGGCGTTGGGGAAGTTACGCGCCACGTTGATATTGACGAGATCGATGGCTTTCTGACTGACATCGACCGAATCGACACTCTTCGCTCCGCCACGCAGGGCATAGAGGGAGAACCCGCCGGTATAGCAGAACATATTGAGCACATCTTTGTTCGCCGCATAGCGCTCTACGAGGGCACGGTTCTCGCGCTGGTCGATAAAGAAACCTGTTTTCTGTCCGCGCAACCAATCGATACGGAACTGCAGACCGTTTTCGGACGACCAGAACTCGTCCGCCTTCTCACAATCGGTCATCGCCAAGTAACCGATCTTATCGCCGTCAATCTTGGCTTTGAAAGGCAGGGTGTCGTCAGATTTATAATAGACGTTCTGCACTTGCGGTATCTCGTCCATGAGGGCTTTGGCGATCTCTTTGCGGCAAAGGTGCATACCGATGGAGTGCGCCTGAACGACCGCGGTGTCGGCATAGACATCGACGATGAGTCCGGGCAGGAAATCGCCCTCACCATGAACCAATCTAAACGTATCGTTATATTTTTGATTTTCGATTTTTGATTTTTGATTTGGGGTTAGACCAAGCGCTTCGCGCACTTGGTACGCCGCCCGGATGCGCTCGTTCCAGAAATCCGCGGGCAGGGTCTCAACGCCGAAAGCCAAGATACGCACGGCGATAGAACCTATCTGCCAATGCCCCACACCGAGGACCTCCCCCATCGATGAATAGACCGAGACGAGTTCGCCTTCGGCAGGTGCATTGCCCGGATGACCGGCATCGAGCAGCACGCGGGCGATCGCCCCCGAGAAGACCCAGGGATGGAAACGACGAAGGGAATCCTCCTTATGCGGTTTGAGATAGATCGTGGTCATTCTACGCCGTGAGTTAGATCGTGATAGGCATGGAGCGAGAGATTGTCGCTCACGTATTTGAAGCTGTGCAGGTTCTTGAAACCGAGCGCGGCGATGAACGCCAACTCCATATCGAAAACGCAGTCCTTGTAGTCGGACGCGAGGACAAAATCGCAATTGGTGTAGCAGGGAGCCTGCTTCACATTTTTGATTTTTGATTTTTGATTTTTGATTTTTAGTTCCGGCTCTTTGTAGGTGACGTTGGGATGATTGAGGCGCACCTCCGTGACCTCCACCCAGGTACCCAAATCGAAGTTCGCACTGCCGGCATAGCCGATATTGATGAGTTCGGCGTCGCGGTCGAGATGCTGCAGGGAGCGGATGATATTGATCGCCCCTACCCCCGTGAAGATGAGCTGTGCATCACTCAGATCGAGCCCTAAAGTTTCCTTGGCCTTATCCAGCAAAACGCGTTCACCTTCTTCTGCCATTACGATAAATCTTGCCATATTCTTCCAAATTATGCCGCAAAATTACAAAAAATAAATGAAATATGCAAAAAAAATGCTAAAATATTTGCACAATTCAAAAAAAAGCAGTACTTTTGCAGTCCCGTTTGAAAAATAACGGGTTGCATCGCGGAGTAGAGCAGTGGTAGCTCGTCAGGCTCATAACCTGAAGGTCGGTGGTTCGATCCCATCCTCCGCAACAAGGTATGAGAAAAAATTTTTTGTTACTCATAGCGCTTTACACGCTCTCCGTTTCGGCGGTGGAGCGTGTTTCGTTAGATGCGCTTCAAGCCGATTGGTCGGCTTACACGAATCACGTTGTTCAGGTCACTACCCCTCTCGTGGTATGCGGCAGTTTCTATGACTCCTTGGTCTTGGCGCCTCAGCGTTTGTTCTGTCCGGAAGAGCGGGCGGTAGGTCTGGCGGACGGCGACAGCACGGCGTACTATGCTTGGGCAGCAGCCAACCGCGCGGCGAGTATCGTGGTGCATTGCAGGAACAGTTATTACAAGGTACGTTGCGGGGATATCGTGAAAGGGTTCCAAGCACGCGTGACGAGTGAGCGGCACTTGTTGACGGGTCAACCGATCGCGACAAAGCATATGCCGTGCGACCGATTGAAAGGGCCGAAGAAAGGTGAACTGCGCATCGTAGGAGCAAACATAGAGAATTACTTCGCGGACTTAGGCGGGTACGCCACCAAGCGTACGACACCTGAGCAGCAGGCACTCAAGACCGACAAGTTGGTCAAGGCCTTGCGGGCGATGAAGGCGGATATCATCGCGTGCTGCGAGATGCAGGTGGGCGACAAAGCGCCGACGATGCTGATTAAGGCGCTGAATAAGAGCGGCAAGAAATATGCGTACGTAGCGATGCCCCTGCAGAACATGGACCGTATCGGCGGATGTTTTATTTACAATACGGAACGCGTGCGCGTGTATGCGCAACCGCTGTCCGCTTATCAAGACACAACGAGTCATTACTACGGACGCATGTTCGCCGTGGGTTTTGAAGAGATAGCGAGCGGAGAGAAACTGATCATCGGCGTCAATCACCTGAAGTCCAAACGGGCAGGTCGCGGTAACTACGACACGCATCTGAAACGAATGGACAACACCGACTCGCTGTTGGCGATGCTGCCGAAGGCGGTGGAGGTCTTTGGGGATGAGGATGTGTTGCTCTTGGGAGATTATAACTGCTATACGCAGGAAGGACCGATCCAGAAGATCGTTCGTGCCGGGTATGCGGACATGCTACCGATAGGCGGAGAGAACGACTATTCGTACGTGTTCAAGGGTGAAGCGGGGTATCTGGATCGCTGTTTTGCAAACCCGACGATGGCGACGCAGATCGTGCGCGTACGACCGTGGCACGTCAATGCCGATTGGTACTACCAGCACGGGGCGTATAAGATGAAGGACAAGACGATGCATCGGTACGCCGATCATGAGCCGATAGTCGTAGATATAAATCTACGATAGATTATAGATTATAGATTATAGATTACAAAAGCCGCCGAATTGGCGGCTTTTGTGATCCCGCTGGGGCTCAAACCCAGAACCTTCAGAACCGGAATCTGACACTCTATTCAATTGAGCTACGGGACCGTTAGGTCAGTTTTTTGATTGTTTTCTTGCGGCACACCTTGCATTCGCCGTAGGCGATCAAGGAGTAACTACGTAGTATAAAGTTATAATACTTACGTGTTTTGATCAGTCGTGCGATGGCCGGGTCGGTAAAGTCAGCCGTCCGTCCGCATTTGGCACAGACCAGTTGCATTCGGTTCGCAGGACCGATGATAACCTCGTACTCGGTAGCCGCTTTGCCTCGCTGTCTCTTGGTGGCATGGATGACCTGCGCATCGATCAACAGATTGAGGGTGTTATAGACAGTACCGGTGGAGATACGTTCCGTCTCACACGCCTTGACTAACTGGTCCGCCGTGAAGGGTTGCGGCAGGCTGCACACTTGCTCCAAGACCATCTCCCTCACTTTCGTCGGCCGTTTATCGTGGTCGAGGAGATACCGGCGCAACTGGGTCAAGGCACTGCTATATGAACGAACGCCTTTTGCCATCAGATCGACTTGATATATGCGCGGTGATGCTTGTGTATCTTATGGTCGAACTGCGTGAAGTTGGCGATATTCTTCGTGTTCGTCTCCAGGATATTGGTTGTCTCCAGAATCTTCATGCCGTATTTGTTCATGCGCGGGATCTGATCCTGGAAGAAGATAGCGTTCACGCCTGTTCCCTGATAGTCCGGGCGCACAGCAATAAGCAGGAGGTTGAAGACCTCAATATGCTTGGACTTGAGTGCTTTGAGGATATGATACCAACCGAAGGGGAACAGTTTACCGCCGCACTTACGGAGGGCATTGGAGATGTCCGGCATACCGAGTCCGACGCCTACAATCTCATCCTTCTCGTTCACCACCAAGGTCACGAAATCGAAATTCAGCAACGGGAAATACATGTTTTTGTAGTAGTTCTTCTGGGCGTCGGTCATGGGCTGGAAGTTATAGAGCTTCTGGTATGCCTCGTCGATCACGTCCATATACTGGATGCCGTACTTACGCACGAGCTCGCGGGAGTTCTTCACTTTATCCACGCGCACGTGCGAACGCTGCTTGACGATCTCGGCGATGCGGTTCAGTCGCTCCGGGCAACCCTGCGGCGGATAAACCTGAATCTCTATCCAGTCCGCATCTTTGCTCAAGCCATACGCGTCCATGTGCTGGACGTAATACGGATAATTGTACAGACTCGACATCACTGCCGGATAGTCATAGCCTTCCAAAAGCAGTCCTTCGTGGTCGAAGTCCGTGAAACCGACCGGTCCGTTGAGTGCGTCCATCCCACGCTCTTTGCCCCATGCCGCTACGGTATCGAGGAGGGCTTTGCTGACCTCGAGGTCATCGATGAAATCGAACCATCCGAAGCGCACGTGCTTGTAGTTCCAAGTCTCGTTGGCACGACGGTTGATGATGCCGGCAATACGTCCGACGGGTTTGCCGTCGCGGTACGCCATCCAGAGCTGATACTCACTGACCTCCAATGCAGGATTGGTCTCCACATTGAAGCAGTTCATCTCATCGAAGAACAAAGGGGGACAATAATACGGACAATCCTTATACAGATCGTTAGCGAACTGAATGAATTGTCTCAGTTCACGTTTGGTGTGTATTTCTCGTATTTCTACTGCCATAAAGTGGAGCATAGGGGAGTCGAACCCCTGACCTCAACA
>JAEEGG010008361.1_pt1 | contig 23498 bp, 21 predicted proteins | sample 9134161 | NCBI WGS metagenome assembly JAEEGG01 (sample SAMN16246543, study PRJNA631951) | gut metagenome | biome: gut microbiome; feature: rumen; material: CR-attached | host: Bos | place: Iran: Karaj | collected 2018-10
TTTTTATTCCCCCTTTGATTTAATTATTTATTCTAAAAGTGTCCGCCATGTCCGCCATGGGTAGAACCACTTGAAGAAGTGTGTACATGTGAACCGCCTCCGCCGAATGATGACGGGCCGGAGTGGTTCATGGAATCATCACGTCTTGGACGGTGCGTCCTGGTGACGTGTCTGTTCACCAGCATATCCGAAGCACCGTTGATGTAGAAACTGTTGTTCACGATATAGTTTCTCGCATAATGCTGCCTGGATACGCTGCGCATATTTGCCTTTAGAGACAGAGAAGTGATCAGCGAAGAGATCGCTCCGACGATCGCCGAGATACCGACATTGAGTGCACCGAAGACGCTCTTCTTCTCTTTCTGGTTGTTGTTGTCGATGATATCGCCCTTGTTGCCGTTGATGATGTACTCCTCGACCCGATCGCCGTACAATACGAAGGCGTCGTAGTACTTCGCATCACCCAGATCATCCATCATCTCATCGACGATCTCATCGATGCCGTAATCGGTGAAATAATCGATCGCCTTCCCTTTTGTCGAGACATACCAGGTACGATCTCCCATATCCAGCAGGAACAGCAGGCCGTCCTGACCGTACTGGCTGTAATCGTAGAAGTCATCGGCGTAATCACCTGCCGACATGCCGTTGAGTGAGTTGGTCGTGACGATGACGGTATCAAAACCGTATTTATCCTTGATCTTCTGCAGCTTGCGGTTGAGTTTCTCCTCCTCCGCATCGCTCAGCAGATCCGCGTAGTCGTTGACCAGCGCCTTCTTCACTGCGACCGGCGCATCGCTCTGGTAGACTTTCTCATTGACAAGCTTCACGACATACTGGTAACAGTTGACGATGCCCTCATAGAAGGCATTGGGATCGGAAGCCGATATATCGGAAGCCCTGGAATAGAAACGATCCCAGATCACATCCGAGCGGTTTAACACTTCGGTTTGAGCCGAACCCCTGGCAGCGACATGGTAACTGCTTTCGCTCATGACGATCGCCACCGTATTGGCAGCGCCCGCATGATCCTCTACATATTTTTCCGCATATTTCTTTACACTGTCTTCGCTGTTAGGGATCGAAGTGTCGTAGATGAAATAAATATCGATGTCATAATCTTCCCTGATGTGCTGCAGGTCCTCGTTGAGGTCATCATACTGCTTCTGACTCATGTAGTCTTCGTAATCAGAGATATACACATGATTTTCAGCCGCAGATACATTGCATACAGATAAAGCCGTCAGCAGTATCAGGATCAGTGATTTCATTACTCTCTTCATATCATCACCTCACCAGATACAGCAGATACTGTATCACGCTCACAAGCAGCGTCACACCCGCAAACACGCCCGTCGAGATGCCGATCAGTTTTCCGTTGTCCACAGGCAGATCGCCGACGAACTTGCCGGTCTGACCGTTCATCGCAAAGGTATATTTCTTTCCTTCGTAATCGACGTTCAGCAGCCATACGGGATACATCACGTAATCCTGGCTTCCCTGCGAGATCGAGATCGTCGAAGAAGAAGGAATACAGGTATCATACATGCCCGTCGTCGATGAGAACAGGGACGATGTGGAATTGGCGATACGGCTGTTGGCCTTCTGCCTGGATTCTTCCGCAGAAATATCATATTTATCCGCAAAATAACCTGCCAGATAGGAATCGTTGAAATCTTTTGCCTTGTCAAGATCAAAAGGCTCGATCGATTCCGTCAATGCATCATCCACTTTTGTAGAAGCATCCACCGGAACGCCTGCAAAACGCACTGCACCGGAGCGGAACAGTTTATAGTAACTGGTCTCGGTGCACATATATTCGCCTTCGTTCCAGTGTCTCACCTTTGTCGCATCAAACCACATCCTGGCATTGGCCTTGCCGCCGAACAGCCAGTATGGCACATAGATGCCCTTCATCTCATCGATGACAGCCTCGCTTCTGAATTTCGCCGGAAGCAGGACCTTTCCCTTGAGATGCTGTCTGTATCTTTCCTTCGCCTGTTTTTTATCCAATAAGAAAGGAATGACCTTCTTCGGTTTGTAGATGCCGCTGACATTGGAAACCATAACCACCGGATTGCCGCAGTACGGACAGCTGCTCGCTGCCGTATCTTTGTCCGCCATGATTGTACCGCCGCAGGACTCACAGGTATAAACGACGATATTGTCGTCTTCCCAGCGCTCTGAGCTCACTGTATAGTTGTTTCCCTCATCAAAGATCTCGGGATCAAAGGTACCGTCACAGTAAGGACATTTCAGTTTCTGAGTCTTTGTATCGAACTCTAAACGGCCTCCGCAGTTAGGACATTTGAAATCTTTTAATTCGCTCATTTCCCTTACCTTTACACTTTATTATACATCTTTTTATAGACCGTCAAAACAGATACAAAAAAAGCCCGAAGGCTTTAATGACCACCCGGGAAATGTCCGTGGCGTTCCTCATCATCCGGAAAGTCAGGAGGCAGCTGTTCAAAGCCGCCTTCTTTCCCTCCGTTAAATCCGGGCTGGGCAAAACCGTCAGATCCCTCTGACGGTTTTTCACCGTTGAATCCCGGAGGAGTTCCGTTATTATTCTCTCCGGACTTTTCTCCGTTGAATCCCGGAAAGCCTCCGAAGCCGCCCGACATCATATCTTCAGGCAGTTCATCGACTTCCACGCCGTTGACGATGACTGTACCGCCGTTGAATTCCTGTGCGATCTCCGCATCAAAGGTATTCATGCCCGTTACATCGACTGTACCGCCGTTGATATAGATATAGCCGTTGGAATCAAGACCGTCGGTATCGCCCTGTCCCATGACGATGGTCACATAACCGCCGTTGATCTCGATCGTTGCTGTATAAGTTTTCACCTTCTGTGCCGCATTGATGCCGTCATCGGAAGCAGAGATACTGATGATACCGTCATTGATCAGCACATAAGTCGCTTCGATGCCTTCATGGGCACTGATCGTGATGTTTCCTCCGTCGATCTGTACCTTTCCGTCAGCGTGGATCCCGTCATCATCCGATTCGATCTGAATCGTACCGCCACTGATTACAATCTCATTATCCGAATGAACGCCGTCATCGGCTGAATCGATCCTGATCTCACCGCCGGATATCGTAATCAGATTGTCCGATTTGATCGCTTTGTAAGAATCGGCGTTTGCAGACTTCACGGTCGTGATATCGAATGTACCGCCTTCAATACTGATGCAACGATATGCATAGATACCGTCAGCACCGCTGCTGATCACAAAGTCTCCGTCAACGATGGTAATGTAACCGCGGTCTTCATCTTCACTGTTGTCAGACTTCAGCGCATCCTTGCCACAACTGATATTGAAAGTGCCGTCATAGATCATCAGACAGTCTTTGCCGCTGAGCCCCTGTCCGGCAACCGAGATATTATAGGTTCCGCCGGCTATGATTAGATCATCCTTGGAGACGATACCGTGATTGAAAGAAGATTCCAGATTCAGCGTGCCTGTGCCGCTGATGGCCAGATCCGATTTGGAATAGATCAGGGCATCGACATTGTTGCTGTCGATCTGGGTATAAGTGCCGGAATCAGAGATCGTATTGACACTTCCTTCCGCCAGCGTGATGAGTATTTCATCACCGCTGACGATATAAATACCCGCAAAATTTCCGGAATGGATGGTAACGTTGTTCAAGACAAGCTGCACATCTTCACTGTCATCGACAGCGATGATGATGCCGGCATTCTCCATCGTTCCTTCCAGAATGTAGGTCCCGCCTTTGGCAATCGTCACATCTTCATTCCCTAAAGAGATATAGGTCGAACCGTTGATCTCATAGCTTCCGTCAAGTTCTTCACTGCTGAAACTGAGATTGTGTGTATCTGTCGTATTCTCGTCTGCTTTGACATTGTCCGGAATGACCGTGCTGCATCCGCATAGCAGAAGCAGTCCGGTCATTAATATTAATAGTTTCTTCATGATTATAATTCCTCTCTGTTGACTGCCGGCTTTCCGCACATGATCTCCAGATTGCCGTTTCTCGTCCTGAGCTCATCGATCATCTTCTTGACATCAGAGACATTTTTCATCGTGACGCTGTATTCCAGTCTGAACAGGGAACCAAGCGTCAGTGTCTTGATCGATTCCAGTTGATATCTTCCTGTATAGCATTCAAGAACATCATTGAATACTTCATCGTAATTGAGCGATTCGGGGATCGTGATCTTGAGATATCTTTCATTCTCAGAAACATTTCCGAAACCGGTCAGATTCAGCACAAACATTACTGCACATAACAAGAGCGTGAATACGCCTGCCAGAGCGACATAGCCTGTACCGCAGACGATGCCGATCGTCATGGCGATGAATACCGCCACCAGCTCCCTGGCATTGCCTTTGACGGAACGGAAACGGATCAGGGCAAAGGAACCGGCAACGGACAGACCTGTGCCCAGATTGTCATTTACCAGCATGATGACCACTGTCTCCGCTGCCGGGATCAGGATCAGTGCTGATATGAACGATTTTGTATAGGTATTCCTGTACATGAATACCAATGACAGGATCAGCCCCATGATCATGCTGGCAGTGATCGCCAGTACGAACTGACCCAGGGTCAGCTGACCTGTGAATATGCTTGCGAATATATTAGTCATAATGTTACACTCCTTCCTATTTCGTTTTCAAATGCCGTTCCGACCTTCGAGAAACCTCTCGGATAGGCCTTTACTTCATCCAGTATGGCACTCAGCCACAGCGGCATCGCTCCGGCAACCTTGAGTTCCATCACGATCCGATCACACAGTTTTCTGTCTTCTATGCTTCTGGAAAAAGAAAGATCCTGTATCCGGTAACGCAGATCCTCATCGAACGTGATCCTTAATTTCTCATCATCTCTGGCGACATAGGAAGATCTCACAGAGCCGATGTATATCTTCGGAGCGATCTTTCCGTAATAGTTCAAAGCATAGCGGATCTCGTTTCCGACTTGTTCATCCCTGAATGATGCCTGAGAGATATCATTCAGCACATCGTCACAGAAAGCCTTTGTCCTACGCTTATAGACGATGCCGTCAAGCTTTTTCTTCAGTTCTATATAGACTGAATCATCACCTTTTGAAGTACCGTAGGATCTTGCCCTGAGTTTTTCCTTATATTCAGGTTTTTCGATCGAACGCCTGATCAGCTGATAATCATCCGTATCATAATAGATCGAATGGATCTCTGTTTTAGAGAACTTGTCTTCCTTTACATAGCCGGTCAGTTTTTCCATCAGTTTCAGATACTGATCTATGGCTAGAAGGTATTTTTTTTCGTATCTTCTGAATGTTTCCATCGCCTCTGTTTCTCCTTTCTTAGCTCAATACTAAAGGAGAAATGTGAACTCAAACTGAAATCCAGCTAAACAAAACATGAAAAAAGCCCTTTTTCAAGGGCTTTTCATCAAAACATCTTCTTATGTTTGAAATACTGATAGACACAAAGCGAAGCAAGCATCGCAAAGATGATGACGAACGGGAAAGCATATGGGGAATGTTCAAAGGGAACACCCTCGATATTCATGCCGTAGGCATCGAAGATCAGTGAAGGGATCGTGATGATGATAGCGGCGATCGCAATGAACTTCTGTACGACGTTCATGTTATTGGAGATAATGGAGGAATAAGCATCCATCATGCCGTTGATGACACCGGAATAAGTGTCAGCCATCTCTGTCGCCTGTTTGGACTCGATGACGACATCTTCCAGTAAATCCTCATCTTCTTCGAGCCTTGTGAAGGAAGCGGTCTTGGTCAGCTTCTCCAGGATGGCATTGTTGCCTCTTAAGGAAGTCGTGAAGTATAAAAGGCTTCGGCCGAGTTCCATCATTTCCAGCAGTGCCGGGTTTTCGATGGAATGATGCAGAACGATCTCCAGCTGTTCGGACTGCTTGTTGATCTGACGCAGGCTCTTCAGATAAAGCTTGGCATTTTCCAGCAATATCGTCAGCAGCATCCTGTTGGCAAGCCTGGTGTCAACAGTCTTCTTGGCCTTGGAGCTGAAATTGAGGACAGGGCTGGATTCCAGACAGACAGTGATGATCGCATCCTTTGCCAGGATAATGCCCAAAGGGATCGTGATGAAACGATCCTTGCCGTCTTTCTTCTCATATGCAGGAATATCCACCAGTACCAGTGTATATTCGTCTTCTTTGGTAAAACGGGAAGCCTCTTCCTCATCCAGTGCGGCTCTCAAGTCGTCGGGTTCGATCTCATATCTTTCTTCGATCTCAAGCAGCTCTTTCTCACTGGGATGGACCATATTGATCCAGCAGCCCTTGCGCGGTTCATCGATGTTTTCAAGAACATCTTTCTTTGTCAGATAAATCTTAACCATATCCGTCCCCTTTCTTTCGAACAATGAATGTCAAAACAAAGCGGACAAGTCATATGTTCGATCAATCTAATTTCTGCGTTTTATATCCGGTCCTGCATCCATATTTCTAACTCAGAATTTCCTCTTATATTTTAAATACAGCCGGTACAAAAGACAATATGTTTCTCATGAAAAAAGCCCTGTTTTGACACAGGGCCTGATTTCAGATAAAACCTTCGGATTACGCCTTGAACAGGGAATGCAGATTGCAATACGCATAGACCGCTTCCACCTTATCGTCTTCCAGAAGAGCGAATACGGCTTTGGGTTCATCACCCGGTTTGAGAGCCTTGCGCTGATTGCCGTGATTGGTCTGTACGGCGATCCATTCGATGTAATGCTCCTCACTCATCGGATGTTCAACGGCACCGACAGTCACATATACCTTGCCGTCCTTCACTTCATATACAGGGACGTGTTTTTCAACAGCACCGTCGGAAGTACCGGCAACGATCTCCTCCATAGGCTCTCCGCAGCACATGATCGGGCAGCCTTTCTTCTTGACGATTGCCACCATCTGTCCGCAGCGTTTGCAGCGATAGAATTTCATTTCCATTAGATCTTTCTCCTTTATCTGTTTTTATTATACAACGGATCGCATCAGAAGCTGTGGCCGCCGCCACCGCCTCCTCCTCCGCCGCCACCTCCGGAAGAACCGCCTCCTCCGCCTCCGCCGGAATAGCCTCCGCCACCGCCGCCGGAAGAATACTCAACATGTCTGGTCTGGCGGGAACGGGTCTTCTCTTTGGAGAGGACCGCAACGGCAATACCGGTCGTCATTGCCGGCGCAGCATCGGACACAGTGCCCCTGTCTGCTTCCCTCTGGAATGTCAGGAACAGGAAATTCACCAGCAGTGCCACGACGCAGGCGATCAGGGCGTTGGAGATATACTTCATCGGCTGAGCGATCCTGCCGCCTCTTAAGAGTGTCAGAGCCTGTTCATAGACCTGTGAGGCACATTCGTAATACTGTCCTCTGGAGGCATAACGGTAGACATTGTCCGTGATCGTGTTGGCATAAGCCTTGTCGATGATACGGTAGATCGCCCCGTTGCAGTGGATCCAGATGTTCCTTCTGCCCATATCGATCAGAAACAGGATGCCGCTGTCCGTGCCGAACAATGAGCGGTACAGTTTCTTGGCATAGGATCCGGTATCGGAATACTGGCTCACGCTGACGAAAGCGACGTTGCCGTACTCCGTGATCTCACGCATCTTGATCTTCAGCATGTTTTCTTCCTGATCGCTCAGAAGATCCTCCGCATCATCGATGATGATCTGATACGAATTCTCCGCTTTCACTATCGAGAAAGGCAGTGTCAGGATATGAAAGAGCAGTACGACGATCAGTATTTTGGAAAACTTACGCATTGTCATTGCCTCCTTTCCTCGTATAGAAAGACGGAAGCGGTCTGGTGGAAGTCTCATTGTAGCGCAGTATCAGATCGATACTCATCGCACAGGCGGCAAACAGACAGATCAGTCCGCCCAGATAATACCACCAGTCTTCCACAGGCTGCATCGATGCGACGAAGAATGCATACACAACGGCACCCAGACCCAGGAAGCAGATCAGCAGCGAACGCTTGTTTCGCAGATACCTGGCAACATTGATCTGTTTCAGGAATCTGACAAATTCCAGGATCAGGATGAGGAAAGTCATGGCGATCGCACCGGTCTGTGATACCAGCAGATCGAACAGTTCGCCCGACACGGCAAATATGATGATGAACATGAACAGCAGGATCGAATAAAGGATGATCCTGAAGACACCGCTGTCTTTTCTGATGCGCCGCCGGATACGGGAACGCTTCTTTTCCGACATCGGCAGTTCCTTTTCATCATTGAGCAGATAACCCTTGTCAAAAACATGATTCTCCCTGTTCCTGATTTCTGTCAGTTCCTTGTGATAACGGATACCCAGCAGATACAGCAGCAGAGCCGAGAACCAGATGACAAAACGGGAAGTGACCGATACGAACAGCGTCAGCAGCGCAAACAAGACCGCTGCGCCGATGGCCGTATAGACCATGAACACATTCATGTCTGCCGGCAGGTCGATATGGATCTTGCCGCTCTGTCCGTTGACGACCGCATAGGCGACACGGTTCCCCTTTCTCCAGGTCAGAAACCACACCGGCAGGAAAATGGTATCTTCTCCCGCATATTCGGCACCCAGGAATTCCTTCAGTTTGTTTCTGCGGTGAGGCAATACCGGAGTGATGCCGTGCAGGTCATCCTTGAGATCTTCGACTGCGACCTGTGCAGCCTTATCCAGGACCTCATCCTTATAGGTCTGACCGTCGACATTCGGTGCATCCGCATACATGCCGGCCAGATAACCCTGATGATACTTCACCAGGTCCTTCTTGTTGAAAGGAGCGATCTGTTCGGCGATCGTATCATCAAAGTTCCTTGAAGCATCATAAGGGATGCCGTACATGCCGTTATCCCTGATCCTGGCCTTGATCTTATACTCTTCGTAATAATCGTAGCCGCCTCTGGTATAGCTCTTATGGCCCTTGATCTCAAAAGGATCCTCTCTGAAACTGACGGTATACATCCAGTAAGGAATGTAGAAAGGCCTGAACTTATTGATGAATTCAGGATCCTTAAACTCCTTGGGCACATAGAACTTGTCCTTGAGTTTCTTCTGATAGATACTCTTGCACTGGGACTTGCTGATCTTGAAAGGAACGATGTATTTCGGCCGTTTCACACCGCTGATCTCACTCTCCAGGATCGCCTCGCTGCCGCAATAGCTGCAGTAAGAAACCGCTTCATCATTGGCTGAGATCAGCTGGGCACCGCAATTCTTGCAGGTATACAGCCTTGCACCTTCGATGATCGATTCCTCGGCGCTGTTATTACGGTCGTAATCTTCGACTTCAAAGACGCCGGAACAGTGAGCACATTTCAGTTTCTGTGTCTTCACATCGAAATACAGTGTTCCGTTACAGTTGGGACATTTCATTGAACACCTCCTGTCTTTTATCCGGTCATGATCAGATAGACTGACATGACAAACATCAGGGTAGGCAGACCAAGCAGCAGCATGCCCGCCCAGAATTCTTCGATTTCAAATTTCCTGAAAAAATCAATGAAAGATCTGATATTGGCTTCACCTTTTTTATCTCTGATCCTTCTTCTTTTCCCGTTCGGTAATATCTGTTTCACCACCGGACAGTCAAAGATATCTCTTCTTAAGAAAGCGATCCAGAAAATAAAGGTCATCGGAACAGAGATCACCAGCCATAAACCCGCATAAAGCAAATGCAGATCTGAAATCGGCAGATCCCTGCACCACTGGAAGAAGATCGCCAGCAATGCACTCATTGCATTGAACAGTATGATCCCGATCGTATAGAAGATGATCCTGCTGAGCGGGAAGAAAGAGATCTCGACATTGACTGTTCCCTCTTCCGTCTGTTCACGGAATACGGGACTGATCTGTTTTTCTCCCTTTCCGCTTCGATCAGAAGTATAGACCTTCAGCATCGGATGAGACGATCTGTCCTGACCGAACGCCGTAAAGGCAATACAGCCGACCACGGCCATCGTCAGAAGACCCAGTTCCAGATCCTTTGACCAGAATAAGGCGATCAGTCCCAGGATCAGCATCGTCATTAACGGTTCGACAAACCAGAAACGGTTGACATCGATTGTCTCATTGAGCGAGACTGCGATCTTTCCGCTCTGTCCGTTGACCGCCACATCCAGACCCGGTTTCCTGATCACATACATCGGAAGCAGCAGAGGCAGTCTTTCCAGTTCGCCGTTATCGGCATGGATCGAAATACCTGTGCTGTGCATGGCCTTTTCGATCGGCTTCCGGCAGTCCTTTGTCACCTCTTCTTTGCTTCTTCTCAAAAGCTCCTGATCATCGATATCCTGTATCTTGACTTTGTGATCCGCCACATAGCCGAAGTTGAAATCCCGGCATTCTTCAAAATCAAAAGGTTCTGCCGCATCCAGTACCTCATTATTGAGCTGTCTGCTGGCATTGACAACGATCTCATCGACATAGGATCCGCAGCGATACGTCCTTTCCGACATGTCCCTGCTGATGCTGCATTCGATCGGGCCTCTGACAAACTGGTAAGGCAGATAATAAGCCTCCAGATCATCGATATGTTTCGACAAAGCCTTCTTTACCTTCAGACTGGCTTTTGTCCGGTTCCATTTCTTCAGTTTTTCCCTGGCATCTTCCAGAGAGATCCGAAAAGGAATGATGCTTTCGGGAAATGCATCGTTTCCCGTATATTCCCTGCGTACCAGACTTCCGCCGCAGAAAGAACAGGTCCCCAGCGCTTCGCCTTCCCTGACGATCACTTTCGCACCGCATCCCGGACAGGAATAAAGAAGCGTTGAAGAAAGCTTCACATCTTCTTTCAGTTTCTTCTGACGGAGCTTCTGCCACTGTCTGCTTTTATCCAGCTGTTCACCGGGAGAAGTATCCGATCCGCAAAAGGCACAGTGATAAACACGGTCGGCAATATCATACCGGGCGGCTGATCCGCATTGCGGGCATATCAGATGGATGGGATTGCGACCCTGTTTGAGCAGTTCTTCTTTTTCCATAATAAAATGATCAGAACATCTTCTTTTCTTCATTTTAACAAAAAACAGGTCCTGATACGAATCAGGACCTGCATATACGATGATAAAGTGATCTTTACAGGAAGGAAGAACCGCCGGTCACGATCCAGCATGCCAGCATGGCCGCCACCAGCGCGCCGGTATAGACCTTGCCGGTCTTGCGGTAACAGTAGGTGCATAAGATCGAGAAGAAAGCGACCTGCGGCACGAAGAGGATCAGGATCGACATGAACGGCCCGCCGAACGTCGAACCGAAGCACACATCAGCACCCGGTCCGATGCCCATAAAGAACGGGATATACTCCAGCAGTACGATCAGCAGTACACCGCCGGCCATCATGATGAAGTTGCGCAGCCATGTGACAAGGAAGCCGAAGATGCCCTTTTTGTAAGTTGCCTTGGAACGCATATCCTTCATGATCTTGGCGTTGTTGAGCATATAGAAACAGATGAAGAACGGCAGATAAACCGCAAACTGCAGCAGTCTGATCCCGTTGAACGGTCTGAAGAACGGCCAGATGAAACGCAGATCGAGATCAAAGACCAGCGTATAGATGAAGTTGATCACGTAGACAAACAAGAACATGCATACCGACAGAACTGCGGAACCGCAGAATCCCGGCAGATCGAACTTGTCTCTGGTGACATGATTCTTCTTGTCTTTGATCAGTCTGATCAGGTTCGATATCAGCATGATCACAATCAGCAGTCCGTACCAGCTGATGAAGCCGTTTCCTACCGTCATGCGGAAGATGTTTTCAGGCAACGGCAGCAGTGCATGGCCCAGCTGAGTCATGAACGGGAATGAGAGTCCTGACAGAAGGATCGTCAGGATACCGCCTCTTAGCCTTGCTCCGTACTTCATGATATTCTCTTCGCTGGGCATCTTGGTCTCAACATCCGAGAACAGATAGAACTGCAATAACCAGTCCATGAAAGCCATCATCGCAAACAATACGCACAGCATCGCTCCTAAGACACAGTATTCCTTGATCTTGGCATTGATCTGATCATAGGCGATCCTGGTCGGCAGTCTGATCGCATCATCGAACCACTTCAAGGCGACGGTAAGACCGTTGAGGTCGTGTGTCGTCAGACGGTGGTTGGTATTCAAGAGTTCCATCCTTCTGGCACTTCCGTCCTCAAACTTGCCATACGTCGTATTCCAGGCTGCCTTGTCGGCACTTGTACCCAGGAACTTGTAACGAAGAGGTGTCCTTAACAGCTCATCCGTCACGTTGAGCTTGTAGTCTCTGAAATAAGAGAACTCATCATACTTCGCCTGCAACAGAAGGACATTGCTGAACTTGATCTTGTCGGCATCATAGGCATCATCTGTGAACAGTTCACCGCACTGCAGCACGATGGCTTTCGGTGCGATCGCCGTATTGGCGAAATCAGCCGCTACGCTCCAGCTGGACCAGGTACCCATGGAATGTCCTGATACCGCCATGCGCGTATTGTCGACATAAGGAAGTTCAGAGAGATACTTGTAAGCAGCAGAACCGCCGCAGCTGGAATCATAGATCGCATTGCCGTCGCTGTCCTTGGAATAATGATCCTTGAAGAAAGACAGGTTGGAGAAGTTCATCAGAAGACGGTAACGTATCGTTCCGCCGATCTTGGAGTAAGTACCTTCCGCTTCGGAATCATTTCCGTAGTTGACGGAGACCTTGTGATTGACATAGCCTCTTTCCTTGAGACCGATCGTCGAAGAACCGTGCCCGTACTCATCCAGACACAGTACGACAGCCCCTCTTCTGGCCAGTTCGATGGCATAGGCCGCACAGGTCTCATGGTCATTCTGATAGCCATGCAGAAGCAGTACTGCCGGAGCCTTGGAAGTATTGGTGGCGGTCTTCGGCTTATAGAGCTTATAAGTCAGTTTCCCGTCGCTCAGCCTGATCGAACCGTCGACGATCTCGACGTTTCCCTCGTCTTTCTGTATGCGGTCCGCATAATACATCAGCCCTGTTGCACCCGCAAGCAGGACGATCACTAACAGTAAAGATACGATCTTTTTCATTGTCCCTACCTCATGATATTTCGATATTCTTATATTTATTATGACACAAAGCCATCCTATTAAAAAAGGAACTCACGTTCCTTAATGGATATTCCATTTCTTCTTCATGAACATGGCTATCAGGAACAACGTTCCCGAAGAAATCAGGCCGGTAAACAATCCGCTGACACTCTTCTTCACAATCGCCAGAATGACGGCAACAAGAAAACCGAGGATACTTTCAACAAACAGGAAGATGCATAAGATCCTGATCCCTGTCGGAGCGTTGCCTGCAGTTCCGCTGCTTCTGAAGGCCTTGGGCAGACCTGCGATCATCATGCCCAGAAGGTTGGGCAATGCACCGAAGATGATGGCGATCGCGATCGCTTCAAAAAAGATCATGAAACCGGAAGCGACTCTGACTCCGTTGACATAATAAGCATAATGGCCGGCGCCTGTTGAACTGCCGAAAGCACCGAAGCCAAGGATCAGACCGCAGATCAGACCGATCACGACACCGGCCATGATGAAGCCCTCATGTTTCTTTGAATGGCCGATCGCCGAAAGAACAAGAGCAGCAAGCGCACCGAGCAGATAGACTATGATAAACCAAGGCATAGATTACCTCCTATAGGATCATTTCACAAAATAAGCGGCAGAGATGGCACCGGGTCCGGCATAGGTACCTACGGTAGCACCCACATAAGATAAAGGCAGATCATCTACATCACCGAAGAGGTCCCTGTTTCCTTCCATGAAACCGTTGATGTTGGTGTCATCGGTCCCCGAATAAGCAACAGAGAAAGGCATATCCAGATCGATACCGCCCTCTTTTTCGATATATTCCCTCATCACCTTGTAGCCGTTCTTCATTCCCTTGACCTTGCCCAGAACATCGACCTTTCCGTCGGTGATCGTGATGATCGGCTTGATCGAAAGCATGCCGCCGACAAATGCAGCAGCCGATGAGATTCTTCCGCCCTTCTTCAGATTCTCCAGTGTGGCGAATATGGCGATGATCCTGACCTTCTTAAGCGCTTCATCCAGCAAAGCCATGATCTCATCTGCGCTCTTTCCTTCTTTGGAAAGCCTTGCGGCATATTCCGTCAGCACTCTTAAACTGATGCAGAAATGTCTGGAATCAAATACCTTGACTCTTCCGTCAAACTCCTTTGCGGCAAGTGTCGCACTCTGGAAACAGCCTGACACACCGGATGAAATGGAAATATAGACCGCTTCGCTTCCGTCAGCCGTCTCTTCCTTGAAGACCTCTGTATACCTGAACGGCGTGATCTGTGAAGTCTTCGGCAGTTCTTCGCAATTCTCCAGTTTCTCATAGAATTCATGATTGGAGATATTCACTCCGTCCTCATATTCTTCATCTCCGAAACTGAATATCAGCGGTATGACTCTCACACCCAGCTGCTTCGCATATTCCTGAGATATATCGCTTCCTGAATCTGTAATGATTTTAACGCTCATTTTAATCTCCCCGGACAGAGATCTGAATCTGTCCTTCTTCATTATAACAAAAACTTCCGCAGCGCCTTTGACAGGATCGCCGCTAAAAAAAGAATCTATTCATCATAGATCCTTGTTTTCGAACTGGTGGACACTAAGGGACTCGAACCCCTGACCCCCTCCACGTCAAGGAGGTGCTCTCCCAACTGAGCTAAGTGTCCGGCTGTGCCTTTACATTATATAACAAAATCTTCTTCTTTCCAATGAAATAATGATTTTTTTATCAATTTCCTTTTCATCCCTGCAGTTCAGACACCTGCCGGTAACGGTAAATCCACAGGATCAGCTGCAAAGACATCGTCAGGATCCAGCTGAACGGGAAACATCTGAACAAAACCTCCGGACTGTGATGAGCGGCAAAATAAGTATAGATATAAAACAGACGGAAACCGCAGACACCGATCAGAGTGATGATCGTCGGCGCATTTACCATGCCCATTCCCCTGCTGCTGTTAACGATGACATCCAACAAGCCGTTGAGGAAGAGGAAGAAAGTGACGCAGCGCAGACGGATCATGCCCATGGCAATGATCGAAAGATCATCTGACAGCAGTCCCAGCAGGAATTCACCATTCAGAAGAATCACAAGACCGATCGCAAATGCACCGATCCCGCAGATCAGAAATGTTTTGAAAGTCAGCCCTTTGATCTGCTTATACTCTCCGGCTCCGTATAATCTTGATACGAAAGTCAGAGAAGCCAATGGGAAAGCATCCACGAAGACATAGACATATTCTTCGATGGCATTGGCTGCCGTATTGGCCGCAACAAAATCAGAACCGAAGGAATTGATGCTGGACTGGATGATCATGTTGCTGAAAGAGAAAAGCTGATTCTGCAGTGCCGAAGGAATGCCGTACTTCAGCATCGTCACGACCATATCCTTATCCAGAAGAGAAAGATCAGGGATAAGAGCGATCGTTCCCTTTTCCCTTAACAGTCTCGCGATGATCAGAATCGCACCGGTAAACTGCGAGATCACAGTCGCCCAGGCAGCTCCGATCACACCCATGCAAAAAACAGCGACAAACACATAATTGAGGATGACGTTCAAAGCACCGGCGATCGCCAGATACAGTGTCGGGATCCTGGTGTTCCCGTCGGCCCTCAGAACCGATGCACCGAAATCAAAAACACCGATGGCGATGCTTGCCAGGAAGAATACCCGCATATAGGATGCTGCCTGCAAGAGGATATCCTCAGGTGCCGAAAACAATTCCAGCATCTGTTTGGAAAATACGAATCCGAATAAGGCGATCCCCGTTCCGAAAAACAGACCGATCGCGATCGCCGAAAAGACAGCTCTGGGCAGTTTCTCAGAATTCCTGGCACCGATCATCCTGGAGATCAGGACATTGGCACCCAGAGAAAGACCGTTGAGTCCCCAGTTGAAAAAGATCGTAATCGGTGAAGTGGCACCGACAGCAGCCAGACCTTCATTGCTGACATAGTTGCCGACGACCAGTGTATCCGCAAAGTTGAACGTGATCTGCAAGATGTTCGCCAGCATGATCGGCCAGACAAAAAACAGGATATCCCTGACTGATATCTGATTTTTTCCTCTGTTTTCTGTTTCTGTCATATGCATAAGCTTACTCATCTATTATATAAGAAAAATCCCGGCATTCATTGCCGGGATTTCTGATTTCAGTGTTTTATTCGGGTTTGAGCTGCAGATACAGATTACGGTATTGCGCTGCGGAATTCTCCCAGGAGACATCCTTGCCCATATCGCGGATGACCATCTTGTCAAAGCTGTCGCGGTATTCAAAGAACAAAGTCTTTGCCCTGTTGATCGCATCCAGCAAGAGCCATGCATCATAGCCGTCGAACGTGAAGCCATTGCCGCTGTCTTCAAACATGTTGTAAGGCTCAACCGTATCCTTGAGACCGCCTGTCTCCCTGACGATCGGAACAGTGCCGTAACGCATTGCGATCAGCTGTGTCAGTCCGCACGGTTCAAACAGTGACGGTACCAATAATACATCGGAAGCCGCATAGATCCTGTGTGCCCTGTCCTCATCGTACATGATGTTGGAGCAGACTTCACCCTTATAGGCGCCTTCATAGTATCTGAAGGAATCCTCATAGTAGCTGTCACCTGTTCCCAGGACGACCAGCTGCGTATTGCCGTCGATCAGATCCGGAACGATGATGTTGAGCAGATCAAGACCCTTCTGGTTGGTCAGTCTGGAGATCAGACCGATGACGAACTTGCCGTCATCGACTTCCAGGCCCAGCTCTTCCTGAAGCGCTCTCTTGTTGGCCTTCTTCTTTTCGATGACATCTTCAACGTTGTAATTGGTGAAGATCCTCTCATCCGTTTCCGGATTCCAGATCTCGCAGTCGATGCCGTTGACGATGCCTCTGAGCTTGCCGGAATGATAACGCAGATGCGCATCCAGACCTTCGCCGTAGAATTCAGACTGGATCTCACCGGCATAGGTATTGGAAACGGTCGTGATCATATTCGCATAAGCCAGACCGCCCTTCAGCATATTCGCATCATTGTAGCCCTGCTTCAGTGCATCCTTGTTGAAGACATAATCAGGCAGACCGGACCAGTAACGGATCGCATCCAGACCGTAGATGCCCTGGAAACGAAGGTTGTGGACTGTCAGCATCGTCTTGGATGAAGCCAGTTTTGTATTCTCGAACAGTGTACGCAGATAGATCGGGACCAGAGCAGCCTGCCAGTCATGGCAATGAATGACATCCGGTATCCAATCCAGGTAAAGCAACGCGCATAAGGCAGCCTTTGAGAAATAACAGAACTTAGGAATATCATCTACCATGTTGGTATAAGGATTGCCGCTGGTGAAGAGCTCCTCATTATCGATGAAGTCATAAACGACACCATCCCACTCATACTCCATGATACCTACATAAAACTGTTTGCCATCGGCAAAAAGATCCATATAGAATTCACCGCGGTATACCATCTGCTCCTGGTACTTCCAAGGAATGCATTTATAACGCGGAAGGATGACCTTGACATCACAATTCTGTTTGACCAGCTCTTTTGGCAAAGCGTACATGACATCTGCCAGACCGCCCGTCTTGACGAACGGATAGCACTCAGAGCCGATGAACGCAACACTTCTGCGCGGACCAAGATCTTCAACGATCTCCTGGACTGCTTCTTCGACCCTGACTTCAGCTTCCTCAACGGCTTCTTTCTTCTTTGCCGTCGTCTTGGCCTTTGTCGTCTTTGCTGCCTTCTTCTTTGTCGCTTCAAGCTCTTCGGCAAGTTTACCGTCAGCCGCGACCATCACTTCAGCAACCTTTTCTTCGATCTTTTCAGTCTCAGCTTTGGCCTTTTTCACAACTTTCTTGACCGTCTTTTTTTCAGGCTTCTCAGCACTTGCGGTCTTCGTTGTTTTTACTGTTTTTTTCTTTGTCTTTTTTTCTTCAGCTTTCAGTTCAGACATTTTGTTACTCCCCTCACAGTTCAATAAAAAGTCAATATTCAGGAAAACCTGCTTGTGACACACTTATTATCTCATCTTTTTCTTTTTTTCATAGTTCTCTCAGACGTTTTTGTTTCCATATATGAAAAAAGACGGCTCAAAACCGTCTATTTTCGTATACAGTCAAGATAATCTTTCAGGGGTCTGACGGTCTTGATGTGCCGCATATCGATCCGCTCACAGAAGTGAGGAAAGAGATGATCGGGATCCTTCTCTTCGTAACGGATCCGATCTTTGATCGCTTCCTCATCGATATACAGGACAAGATAGGAAGCTGCATCATCCGCGTATCTTCCAATGATCTTCAAAACGCCTTCCAGAGTCGAAGAATGGATGAGACCATATCTGTCAAGCTCATCCTGGCCGAACTGATCGTGTCCCTTCTCTTTTTCCCAGACCTCTTTTTTCGTGATGTGATAGATCATGATTCCATTATATCAGTGGAAACGTCAGAGTCACCTTAAACAGATCACCATCGATCTTAAGGTCCATCGTTCCGTTCTGCAGTTCAGTCAGGCTCTTCGCGATCGAAAGACCTAAGCCATTTCCGTCGCTGTTTCTGGAAGAATCACCTCTCGTAAAACGCTCCATCAGCTCATCCGGAGAGATGTTCAGGGCATCCCGGGAAGTGTTCTTGAACTCGAATACGGCCTGTTCATCCGTTTTATGAAGCGTCAGGTAGACACGCGTCTGGCTCTGCGCATATTTGCAGATATTGTTCATGAGATTGTCGAAGATCCTGTACATCCTTCTGCCATCCGCCATGATCATGACTGCTTCCTCCGGTTTCTCACTGACCAGTTTCAGGCCGGCAGCCTCCAGCTTTTCCTGATATTCTCCGGCTGACTGTTCAATGAAGATCGAAGCATCGAACGGTGCCAGATTCACTTCCAGATTGCCGCTGGAAGCCTTGGAAGCCTCCACCAGATCCTCCAGCAATCTCTTGAGCTTTTCAGATTGCCTCAAAAGGACTTCTGAATATTCCGAGATCTTCTTATTGTTCGATCTCTGCTTGCTGATGAGATCGGCATAGTTGATGATCGAAGTGAGCGGTGTCTTGATATCGTGGGAGACATTCGTGATCAGCTCCGTCTTCATGCGTTCGCTCTTCAGTCTGTCTTCCACAGCGATCGACATGCCTTTTGCGATCTCGTTGAGATCATTTCCATGTTCCTTCAGATCAAGGATCATCCCCTTCGTATCGATGTGATAAGATAGATCTCCTTTTGCCAAAGCCTGACCGCCTTTTTGCAAGCGCAGCATGTTCATGCAGATATACAGGACCAGAGGCAGCAATACGATCGTCCTTAGAAACCACAGCACCGTATAGGCGTCCCGGTCCTCAAACAGGAGGATCATCTCCAGGAGACTGAGTCCAAACACCGGCAAAGCGACCTTCCAGACCAGCGGGATCTGCCTGAAGAAAGCAAGCATCCAAAGAAAGACTTTTTTCATCTGTTTCCATGACCAACTCAGGATCCCCCATGCAAAACAGAAGAACTTATAGGTCAGGGAACCTTTGATCAGATTTTTCTGCTTGACTCTGACAGCAAGAGACACGCATAAGCCAAGGACAGCGATCATAAGGAAAAGGCAGATCACGAGTGCGGAAGCGATGCTCAGGATATCGCTTCTGAAGTTCGTATCGATCACATAGAAAGAGAGCACAGCTCCTGCGATCGTAACACCAAGCAGGACATCGAAAGGAACATTGTTCAAAGGACCCGGATAAAGACCTTCCTCGATCCTTCTGCCGCCGACGCACATCAGGGCAACAAAAGTTGCGATGAACGCGATCAGACTTGTGGCGATGATGCCATAGATGCCATACCTCAGCGGATAAGCGACATCCAGGACCTTTTCAGCCATCGCATATCGATCTGTGATGCTTTCATCGGATTTGAGATAGGCTTTCACTTTATATGCCGTTTGGCCGGCACTGTTGTGATCATTGTAATGGCTGCTAAAAAAGATATCCGTGAGATCGCCTTCTTCATCTTTCAGAGCTCTGAACTCAAAAACTCCATTGACTGTATTTTCCTGATAGTCATCTGAAGAAAGAAAGAGGTTTCCATACTCATCATAGATGGCATAGGCCAGCCTCGGACTCTCATATTTATTATCAGGATCGTTTGCAGCGTAAACGATCGGATAGAGATCCTGTATCATCGCACTTCTGACATATGAAGAATAGACCTCTTCTTTTGTTCTGGTATACAGATCCTCTTCAGCCATGATAAGAGCCCCCACAGATGACAAGCCCATCATAGTGGCCGATATGATACACAGGATAAACAGGATCGTTTTACCTGCTGTCGTTTTCATGAAACCTTTCATCTCGTCTTCCCCTTTTCAAATTTATAACCCTGGCCGAAGATCACCTTTACATAGCGTGGATTTGAAGGATCGATCTCGATCTTTTCCCGCAGATGCCTGATGTGTACGGCCACCGTATTGTCACTGCCGTATGGCGCTTCTTTCCAGATCCGGGAATAGAGTTCCTTTGGTGAAAACACCTTGTCAGGATTGGACATCAGGAATTTCAGGATCTCGAATTCTTTCGGTGTCAAACTCACTTCCTCGCCATCGACAAAGACCTGTTTTGATTTGTCATTCAGCTGTATGGCACCGATCTCATAAACTTCATTGCCGCTGACATTACTTCCAAGTTTCAGATACCTTCTGAGCTGGGAGTTGATCCTCGCCGAGACTTCAAGAGGATTGAACGGCTTGGTGATGTAGTCATCCGCTCCCACATTGAGACCCAGGATCTTGTCCGTATCCTCGCTTTTTGCCGTCAGCAGGATGATAGGCATATTGTGATCCTCCCTGATCTTCGCCATGGCCGTGATGCCATCCATCTGCGGCATCATCACATCCAAAAGGATCAGATCGATCTCTTCTTTCTCAACGATCTCTATAGCCTCTTTGCCGTTATATGCTTCCCGGATCTCGTAGTCCGTATCCGACAGATAGATCTTCAGCGCATTGACGATATCCTTCTCGTCGTCACAAATCAATATCTTTGCCATACTGTTTTCCTCAACTCAATTGTAATCATGACCCTCTTTAAATATGAATATACGAAATATTAAGATTTGTTTAAAAAAGCATCTTTCCGATGCTTATGAATGATCGATGAATTCAAAACCCGAAAAAACGGGCTTCCCATCATAGATATCGATCTTCTCTTTTCCCTGCAGTGCCTTCAGCGTCTGCAAAGCCAGAGCCTCCTGTTCCAGTTCTCCGGGATAGACATGAATATCTGCGATCCAGCCGCAGTTCTCCTTGATCTTCATATAGATATCCTCATAGATCATCAGTCCTCCCGTCAGAAGGATGGCATCTGCATTTCCTTTCAGGACGACCGCCATGGCTCCGATCTGTTTGCAGATCTGGTAGATCATCGAATCGTATACGAGTCTTGCCTTCTCATCGCCTTTCAGGACAAGATCATAGATCTTCCTGAAATCGGAAGTGCCGAAAAACGAGACGAATCCACCGGCCCTTGAACACATGTCCCTGACCTCTTTGACGCCATGCTCCTCGATATAATCAAGAAGCCTCAGGACAGGAACGGACCCGATCCTGGTCGGAGTGAAAGCCCCATCACCGCCTGAACCGACATTGCCATCCACCATCCTGCCCTTATGATGGGCATTGACCGTGATCCCGCCATCGATGTGAGCGACGATCAGGTCACAGTCTTCGTAATTCAGGCCATGCAGTTCACAGTGTTTTCTGGCGACCGCCTTCTGATTCAGGACATGGGCTTGCGCATTGCGATAGACCCCCTGAATACCGGTCAGTCTGGCCTCATCACAGAGCTCATCGACATTGGTCGGATCCATCGTGAAAGCCCTTCTGCCATAAGCCTTGCTCAGTTCATATGCCAGCATCACACCCAGCTTAGCCGGATGTTCGCTGCCTCCCTTTGCCGCCAGAGTATCGCCATAGAGCAGTTCATTGATCTCAATGACACCCGACCTTACCGGAACGGCGCTGCCCCCTCTGCCCACAAATACATCGATCTTCGAAAGATCCAGACCGTTCCTGTCCAGAAAATCCAGGATGACCTGTTTCCTGAAAGGCATCTGATCATTGACATGCGGATATTTCAACAGTTCGGGCGCATCATGAAAGATGCTTTCCTCAAAAAGCTTTCTCTCATCTTCATAGACGCTCACTTTAGTCGAAGTCGAACCGGGATTTATGATCAGCAGTTTCATATTCTCTTCCCTTGCTATCTCAAACATTTTATCAGAAAAAAGTCAGCATCTCTTATTCAACTCGATCTCGACCTTGTTCAAGGTATCAAAAAACCTGTAAGTCGCGATCATTGGACCGAAAAAGAAAAGCCCGATGGTGTTCCACAGAAACATGTGCCTGAAAGAAGTCAGCCTCCCTTCGATGCCCAGTTCCAAAGCTCTGGATCTCAGGTCTTCCGAGACCCTTGCCATCCAGACGAGGGTGTAGATGAACAGATCGGGTATCCCCAGCAGATATGCTTTGCCATACTTCATATACTTTTTGCCGATGACCTCCTCGATCTCGTCCTGCAGACCTCCTGGCATGCGCCACAACAAAAAGAGACCGGCCGTGAAAAAATCGATGAAACCGATCCAGAATCCTTTCCTCTCAGTATTCTCAAACTTCTTCATATTCCAGAAACAAAAAAGTCGCATCAGACTCGCGATGCGCCTTTATCATCTTTCACCAGATATAAGGGATCAGCCTGTAACGGATCTTCTCCTTGTACTCCCTATACCCTTTCAGTTCCTTTTCCAGGACCTCTTCTTCATTCCTGATCCTCTTCACGATCAGCGGTATGTATACCAGCATGATCAAAAAAGAGATCAGTGAATTCAGGATCAGAGGCATGCTGAGGAAAAGGAAAACAGAAGCTGTGTACATCGGATGCCTGACGATGCCATAGAGTCCTGTATCGACGACCGTCTGGTCTTCTTTTACTTCTATCGTCCTGGAAAGAAAGGCATTCTCCCTTAAGACTTCACCAAAACCGGCATAAGACAGTAAAAAGACGACAGCACCGATGACCACAAAGACATCCGGCATTGTGATCCATCCGTATCTGTGATTCAGACCGGCGACCACGAAAGCGGCCACGAACATGATGCCGCTGTAACTGATCACATCTTTCTGCTCGCTCTGTTTCTCCTTGGCATTCAGCCTGCTCCTCAGCAGATCGGGGGCCTTCACATACATGAGGATCCTAGCGACACACATCGGGATGAACAACAGAGCCATGAAGAGCCAGCCATTCCTCCATTTGAGAGTCCCGGCAGGCAGAAAGAGAAGGAGAGCGACCAGGATGATCCCTGCGCAATACTTGATCAGCGCTTCTTTCAACAGACCTTTTTTCATTTATTTCCCTCCCAGAGAATCTATCATAGCCAACAATCTCTTATAATAGGAGAACACTTCGTTCTTTTTTACCATGCCACCCTGCAAAGACATGTGATCTCCTTTATAGATCTTAAAGACGTTCCAGATCCCTTTTTC
>JAEEGG010008364.1_pt1 | contig 23492 bp, 18 predicted proteins | sample 9134161 | NCBI WGS metagenome assembly JAEEGG01 (sample SAMN16246543, study PRJNA631951) | gut metagenome | biome: gut microbiome; feature: rumen; material: CR-attached | host: Bos | place: Iran: Karaj | collected 2018-10
AATAGGCCCTGAGGCGCTCCTCGACGGACGTCCGCCTCTGCCTGCACTCCCTCACGACCTCCAGGAACTGCTTCATTAGCTCGTCCCGCTTGTCCTTGAGCAGCTTGTGGCCGCGCCTGGACGTGCTGTAGCGGGTCTTGAGCTTCTTGAGCTCCATTCGGGTCGGGTTGACTCTTATCTCAGCCATTGTTCTCGCCTTCGGTCAGCGGCCAGTACTTGTCGACGAGGTGGGGCTTGATGCGCTTCATCTCGGACCTTGGGAGCAGGGCCAGCAGCTGCCAGCCGAGGTCGAGCGTCTGCTCTATGGTGCGGTTCTCGTAGAAGCCCTGGTTTATGTATCTGGCCTCGAACTCGTCGGCAAAGCGGGCGTAGAGGCGCTCTATGGGCGTCAGGGCGGCCTCGCCGAGGACCACCATGAGCTCTTTTGCCTCCCTGCCGCGGGCGTAGCTCGAGAACAGCTGGTTCATGACTCCGGAATGGTCCTCGCGGGTCTTTCCGGCGCCTATGCCCTTGTCTTTGAGCCTTGACAGCGAAGGAAGGACGTCGACGGGCGGCAGATAGCCCTTTCTGTACATCTCGCGCGAGAGGATGATCTGGCCCTCCGTGATGTAGCCCGTGAGGTCGGGGATCGGATGGGTCTTGTCGTCCTCGGGCATGGTGAGGATGGGTATCATAGTGATGGAGCCCTCGGAGCCCATCTTGCGTCCGGCGCGCTCGTACAGCGTCGCGAGGTCGGTGTACATGTAGCCGGGATAGCCGCGGCGGCCGGGCACCTCCCTGCGGGCCGCGGAGACCTCCCGCAGGGCCTCGGCGTAGTTCGTGATGTCGGTTATTATGACGAGCACGTGCATGTTCTGCTCGAATGCAAGATACTCGGCGGCGGTGAGCGCCATGCGGGGCGTGGATATGCGCTCGATGGCCGGGTCGGACGCCAGGTTTATGAACAGCACGGTCCTGCCTATGGCTCCGGTGCGGCGGAAGTCGCTGATGAAGAAGTCTGCCTCCTCAAAGGTAATGCCGACCGCCGCGAACACTACGGCAAAGTTCGACTCGGTACCGAGCACCCTCGCCTGGCGGGCGATCTGGGCGGCCAGGTTTGCGTGAGGCAGGCCGGAACCCGAGAATATGGGCAGCTTCTGGCCCCTGACGAGGGTGTTGAGGCCGTCTATGGTAGATATGCCGGTCTGGATGAACTCGGACGGGTAGTACCTTGCCGCGGGATTGATCGGAGTGCCGTTGATGTCGCAGTATTTGTCGGGTATTATGCGGGCTCCGCCGTCGATGGGCTCGCCCATGCCGTTGAAGACCCGGCCCAGCATGTCGGGCGACACGGCCAGCTCGACCCCGTGGCCGACGAAGCGGACCTTGGACTCGGACAGGTTGATGCCGGTCGATGACTCGAACAGCTGCACCATGACGTCGTTGCCGTTGACTTCCAGCACGCGGCAGCGCCGCACAGAGCCGTCGGGCATGACGATCTCGCCGAGCTCGTCGTATTTGACGCCGTCGACGCCCTTTACGAGCATAAGAGGGCCGGCGACCTCTTCGATGGTCTTGTATTCCTTGATCATGGAGGCCTCCTTATACAGGGATCACGGCTTCGAGCTCGCGGTCGAGCTCGGCCTCGATCTCGGCGTATTCGGCGCGGTAGTTCTCATAGGGCACCGCTTTGGCGCGGCCTATGCGCTCGCGGACGGGCAGCTCGGATACGGCGTCGATGTCGGCGCCCTTTTTGATCGCCTCCCTGCCCTTGTCCTCGAACGAGAACAGCAGGCTTAGCAGCGCATACTGCTTGTCGAGAGGCGTGTACGTGTCTGTGTCGCTCATGGCGTCCTGCTGCAGATAGTCCTCTCTCAGCGAGCGGGATATCTCGAGCGTCATGCGGTCGTCCGGCGACAGCGCGTCCATGCCGACAAGCTGGACGATCTCGTTGAGCGAGGCCTCGGTCTGCAGGGTCTTGAGGCAGCGCTGCGTCTTCTCCATGAAGTCGGAGGCGACGTTCTCGGCGTACCATTGCGCCAGCCTGTCGCGGTAGAGCGAATAGGAGTTGAGCCAGTTGATGGCCGGGAAGTGCCTGCGGTAGGCCAGGGCGGAATCGAGGCCCCAGAAGACCTTGACTATGCGAAGCGTGGCCTGGGAGACGGGCTCGGAGATGTCGCCGCCGGGAGGAGATACGGCCCCTATGGCGGACAGTGCGCCTTCGCGGCGGTCTGAGCCGAGGCAGACGACCTTTCCGGCGCGCTCGTAGAACTGGGCGAGCCTGGAGGTCAGGTAGGCGGGATATCCTTCCTCGCCGGGCATCTCCTCGAGGCGCCCGGACATCTCGCGAAGCGCCTCCGCCCAGCGCGACGTGGAGTCGGCTATGACGGCGACGGAGTAGCCCATGTCGCGGAAGTATTCGGCTATCGTTATGCCGGTGTATATGGACGCCTCGCGGGCGGCGACCGGCATGTCGGAGGTGTTGGCTATCAGTATGGTACGCTCCATGAGAGAGCGGCCTGTGCGCGGGTCGGCGAGCTCGGGGAACTCCCGAAGCACGTCGGTCATCTCGTTGCCGCGCTCGCCGCAGCCTATGTAGACGACGAGGTCGACGTCGGACCATTTTGCAAGCTGGTGCTGGACGACGGTCTTTCCGGAGCCGAACGGGCCCGGCACGCAGGCCGTTCCGCCCCGGGCGATGGGAAACATGGAGTCCATGTTCCTCTGTCCGGTGATAAGGGGCTCGGTCGGGGGCAGCTTCTCCCTGTACGGGCGGGAGATGCGGACGGGCCACTTCTGCATAAGGGACAGTTCTTCGGACGAGCCGTCTTCGCGCTCTATCACGGCAACGGTGTCGGTCACGCGGAAGCTTCCGGACCGGATGGAGCGGATCTTTCCGCCGCGCGATGCGGGCGGGACCATTATCTTATGCAGAACGGCCTCGGTCTCCCTGACGGTGCCTATTATGTCGCCGGCGCAGACGGAGTCGCCGACCGAGGCGGTGGCGTCGAAATCCCACACCCTGGAGCGGTCGAGGCCCGGGGCGCTGATGCCCTTTTTCAGGTTAGAGCCGGCCATCTCGCGGAGCGTCTCGAGCGGGCGCTGGATGCCGTCGTATATGTTTGTCACGAGCCCGGGGCCGAGTTCGACGGACAGAGGCGCGTCGGTAGAGACGACCTCGTCGCCGCGGCCGATGCCGGCGGTCTCCTCGTAGACCTGGACGGAGGCCCGGTCGCCGTGCATCTCGATTATCTCGCCTATGAGCTCTTTCTCTCCGACGTGCACGACGTCGAACATGTTGGCCGACCTCATCCCCTCGGCTATGACGAGAGGACCGGCGACTTTGTATACTCTTCCCTGTGTGCTCATCTCAGTGTTCCTTTTTTTATTTGATGTCGGCGCCGACGGCACGTATAACGGCCTCGCTGATGGCGTTCATTCCGTAGCCGCCGTCCGCGCCCGACGTGGGGATCGGTACAACGGCCGGTATCAGATCGTCCGTGTACCGGCGGATCTCGGGCTCGAGCTCCGCGACGAAGTCCTCGGCGACGAAGATGACGGCGTATTCGCGGGAAGCCGCCAGCGCTTTAAGGCGCGAGGCGGCACCGGCCGCGTCGCTCACCGTCTCGACCCTGAAGCCCAGGGCCATGAAGCCGAGCACGTCGCTTTGTTTTCCTATAACCGCGATCTTGTACATTACAGGCGCAGCCTTTCCCTGAGAGTATCCGGATCGGTTCCCGCGCCGACACCGGAGATAATGATGCGCATGTTCCTGACGGACGACTCGAGCGACACGGCGTAGCGGAGCAGCGGGCCCGCGCCGAGCTGCGAACTGCCGGCACAGGCCGAGGCCTCGGAGAGGAAGCATCTGTCGAGGAAGGCCGATACCGCCTCGTTGCCGGAGGCTGCCTGCGCCGCAAGAGCGGAGCCGAATTCGGGTCCCAGGACTCTGCCGACGGCGGCAAAGAGCTCCTCTCCGGAAGCGCAGGCCGCAAGTGCCGGGACGGGGATCGAGCCGCCATCGAGGAAGGAGTCCTCCTCGCAGAGGCGCGCGGCGTCGGGGTTGGTCATTTCGAAAATGCGAAGTCTTGTCAGGATGTTGGTGTGGTCGATCTTGAGCGAGAGCAGGCGCGACGCCGGCTCAAAGCCGAAGGCGCCGGCTGCCTCCCTCATGTCCTCGAAACAGGCGCGGTCGAGGGCCACGTCGGTGTCCCTGGAGTTGCCGGACTCGGACAGGCGCGCATCGGCGGTCCGGGCCGCCTCCCCGAGTCTGCCGGGTATTTCCGAGTAGTCGTGCGCCTCGGCGGCGTCCTTCACTTTTGCGGCCGGTATGTTGCCGCAGTCGATGAAGAACGGGTCGGGCGATATGCCCAGGTACCTGCATCTTACTGCGGTCTTCAGGTTGTGGCAGTCGTACCGCAGCCTCATGATGCGAAGGGGCTCGGGATCCGGAATGAAGCCGTCGAGCTCCGCATATCGGGCCGAAAGGTACGACATGAGCGTCTTTTCGGCTTCAGGCGAGCCGCCCTCGCAGACGGCGCTCACGCCGAGCTCGGCCAGCCGGTCGTAAAGCTCGGCCGTGGATCGGGCATCGCAGAGCGCCTGCAGCCTGCCGGGTGAGGCGAGCCTGCCCGAGAGCGACGCCAGCTTCGCGGAGGCGTACATATATTCGGCTTCGGAATATCTGGACATAGGTGCCTCCGGTCTTATTTTGCGGATCTGTCGAAGAGTATGGTGCAGACCCTGCCCTCCAGGGCGGGCCGGTTCTGCGCGACGACGGTCTCGACCGAGCAGTCGACGTCGGTATCGCCGAAATCGAGCAGCAGGCCGCCCCTGATCCCGGCGGGGACGTCGGACAGCGAGAAGGTCACGCCACCGCGCGACGAACTCAGCGCCGACAGGACGGCCTCGCCCACCGACGAGGCGTCGGCGGCGTTCATGGAGATCCTGCATGAGGACGCGCCGCGGTTGGCGTCGACGGCCTCGGAGGCGAGCCTGCACAGGAAGGCGGCGTAATCGCCCCGGGGCATGCCGCAGATGGCCTCAACGGCCGCGTCGAAGGCAAGGTCGAGCGCCTCGCCCTTCGCGGACAGCATTATGTTGCGGGTCTGCATCGAGGAGGCCGACTTTGCCCTTGAGACTATGTTCTGCCCTTCCGAAGAGATCTCCTCCTGGGCCCTGTCGTTGATCGCGGCGATGCGGTCCCGGGAGCGCGCCCCGATCTCGGCGCACTTCTTCTCCGCCTCGGCTATGACCGCGTTCGCGTCCTTTTCGGCCTCGGAGAGGATCCTTCCGGTGACTTTTTCAAGTCCGATCATGGTTCGTCAGAAGGGATTGTTGATAACGAGCAGGAAGGATATAAGAAGCGCAAGCAGAGCGTAGAGCTCGACCATGGCGGCGGTGAGAGCGGTCTTGCCCGACGCTTCGGGCTTCTTTGCGATCGTCGCGATACCGGCGGCGGAGACCCGCCCCTGCTTCACGGCGGAGAAATATCCGCAGCAGGCGATAGGCAGAGCCGTGCCGATGAAGTAGAAGCCCTGGGCCACCGTGCTGACGTCGGGCAGCTGGAGCATGATCATAAAGGCGATGATCAGACCGTAAATGCCCTGCGTAGCGGGAAGCAGCTGGAGAAGGAGGCCCTTGCCGAACTTGTCGGGGTCCTCAGAGAGCAGGCCGTCTAGGGCCTCGCCGACGGAACCCACGGCCTTGGCGGAGCCGAAGCCGGGAAAGATGGAAGCCACCGCGGCGGCTATGACCGTAAGGACCTTCGGATCGAAGAGAATGTCCTTCAGGAACTGCCAGATGGAGTAGTCGGATGAAAACATTTTCGGGTTCTCCTTTATGATATGTTTATTAAAAACAGGTCAGAGACGTTTTAAAGGTCTGGAATCTGATGGCAGGCTTCCGGCCGCAAGCCTGAGGGACGGTCAGGCGTCAAGGACGGGAGCGGTGAAGCTCGCCGTCAGACGGGTTCCGTGAAGCGCGAGGCCGGCAGCATTGGTGCGAAGGGCCGTCCGCCGTCGACGTAGAACTTGCCGAAGAACTCGACGTACTGCAGGCGGCTCGTGTGGACGAAGGCCGACAGGGCCGAGAGGGCCAGATTGAGCACGTGGCCGAGCAGCAGGATGAGAGGCGTCGCGAGGATGCGGAAGACAGGCGAGGGGCTCATGGTGGCCAGGATGTTGAACACCTGGGCCAGCACCGTGCCTGAGAGGGCTATGGCAAGGACTCGCGAGTAGGATATGATGTCCGAGCCGAAGTTGACGAGGCCGTACAGGCCGAGCAGGCCCTTCGGCAGCTTCATGAATATGTTCTTTTCCTTCCTGCCCGCCGTGAGCACGACAAGCGCGCAGCCGGCGACGGCCACGTACTTCCCTATCTCGGGCCTGAGGATGAGCAGGATGATGCCGGCATATATGATCCAGTAGAAGGCGTAGTCGCAGATCGCGTCGAGCCTGCTCTTCTTCCAGACGATGCAGAACTTGATGAACTGGCCGCTGACAAGATGCAGGAAGCCCACGGCAAGGCCGGCGATCATGAAGGCCGTCGGATCGATGACGGGGTCTATGAGGATCGCCAGCGATTCCGGATACACGCCCTCGGGATCGAAGAATCTGCAGAGCGAGAGCGGCAGGTCGCCGAAGTAGCCGCCGAACAGTATGCCGGTCACTATGCTGGCAAGGCCGCAGTAGCCGAACATGTTGAAGGCGCGCTTGAGGCTGTCGTCGAAGTGAAGAAGCTTCGGTATAAGGAAGCCTCCCAGAGCCATGAGGAGGCCGTAGCCGGCGTCGGCAAACATCATGCTGAAGAGGATGCAGAACCACACGCCCATGACGAAGGTCGGATCGTAGGTCCCGTACGCCGGTAGCGAGTACATGGCAACTACCCACTCGAAGTTCCTGGCGAAGAAGTTGTTCTTCAGACTGACGGGGACCTTGTCGCCGTCCGACGGATCGGAGAAGCCGTAAGCGCAGTCGAGGCTCCCGAGCGCTTCGGCCACCCTGTCGCAGCGGTCTTCGGGGACCCAGCCCCGGAGCAGGACGCAGGAGCCCGTTCCGACCATCCTTGAGCGGTATTCCGCCATGCGGAGGCGTGTGCTGACCGCGTCGTGCAGCGTCTCTATGTCGTCGATGAGCGGAGCCGAATCCTTGAGCACTTTCAGCGCCCCGGCCTCCTCGGCGTCGAGCCGAGCGCGCCTCGCGGCAATGGCGGAAAGCCTTTCTGCGGCGGTGCCGGTGTCAGCCGGGAACTCCGCTCTTACGAAGCCGAGCTGGGAGAGCCTCCTCAGCGCGGCCTGCTCGTCGGATCTTACGCAGCAAAGGCTCATATATCTTCCGGATTCCGTTTCGGAGACGGGTCTGAAGGCGACGGAGAGGTCGCCGAGCTTGTCTTCGATCTCCGCGTTCTTCACAGAGCGCGGCAGGGTGCCGAGCACCAGCGAGACCTCCTGCGTCCCTGAGAAGCCCAGGGGGAGGTCGAAGGCCGACCAGGCGGTCATAAGGCGTTCGGAAGCCAGCAGGTCTGAGCGCTCCTTTGCGACCGCCTCGGAGGTCGTCACGGCGGCGCAGATGCTCGACACAGCCTTCGATGTCAGGGCTCCGGTCTGCGAATCGGCAAAATCAAGCACGTCTGCACGTATCTTCCGACGCACTAGCGACTTCTTCCGCGTGCTGTACGGATATAGAGCGTTCAGAGCGACGGAGATCGATGAGAGCTCGCGCTCAAGCGCCCGGACGGTCTCCGACTCGTCCGAGGCCGGCACGAAGCCCTCGCCGGGCAGGGCCGCGTCGCCGGGGATAAGCCGGTCGACGTCGACGCAGCGCTGGCGAAGGAGCAGGCGCACTATGCGCTCGCTGTCTTCGCCGTAGGCCCAGACCTCTATTCTCTTCATCGGTGTGATTGCCATTTGCGGATCTTCCTCGGTGGTAAAGGTCGGCCGGCGTCAGAGCGCCTTGCCCGTGATCTGTTCGGTGATGTAAGCGACGGCCGCGGGCCTGACTCTCTCGGCGTGGCGGGTGATCCTCTGCGCGTCGTAACGGGCCTCCTCGGCCTCGGAGTCGGCAAGTCTGCCGGTCCTCTCCTGGACGTCGCGCAGGGTGTCCTGGCGGAACTTTCTTGCCTCCGCCTCGGCGTCGGACACGGCCTGATCCGCCGACGCCTGAGCGGCGGCGATCATCTGACGGGCCTTGGCCCTTGCGTCGGAGCGTATGGTCTCCGCCTGTTGCTCGGCGGCTCTTATTGCGTCCAGAGTCTCGTTCGGCATGATAGGATCACCTCGGGTAGAAATCGATTATTATACAATTATATCATACTTACGCGCGCTTGTAAATAGGGATAGGGCGCTTATCGGCCGGAACGGCGCGTTCGTGCATCAGATCGGGATCTCTCTGGTTCCCTGCTCGTTCCCTTCGGCGTCTGTGAACCTGACGGTCACGCTGCCGTCTTCGAAGGTGAAGGCTCCGCCCATGAAGAACTCCGGGTCCTTCGTGACGCGCGACGCGCACACCACGGGACAGGGCGCGCCCTTCTTGTCGAGCTTCTCTCCAGGCATAGTGATATAGCAGCCGTGGGTGTGGCCGCACAGCATAAGCTCCGGCCGGATCGTCTCCCTGAGTATGCGGCACCATTCGGCGTAGAGCTCCTGCTCGATGTCGAAGGGCGGGTTGTGGGTCTCGGAAAAGGGATTGTGGACGATGACAAGGCGGTGCTTAACGCCCGGCGCCGCGTACTCGTGCTCGGGATCGGCGGCGACGCTGCGCAGGAACTCGGTCTCCCTCAGGCGGAAATCGTGGCAGCAGATGGTGTGTCCGTACTCGTCGGAGTCGTCGGCCTTGTCCTCGGCGCAGTCCATCACGATGGCCCAGACGCAGCCGAGGCGCACGGTGTAGTACGATCTGCCGCAGTCGGTGGGGGTGTGGTCAGGCAGGTTCTCGGCGTAGATGCCGCGGGTGTCGTGGTTGCCTCGCGAGAAGATGACCGGGAGGCCGCCCTTGGTGATGCGGCCCGCTATCTCGTGGATGGAGTTGAAGTACTCGAGCTGGCCGCTGTGATTTGGTATGTCTCCGTTGAGGACGAGAATGTCCAGATCGTCGCCGAACCAGCTGCCCGCCCTGACGGGGCTCTCGACGCGGTTGTGCGCGTCGGCGATGTGGTAGAGGTTGATCCTGTTCCCTGTGACAGGCTTGAACGGCAGGGTGAAGGTCTCGACGTCGCCGAGCTCGGCGAAATAGGGCTTGCGGTCGAACACCTCGCGCCAGCATACGGTGTAGCTGCGCGCCGACTCGAGCAGCTCGGCCGGCACCTCCATCTTATGCGTCAGAGACGCGGACCTGAGGATACCGTTCGAATCGTCGTAGAAACAGCGGCCGCCGACGCTTACCCACATGACGGTGCTCTTTCTCACGGGAACGGTGATGACGTACTTGCGGGCGACCGCGTATACGGCCGGCCAGGTGGCGAAGATCTCGGGCTTGTCCATCTTTATACTCCTGATACGTTTATTGAATATGCCGGTTGAAGCTGCGCGCTGCGCGCCTGATATTTCGTTGAAAGTGCGCGCTTGAATTCGCGCGCCTGTTCTGCTATAATTATCTGGGCCGCTTCAGGCAAGCGCCTGGCGCGACCGTCACCGAACCGGAGGTTTTGTCATGTCCGCTTTGAATATGGTCGCCACGTGCATGTTCGGGCTCGAGAAGTTCCTCGGCGAGGAGATCGACGCCCTCGGGTGCAGACGCACTCTGACTATGGACGGAAGGGTGTTCTTCGAGGGCGAGCCCGGCGACGTCGCCAGGGCCAATCTGCGCCTGAGAACAGCCGAGAGGGTCTACGTCCTTGCCGGGCCGGGTTTTCCGGCGGCGACGTTCGATCAGCTCTTCGAAGGAGTCAGGGCCCTGCCCTGGGAGGATTTCATAGACAGCCGCGGGGCCTTCCCCGTATCGGGCCACTGCGTGAAAAGCGCGCTGACCTCGGTGCCGTCCTGCCAGTCGATCGTAAAGAAGGCAATGTGCGTAAGGCTGGGCTCCGTATACGGATACAGGACCCTTCCCGAGGACGGCACGGAGTACCCCGTGAGCTTCTTCCTGTTCAAGGATACGGCCTACCTGATGATAGACACCTCGGGCGTGTCGCTGCACAAGCGCGGCTACCGGCCGTCCGCAAATCAGGCGCCGCTGCGCGAGACCCTGGCCGCGGCTCTCGTAATGAACGCCAGGATAAGGGACGGTATCTTCCTCTGGGATCCGTTCTGCGGCTCGGGCACCATAGCCATCGAGGGGGCCATGTACGCGATGAACATCGCCCCCGGCCTCAGGAGGAGCTTCTGCTCGGAATCCTTCGGCTTCCTCCCCGCCGGCAGCTTCGCCGAGGCGCGCGGAGCGGCCCTCGGGGACGTGCGAGACTGCGGCTTCCGCGCAAGGGGGACGGACATATCGTCCGAGTGCATAGAGACTGCCAGGGAAAACGCCGCCCGGGCGGGAGTCGCCGACCGGATCGAGTTTTACACCGGCGACGCGACCCGCATAAAGAAGCCGGACGGCGACATCAAAGGCACGCTGATATGCAACCCGCCGTACGGCGAGAGGATGATGACGGTCCGCGAGGCAGAGGAGCTGTACCGTGCCATGGGCCGTGCCTTCTCGGGCTTCGGCAACTGGCAGATCTACGTCCTCACCTCGTGCGAGTATTTCGAGAAACTGTACGGCAGAAGGGCCGACCGCACGCGCAAGCTGTATAACGGAACTATACCCTGCCTGCTCTATCAGTACTATAGACCGCGTTCCTGAGCCCTAGCGGGGCTTGTGTTCGCAGAACAGACATCTGTAACTGCCGGGCTCGGTCGCCGCCTCCCTGAATACCGAGGGCAGGCCGCGCTCGGTCGAACTTATGCAGCGCGGATTCCTGCATATGCAGACGTTGAGCAGATCGCTGTCCAGAATACGCTTCTCCGCCGTGTCGCGCGACGACAGCAGCATGAGAATGAGCGCCATCCTCATGTACTTTCCGTTCAGGGCCTGCCTGAAGTAGCAGGCCCGCGGGTCGCCGTCGACGTCCGTGGATATCTCGCCGAGCCTGGGCAGCGGATGCATTACGCAGAGGTCCTTTTTGGCCGCGGCGAGCTTCTCCTCGTCGAGGACGTAAGAATCCTTGAGCCTTTCGTAGGTCTCGGGCGAGGCGAAGCGCTCGCGCTGGATGCGGGTCATATACAGAACGTCGAGCTCCGGCAGGGCCGACTCGAGATCCGTTACCTCCTCGTAGCCGAGGCCCGAGGGGCACAGAACGCCCTTTACGACGTAGCCGGGGAGCCTCAGCTCTTCGGGCGATATCAGAACGAAGCGGATGCCGCTGTAGCGGCAGAGGGCGCTGATGAGCGAGTGGCATGTCCTGCCGTAGCGCAGGTCTCCGCATATGCCGACGCAAAGGCCGTCGAAACCGCCCTTCTCCCTGTATATCGTGAACAGGTCGGCCAGCGTCTGGGTCGGATGGTTGTGGCCGCCGTCTCCGGCGTTGATCACCGGGACGGAGGCGTGGAGCGCGGCAGCCAGCGGGGCGCCTTCCTTGGGATGCCTCATGGCGATTATGTCCGCGTAGCAGGATATCATCCGGGCTGTGTCGGCGACGCTCTCGCCCTTGGATGCCGATGAGTTCTCCGCTCCGGCCACCGAGAGGACGCTGCCTCCGAGCTCGTACATGGCGGCCTCGAACGAGAGCCTCGTGCGGGTCGAGGGCTCGAAAAACAGGGTGGCGAGCTTTTTGCGCGCTGCCGCGTCTGCGTAGTCCGCGGGGCGTGCTATGATGTCCGAGGCCGTGTCCATCAGGCCTGCTATCTCAGCGACCGACAGGTCGCGTATGTCTATCAGGTTCCTCATCTTGCGCCGCCGATCCAGCTCTCGTCCGAAGGATCGTCGCGGAAGGCCAGCAGCCTTGCCACGTCCCCGGGCCTGATGTAGCCTCCGTCGGCCGCCGCTTCGGCCACGCGGTCGAACGAGGTCAGAGAGTACGCCGTGAGGCCTGCGGCCGCGAGCTTCTCGCGGCTCTTTTTCATGCCGTAGGTGAATATCGATACGATGCCGAGCACGTCGGCGCCGGCCTCGCGCAGAGTCTGGGCAACCTCTATGACGCTCCCGCCGGTCGATATCAGATCCTCGACGACGACGGTCTTCTGCCCGGGTACGAGCCTGCCCTCGATGCGGTTGCCGCGGCCGTGGTCCTTGTTGCCGGACCTGACGTAGCCCATAGGCAGGCCGGTCATATGGGCGCATATGGCCGCGTGGGCGATGCCCGCGGTCGAGGTTCCCATAAGGAGCTCGGCGCCGGGATAGTATTCGGAAATGAGCGAGCACAGCCCCTTCTCCACCCGCTCCCGGACATCGGGGGCCGTGAGAGTGAGGCGGTTGTCGCAATAGACCGGGCTTTTGATGCCGCTGGCCCAGATGAACGGCTCGTCGGGGCGGAAGAAGACGGCCCCTATGGAGAGCAGGTCCTCCGCTGTTTGTTTTTCAAGATCTGACATGTGCGATCCTCCGCTGATTATATGCAGTTGTACCGACGGCTCCGCGCTCAGCCGAGGAACTCGGAGAGACAGCGGACATAGGCCGCCGCGGGGTCGTCAGAGGCAGTTACAGGCCTGCCTACGACGATGTAGTCCGAGCCCGCGAGGCGGGCCTTTTCGGGGGTCATGATGCGCTTCTGGTCGCCCGCGTCCGTCCCGGCGAAGCGTATTCCGGGAGTGACGGTCAGGAAGCTCTTTCCGCATCGCCCGTGGACGGCTTCGGCCTCGAGCGGCGAGCACACCACGCCGTCGAGTCCCGAACGCGCGGCGTTCTCCGCGTAGCTCATAACGGTCTGCTCCATCGGCACGTCTATCAGCAGCTCTTCGCGCAGCGCCTGAGGAGCCGTCGAGGTGAGCTGGGTCACGGCTATGAGCAGAGGCCTGTCCCCCGCGGAGCCGGACGAGAGGCCCTCTAGCGCGGCTCGCATCATCTCCGACGTCCCGGCCGCGTGGACGTTGGTCATGTCGACGCCCAGCCTTCCGAGGACGGACATGGCCCGCCTTACGGTGTTCGGTATGTCGTGGAGCTTCAGGTCGAGAAAGACCCTGTGCCCGCGCTCTTTGAGCTTCGTGACGACAGACGGCCCCTCCGAGTAGAACAGCTCCATTCCTATCTTGACAAAAGGCCTAAGATCCCCGAACCCGCGAAGAAACTCAAGGGTCTTCTCCGCAGAGTCGAAGTCGCAGGCAATGATAACATCCCTGTTTTTCAACGGCAGCCTCCGATTATCTCAGTAATAGATCCTATGCCGAGGCCGTCCATGACGCCCGGCAGATCGCGTATTATGTCGCGGCAGATGAAGGGGTCGACGAGGTTCATCGTCCCTATCTGAACGGCCGTGGCCCCCGCCATCATCATCTCGATGACGTCGCGGCAGCTGGAGACTCCGCCCATTCCTATCACCGGGATCCCGACGGCCCTGGAGGTCTCGTAGACCATCCGCAGGGCGACCGGGAAAACGGCAGGACCGGAATAGCCTCCGGTGCCCCTGGCCAGAACGGGGCGCCTTTTTTTTATGTCTATCCTCATGCCCAGCAGAGTGTTTATGAGGCTCACGGCGTCGGCGCCGGAGTCCTCGCAGGCTCTGGCAACGGCAACGATGTCCGGGGCGTTCGGGGAGAGCTTGACTATCAGCGGCTTCGATACCGCCGCCCGGACGGCCGAGGTTACCTCGGCGGCCGACTCCGGAGACATCCCGAAGGCCATTCCGCCGCCGTGGACGTTGGGGCACGATATGTTGAGCTCGATCCACCCCACCCGCTCGGACGTCGCGAGCACGGACGCCGCCCTCACGTAATCGTCGACTGAAAAGCCGGAGACGTTGGCGATCACCGGTTTTGAGAAGTATCCGGCCAGTTCCTCAAGCTCGACCTCGACTACATGGGCCGCTCCGGGGTTCTGAAGGCCGACGGAATTGAGCATGCCGGCCGTGCACTCGGCTATCCTTGGAGTAGGATTGCCGAAGCGGGGCTCGGCGGTGGTCCCTTTTATGGAGAAGGTCCCGAGGCAGTTGATGTCGTAAAGCTCGGCAAACTCGCGGCCGTAGCCGAACGTGCCCGAGGCCGGGATCACGGGGTTGTCGATCCGTATCCCGCAGAGGTCGACGCTCAGTCGTCCCACAGCACTTCCCCCTTTCCGAGCACCGGGCCGTCCCGGCATATGCGCTTGTACCCGCCGACGGTCTTCCTTGAGCAACCCATGCAGACTCCGAAGCCGCAGCCCATGCGCTCCTCGAAGCTCAGCTGGCCGTCGGACGAGGTCTTCTTGCAGACGGCCCTGAGCATCGGCTCCGGTCCGCACGAGTAAAAGAAGGTGTACGATCCGTCCTCCGGGAGCGCGTCCGTGACAAAGCCCCGGACTCCCGCGCTGCCGTCGGCCGTGCACAGGATCGTATTGACACCCAGGGCCCGGAACTGATCTGCCGCAAACACTTCAGACGCGGTGTTGAAGCCCAGGACCGCGGTAACGCACACGCCGTTCACGTCAAGCAGCTTCTTTGCCAGCCAGTAAAGAGGCGGGATGCCCACCCCTCCGCCTATCAGCAGGGGCTTGTTTCCGCACTTCGACAGGTCGAAGCCGTTCCCGAGCCCCGTCAGCACGGACAGCCTCCCGGTCTTCATCCGGGACAGCTCGCAGGTGCCCTGCCCTACGGCCTTGTATATCAGGCTGAGGCGACCGGGCCCGCAGTCGTATACGGAGAGCGGCCTGCGGAGAAACAGCCCGTCGATCTTAATGTCAACGAACTGGCCCGGGACCGTGACGGCGGATACGTCGCCGGTCAGATCGATGCGGAACACGCCCGGAGCCAGCGGCTCGTTTGACGCTATGTCAAGCAGAACTTCTTTCATCACTTACGAATATCTCTTGAGGTTTTCTTTTACGACAATCTTTTGAGGATCATTCTTTCGATCATCTCTTGCGATCTCTCTCACGAATCAATGGTGGAGATCTTCAGCGTGATCTCGTCGAGCACGTCAAGAAGGACCCTGACGGTGTCGAGCGAGGTGAAGATCGTAGTGTTGCTCTCGGTCGCGCATCTGCGGATCTCGTAGCCGTCGCTCTGCGCGCCGGGCGAGCCCGCGACACTCGTGTTGATGACATATGCTATGTGACCCTGTCTCAGTGCCGCGGGTATCTCGCCGCTGCCGTCGGATATCTTTCCGAGGACGTGCGTCCTGATACCGTTCTCCTTCAGGAAGGCCGCGGTTCCGGCCGTAGCCTCGATGTTGAAGCCAAGGTCGTAGAAGCGCCTGATGAGCGGCAGGGCCTCCTGTTTGTCCGCGTCGGCAATGGTGCAAAGGACGGTGCCGTAGTTCTTTACGCGCGTCCCTGCGGCCTGCAGGGCCTTGTAGAGCGCCCTGTAGAGCTGGTCGTCGTAGCCTATGGCCTCGCCGGTGGATTTCATCTCGGGGGAGAGGTAGGCGTCCAGGCCCTTGATCTTCGAGAAGGAGAATACGGGGACCTTGACGTAATAGCGCTTCTTCTCGTCGGGGTAGATTCCGAATATCCCCTGCTCCTTGAGCGACCTGCCGAGTATGGCCTCGGTGGCTATGTCAGCAAGCGAGTAACCCGTGGCCTTGGAGAGGAAGGGCACGGTCCTTGAGGAGCGGGGGTTGACCTCTATGATGTAGACCCGCTCGTCCCTGTCGACTATGAACTGTATGTTGTACAGGCCGACGATGCCTATGGCCGGGCCCAGCTTCTTTGCGTACTGAAGTATGATGCCCTTGACCCGGTCGGAGATGGAGAACGACGGGTAGACGCTTATGGAGTCGCCGGAATGGATGCCCGTCCGCTCGACCAGCTCCATGATGCCGGGGACGAAGACGTCGCAGCCGTCGCAGACTGCGTCGACCTCGACCTCCTTGCCGCTTATGTACTTGTCGACAAGGACCGGCTTGTCCTCGTCGATCTCGACCGCGGTTCGCAGGTAGCGGCGCAGCTGTTCCTCGTCGGCCACGATCTGCATGGCCCTGCCGCCGAGCACGAACGACGGCCTTACAAGGACGGGATAGCCGATCTCGGCCGCCGCGGCAACTCCGTCCTCGATCTTTGTGACGGCGCGGCCGGCGGGCTGGGGGATGCCGAGCCGCTCGAGCAGCTTTTCGAACGAGTCGCGGTTCTCCGCCCTGTCTATGGCCTCGCAGTCGGTGCCTATGATCTTCACGCCGCGCGCCGAGAGCGGATCGGCAAGGTTGATAGCCGTCTGGCCTCCGAGCGTGGCTATGACGCCCTCAGGCTGCTCGAAGTCGACGATGTTCATTACGTCCTCGGGCGTGAGCGGCTCGAAGTAGAGCTTGTCGGCCGTCGTGTAGTCGGTCGACACGGTCTCGGGGTTGTTGTTGATGATTATGGACTCGTAGCCGGCGCGGCGGATGGTCTGGACCGCGTGGACGGTGGAGTAGTCGAACTCCACGCCCTGGCCTATGCGTATCGGGCCGGCGCCGAGGACCAGGATCTTTTTCTTATCCGAGAGGCGCGAGTCGTTCTTTCCCGTGTACGAGGAGTAGAGGTAGGCGATGTATTTTCCGGTGTGGAGCGTGTCGACCATGCGGAAGACCGGTACGATGCCGTTCTGCCTGCGCAGCCTGCACACCTCCTTTTCGCTCATATTCCAGAGGCGGGCGATGTATTTGTCCGAGAAGCCGAGGATCTTGGCGGAGCGCAGGGCCCTCAGGTCCTCGGGCTTGTCGCGCAGCGTCCTCTCGGTCGCGACTATCTTTTCAATGCTCCGCAGGAACAGCGGCGCGATGCCCGTGACCTCGGACACCCGTTCGACCGGCACGTCGAGGCGTATGAGCTGCGTTACCGCAAATATGCCGTCGGAGCGGAACTCGGACACGTATGAGAGCAGTTCGTCGACGCTCATGCCGTCGAACTTCGGGAGGTGCAGATGGCAGCAGCCTATCTCGAGCGAGCGCACGGACTTGAGCAGGCACTCCTCGAGGTTCGAGCCTATGCCCATGACCTCTCCCGTGGCCTTCATCTGGGTGCCGAGGAGGTTCGAGGCCGAGGCGAACTTGTCGAACGGGAACCTCGGGAACTTGGCGACTACGTAGTCGAGCGACGGCTCGGTGTCCGCGGTCCCGCCGGCCACAGGTATCTCGTCGAGCGTCATGCCGACGGCTATCTTGGCGGTGACGCGGGCTATGGGATAGCCGCTGGCCTTGGACGCAAGCGCAGAGGAGCGCGACACGCGCGGGTTGACCTCGATCAGGTAGTACTTGGACGAGTTCGGGTCGAGGGCGAACTGAACGTTGCAGCCGCCTTCGATCCCCAGCTCCCTTATGATCTTTATCGCCGATTCGTTGAGCATGCGCAGGTCGGCGTCGGAGAGAGACATGATGGGCGCCACGACTATCGAGTCGCCGGTGTGGACTCCGACGGGGTCGACGTTCTCCATGCCGCATATGGTTATGGCCCTGTCGGAGGAGTCGCGCATGACCTCAAACTCGATCTCCTTATAGCCTCTGACGCTCTTCTCCACCAGCACCTGGTGTACGGGCGACTGAGCAAAGCCGCCGAGGGCTATCTCCGTGAGCTCCTCCTCGTTGTCGGCAAAGCCTCCGCCGGTGCCGCCCAGGGTGAAGGCGGGACGGAGCACGACCGGGTAGCCTATCCTGGCGGCCGCGGCACGGGCCTCCTCGACGGAATAGGTTATCTCCGAGGGGATGACGGGCTCGCCTATGGACTCGCACATCTCCTTGAAGAGCTCGCGGTCCTCGGCAAGCTCGATGGAGTGCGCCGGAGTGCCCAGAAGCTCGGTGCGGCACTCGCGCAGGATGCCCTTCTTCTCGAGCTGCATGGCAAGGTTGAGGCCCGTCTGCCCGCCTATGCCGGGGACGATGGCGTCCGGGCGCTCGTAGCGAAGAATCTTTGCCACGTATTCGAGCGTCAGCGGCTCCATGTAGACCTTGTCGGCTATGGACGTGTCGGTCATGATCGTCGCCGGGTTGGAGTTGCAAAGCACGACCTCGTAGCCCTCCTCCTTGAGGGCCAGGCAGGCCTGCGTCCCGGCGTAGTCGAACTCGGCCGCCTGCCCTATCACGATGGGGCCGGAGCCTATGATCATGATCTTTCTTATGTCGGTTCTTTTTGCCATTTATTGCACCTCCGGGCGGACCGTCCGGCCGCCGATATATGTAAGAATGTGTTTTCCGTAAAGATCCGTTCCGTCGAACGGGGTGGCGCGCCCCTTGGAGAGGAACTTCGATGGGTCGACCCGGAACTCCGCGTCAAGGTCCCAGAGCGAGAAGTCCCCGGTCTCGGGTATGCGGAAGCGGCGCTTCGGATTGTCGCACATCAGTTCGGCAAGGCGCCGCAGTGTCATAAGGCCAGTGCGGACGAAGTGCGTGTACATGGCCGGGAAGGCCGTCTCGAGGCCGACGATGCCGAACGCGCTCCCGGCAAGGCCGCGCGACTTTTCCTCCGCCGAGTGCGGGGCGTGATCCGTGGCTATCATGTCGACGGTGCCGTCAAGGACCCCTTCGATGAGGGCCTCGCGGTCGGAGGGACTCCGAAGAGGCGGGTTCATCTTGAACCTTCCGTCCTCGCACAGGTCCCGGTCCGAGAAGACGAGGTAGTGGGGGCCGGTCTCGCAGGTCACGTCGACGCCCGTCGCCTTGGCCTGCCTTACGAGCTCGACGCTCTGCGCGCATGATACGTGGCAGACGTGATACGGACAGCCCGTGGCGGCAGCCAGGGAGAGGTCGCGGGCAATGGGCCTCCACTCGCTCTCGGAGCATATGCCTGCGTGGCCGTGAGCCGCGCAGTAGGCGCCGTCGTGAATGTATCCGCCCCTGACGAGTGTGTTGTCCTCGCAGTGAGCGGCAATGATGCCCCCGGCGTCCCTGACGCGCTCCATAAGGCTTTTCATAAGGGCCCCGTCCTGCACTCCCCTTCCGTCGTCAGAGAAGGCGACGGCTGTTCCGGCAAGGCCCTCGATGTCCGCGGGCTCCTCCCCGCGCTCTCCGACCGTGAGGGCGGCGTAGGGGTGGCATCGCACGCCGTTGCTCCCGGCGAGCGCCAGGTCCGTCTGCACTTTCATGTGAGGCAGGGTATCGGGGACCGGCATGAGGTTCGGCATGGTGCAGACGTCGGTAAAGCCTCCCGCCGCAGCCGCGGCCGTGCCGGTGGCAAAGGTCTCTTTGTAAGAAAAGCCCGGCTCCCTGAAGTGCACGTGCACGTCGCAGAAGCCGGGAAGAACGGTATATGAACCGGAGGGAACGGAAAGGGATACGGACGCCTTGGATACGTTCCGTCCGTTCCCGCCGACGCAGGCGTCATAAACGGAGGAGTCGAGGCGGGTTGTTCCGTCTGAAACGAGTTCGATCCGCATAACTGCCTCCTGTCCGTCAAAAGACTTTGTTATTTCGTGAAATACGGCGGTCCCGCAGACATGCGAAACCGCCGTACCTGAAGCGGGCGCGGCAATAGAGGCAGCGTCCGGCTTATTCAAGAAAGGCGATCCACCGATCGGTCTGCATCGGAGAATCCGGCTTTCGGTTTATTATACCACCTGAGAGCGGGGATGTCAACAGCAAATCGGGTCTCGGCTCAGAAAAGCCCGGAGATCCTTCCGCTGTCGTCGACGTCTATGCGCTCGGCGGCCGGCGACTTCGGCAGGCCCGGCATGGTCATGATGTCACCCGTCAGCACGACAAGGAAGCCGGCGCCGGCGGAGACCTTGACGTTGCGGACCGTCACCGTGAAGCCATCGGGCGCGCCCTTGAGGTCCATGTTGTCGGAGAAGCTGTACTGGGTCTTTGCTATACACACGGGCATGCGGTCGAAGCCGAGGGCCGTCAGGCGGGCGATGTCCTTCTCCGCCGCCGACGAATACGCGACTCCCGAGCCGCGGTAGATCCGCTTTACGACGGCCCCGATCTTTTCCTTGATCGGGCAGTCGAGCCCGTAGCTGAACGAGAAGTCGGAAGGCGTGTCGCACAGGCGAACGACCTCCTTTGCAAGCTCGGTGCCTCCGGCGCCTCCGTCGGCCCATACGGTGGACAGGACAGCCTTCACGCCAAGGCCGGCGCACTTTTCGATGACCAGAGCGATCTCGGCGTCCGTGTCGGTCGGGAAGCGGTTGACCGCGACGACGCAGGGCAGGCCGTACACGTCCCTTATGTTCGACACGTGGCGGAGCAGGTTCGGCAGACCGGCGGCAAGGGCGCCGAGGTCCTCGCCGGCCAGGCGGTCCTTGGGAAGGCCGCCGTGCATCTTGAGCGCGCGGACTGTGGCCACCACCACGACGGCGTTCGGGCGGAAGCCGGCCATGCGGCATTTGATATCCAGGAACTTCTCCGCTCCGAGATCGGCGCCGAAGCCGGCCTCTGTAACGGCATAGTCGCCGAGCTTCATTGCCATCGAGGTGGCGGTGACGGAATTGCAGCCGTGGGCTATGTTAGCGAAAGGTCCGCCGTGGACGAAGGCGGGAGTCCCTTCCAGGGTCTGGACGAGGTTGGGCTTGAGGGCGTCCTTGAGCAGCGCAGCCATGGCGCCCACGGCCTTGAGATCGGCGGCGGTGACGGGCCTGTCGTCGTAGGTGTATCCGACGACGATGCGTCCGAGCCGCTCCTTGAGGTCGTGTATGCCTTTGGCGAGGCAGAAGACTGCCATTATCTCGGAGGCGACGGTTATGTCGAAGCCGTCCTCCCTGGGCGTGCCGTTTATCCTGCCGCCGAGGCCGTCGACGATGAACCTCAGCTGCCGGTCGTTCATATCGACGGCGCGCTTCCAGGTTATCCTTTTCGGGTCTATGCCGAGCGCGTTGCCCTGCTGGATGTGGTTGTCAAGCATTGCCGCCAGGAGGTTGTTGGCGGCGCCTATGGCGTGAAAGTCGCCCGTGAAGTGGAGGTTGATGTCCTCCATGGGCACGACCTGGGAGTAGCCTCCTCCGGCTGCTCCGCCCTTGATGCCGAACACGGGGCCGAGGGAGGGCTCCCTGAGGGCGACCACCGGGTTCTTCCCTATCCTGCGAAGGCCGTCGGCAAGGCCGATCGTCGTGGTGGTCTTGCCCTCGCCGGCGGGCGTCGGAGTAATGGCCGTGACGAGTATCAGCTTGCCGTCGGGCCTGGACGTATCGCCGAGCAGGGACAGGTCGACCTTGGCCTTGTATCTGCCGTACTGCTCGATGTACTTTTCGTCGATGCCCGCCGCGGCGGCTATCTCCGTAATGGGCTTCATCGCGCAACGCTGCGCAATCTCGATATCGCTTAGATATTCCATCTGGTCCTCCCCGGCTCACTGCCTGAAGTATTTTACTGCGGATTCGAACAGTTTCATATCGTAGATGCCCGGCACGTTGACGTAGAGACCCCGGCCGGTGCGTTCGCTGTGGCCCATCTTTCCGAAGACGCGGCCGTCGGGCGAGGTTATGCCCTCGACTGCAAAGGCCGATCCGTTCGAGTTGAAGGCTATGTCGTCGGTCGGCCTGCCCTCCCCGTCTACATACTGCGTGGCGATGCGTCCGTCGGCGGCAAGACCGCGAACGAGCTCGGGCGATGCCAGGAAACGGCCCTCGCCGTGCGAGACCGGCACCGTGAAGATCTGACCGGGCTCGGTCATGGAGAGCCACGGCGATATGTTGGAGGCGACCCGGATCCTGACGAGCTTCGACTGGTGCCTGGCTATACGGTTGTATGTGAGCGTCGGGAACGAAGCGTCGGCGTCGCATATCCTGCCGAAGGGCACGAGCCCGAGCTTTATGAGAGCCTGGAAGCCGTTGCATATGCCGAGCATGAGCCCCTCGCGCTCGCCGAGCAGCCTGTTCACGGCCTCGGCAACGGGGGCGCTGCGGAAGAACGAGGTTATGAACTTTGCGGAGCCGTCCGGCTCGTCGCCGCCGGAAAAGCCGCCGGGGATGAAGACCGCCTGGGCCGCGTCTATCGCGGAGGCGAAGCCGTCCACGCTGCGGGCAACGGATTCGGCGGACAGGTTGTTGATGACGAAGATCCTTGGCTCGGCGCCGGCGTCGAGGCAGGCCCTGGCCGAATCGTATTCGCAGTTGGTGCCCGGGAATACGGGTATCAGGACAGCCGGCCTGGCGGCGCGCACCGAGGGAGCCCCCCTGCGGCCGGCGGCCGTCGAGAAGGCCTCGTAACTGTGCGGGCTGACGGCGGGAAGCACCGGGTAGACGGACTCGAGCCGCCCCTCGTACTGCCTGTCGAGATCGGCAAGCGATACGCTCTCGCCGCCGCGGACGAACCTCTTCTCGAGGCTGACACGGCCGAGGGCGATGCCGCACGGGATGTCGCCGGCGTCCCCGGAGAGCTCGAGGACGAACGAGCCGTAAGAGCGGCCGAACAGGACGCCGTTCGCGATGCCGGGCTCGAAGCAAAAGCCGAAGCCGTTGCCTATGCTCATCTTGTACACGGCCTCGGCGACGCCGCCGTAGCCGGCCGTGCGGCAGGAGCTCACCCTTCCGGCCCTCATAAGGCCGGTCACGAGAGCAATGTTCGATATGAGAGATCCGGGGACCGGCAGGCCGTCGCCGCCGTATTCGGGGCACACAAGGATGACTCTGCTACCGGCGGACTTGAACTCGGGCGACACGACCTCGGAGGTCCTGCCTGTCGTCACGGCAAAGGAGACGAGCGTGGGAGGAACGTCGAGATCCTCGTAAGATCCGCTCATAGAGTCCTTTCCTCCGATGGCGGCGATGCCGTAGTCCATCTGCGCCCTGAAGGCTCCGAGCAGCGCCGAGAAAGGCTTGCCCCAGCGGCGCGGGTCGCGGCCGGGCTTCTCGAAGTACTCCTGGAAGGAGAGGTAGACGTCGCTGTATGAGGCGCCGGTGGCAATGAGCTTGCAGAGGCTTTCCACCACGGCAAGATAGGCTCCGTGGAAGGGGCTGGCCTCGGTGAGTTCGGGATCGAAGCCCCAGGCCATGAACGAGCAGTCGTCAGTGTGGCCGCGCTCGCAGGATATCTTGTTGACCATTGCCTGGACCGGCGATCTTTGCAGCCTGCCTCCGAAGGGCATGAGGACGGAGCCGGCTCCGATGGTGGAGTCGAACCTTTCGCACAGTCCCCTCTGAGAGCATACGTTGAGATCGGAAACGAGAGCAAGGTAGCCCTCGCGGAAGCCGGCGGGAACGGGCCGGCCCGCGTCGCGGCAGGGCGCCGCCTCGACCTCGATATGTTTCGCGGCTCCGTTCGTGTCAAGGAAGTCGCGGGAGATGTCGACTACGGTCTGGCCTCTCCAGACCATGCGCAGTCTTCCGTCGGACGTCACGGTGGCTATCCTTGTGGCCTCGAGGTTCTCGGAGGCGGCAAGTTCGATGAACCGGCCGGCGTCGGCGGCGTCGACTACTACGGCCATGCGCTCCTGGGACTCGCTGATGGCCAGCTCGGTCCCGTCGAGACCGTCGTATTTCTTCGGCACGCGGTCAAGCTCTATCATAAGTCCGTCGGCAAGCTCGCCCACGGCGACGGAGACTCCGCCCGCGCCGAAGTCGTTGCCTTT
>JAEEGG010008365.1_pt1 | contig 23491 bp, 18 predicted proteins | sample 9134161 | NCBI WGS metagenome assembly JAEEGG01 (sample SAMN16246543, study PRJNA631951) | gut metagenome | biome: gut microbiome; feature: rumen; material: CR-attached | host: Bos | place: Iran: Karaj | collected 2018-10
TGGTATTTGACCCTCTCCGACTGGCTCACAGGGGGACTGTCCCCATGTGACCGGACCCTCTCCGACTCCCCCTGTTTAGGGGGAGAGACTGGTAAGTCCCCCCTAAACAGGGGGGATTTAGGAGGGTCCTGTATCGGCATCCTGACCAATCCCCCGAACTTCCCGATGCCATGGTCGACATGCACGATATAGTCGCCCACCTCAAACTGCTGGAGTTCCTTGAGGGTGAGTGCCACCTTCCCACTCCGTGCCTTGTCGGAACGGAGCGTGTAACGGTGGAAGCGGTCGAAGATCTCATGGTCGGTGAAAACACAGCATTGCAGGTCATGGTCAATGAAACCGGCATGGAGGGAGGTGGAGACCCACCCTATCCCTCCCTGTTGAGGGAGGGGAAGGCTCACACGGGGAGAAAAGACCCTCTCCGACTCCCCCTGTTTAGGGGGAGAGACTGGAAAGTCCCCCCTAAACAGGGGGGATTTAGGAGGGTCTAAAATCTCCTTTAGTCGTTCCAGTTGTTTCTGGCTGTCCGCCAACACATAGAGGTGATACCCCTTCGACTGGTAGTCGGAGAAGGTCTGGCGGAGGAGGTCGAAATTCTTATGTAACAGCGGTTGCGGGGAGATATGGAACGTCAGGGACACATCCGGGGTCCTCGAAGCATGACTCCCAAACTCCACCTGACGGAAAGCAGTACACTCCTGTTCCCACTGTTCCCCACTGATCACCTGTACCTCCTTAGGATCTGCCTCCTGACAACTATGGTCTATCGCATCCCGTACAAACGAGAAGTCCCTGGCGACCAGAAGCGTCCCCTTCGGGAGGAAGGAGAGGAAGGAGACCGAGCTCACACGGGGACTGTCCCCATGTGAGGTCCGCCTCACAGAGGGACTGTCCCCCTGTGAGCCCCCCTGCCCCACAATACTAATCACATCCCGTTTGTCCCTCGACAACTGGTCGTCGACCTCGAAGGTACGGAGGGAGTCGATATCATCCCCGAAGAAATCGACACGGAAGGGATACTCACTGCTGTAGCTATAGACATCGAGGATAGCACCACGCTGGGCAAACTGTCCGGGTTCGTAGACATAGTCTACCTCCTGGAACCCTAAGTCCCGTAAGCTCTTCACCAGGTCATCGACCTTCACGCTCTGTCCCTGTCGGAGCACCAGTGTCTGTCTCTGCAACTGCTCTGCCGATACCACTTGCTCCGCAAGGGCCTCGGGGTAGGTGACGATGGAGAAGACCCTCTCCGACTCCCCCTGTTTAGGGCTCACAGGGGGACTGTCCCCATGTGAGGTCCGTCTCACAGAGGGACTGTCCCCCTGTGAGCCTGCAGCCCCCTGAACCAATTTCGTCAACACCTCGGTACGGAGGATCTCGTTGGCGGCATCCCGCTGGGCGTATTTGATGGCACGGCGGAAGGAGGAGGGGAAGAACTGGACATGGTCGTCTCCCAGTAGTTGTTTGAGGTCGTGGTAGAAATAGCCTGCCTCTTCCTCGTCTTGGAGGATGTAGAGGGAGACGTTCTCTGACTCCGTCTGTTGAGGGGAAGAGGTGGTCTTCCCCGGTCTCTTCTGTCGAGGGGGGAGGGAGGCGAAGAGCATGGGGGCGGAGGAGGCGACGAGTCCCTGGAGGAAAATCGTTCTCACCGACTTTTCCCCTATTGCTTTCCGTAGGGCTTCCACCTGTGGACTATGCCCATATAGCTGTACTAACTCTTGTATCGTCATTTTTCAAATTTTTACCTCACAAGGGGACTGTCCCCATGTGAGGTTACGCATTGCGGACAACAGTAAAACTAATGCCTGTCAAGCGTACAATCTGTCGTATACTTCCACCAAATTGTTTTGCAGCTCTCAACATATCATTTTGCCGATCACGGCTATACATTTGTATTTCATTTGGACGTTCGATACCGAAAGAACTATTGAAGAACTCTCGCATCTCTTCGTCTGTCTTGCTCCTGTAGCTATTATCGAATTCAAGTACCTCATAGGTTTTAGGAAGGGGCTCTTCCACAAGAGACCTTAAGTCATCCAAAGGGATTCTAGCCAGTACAGGTCTCGTACTACATATGGCAGGAATACCATTCCCGGCTCTCTCATACTCTCCCCAACTACTCCATGGATAGCTTTCTACATTGCCAACTATTCCTGCAGCTAAAGGATTTTGATGGATGTAGCGGAGGACTGTAAAGAAATATGAATCATCATTAACTGGTTCACTCTTAAACCGATCTTGAAAAAGGTGACCAAAATGCACATACTTTTTATTAAAATATTGTGCGTAGGAAACACCTATCCGTTTTATGACATCAGACAAATTCTCTGCAGTTTCTCTAATAAGCAAATGGACATGATTAGACATCATGCAATATGCGTAAAAAGTACAACGTGCCGGAATTTCCTTCCCTGTATCATCTATAGGATACACCATTTGAAAGAGTAACTCCCGAAAACGTTTATAATCTTCTTCATCTTCAAAAATATTCTGCCTGTTAATGCCACGCATCATTACATGATAGATACCCGTACCACTCACCTGCCTAGCTTGTCTCGCCATATAGTTATGATTAAGTCGTGCAAAAATACAAAGTTTTTTTCAAATGACAAAAAAAGATTGTTTTTATTTTGTTCTTTGCTCGGTTTACACTACCTTTGACCTGCGGTCTAAAGTAGGCTGCACCTCGAAAGAAAAAATAAATCGCGATTTATTTTGTTCTTTGCTCGGTTTACACTACCTTTGCAACAAATATAGAGAAATATGAACGAAAGTGACAGCATAGTTATTATTCCGACCTATAACGAGAAAGAGAATATCGAGAAGATTATTCGTGCCGTATTCTCCCTGGAGAAATGTTTCCATATCCTCGTCATTGACGATGGATCACCCGACGGTACAGCAGCCATCGTCAAAGGACTCATGGAAAAAGAGTTCTCCGACCGACTGTTTATCCTTGAGAGGACAGGGAAACTGGGACTCGGCACCGCCTATATCACAGGCTTCAAATGGGCATTGGAACACACCTATGACTATATCTTCGAGATGGATGCAGACTTCAGTCACGACCCCAATGACCTCCCCCGCCTTTACAGTGCTTGCGCAGACGAGGGGTATGACCTCGCCATCGGCAGTCGTTATGTCAGTGGCGTGAATGTCGTCAACTGGCCCATCGGCAGGGTACTGATGAGTTATTTCGCCTCGAAATACGTACGTTTTATCACCGGTTTTACGGTACACGACACCACGGCAGGCTTCAAATGCTACAAGCGCAAGGTGCTTGAGACCATCGAGCTCGACAAGATCCGTTTCAAGGGTTATGCCTTCCAGATAGAGATGAAATACACCGCCTATAAGATTGGGTTTAAAATAAAAGAGGTACCTGTCATCTTTGTCAACCGCCGGGAGGGCACCTCAAAGATGTCGGGTGGTATTTTCGGTGAGGCATTCTTTGGCGTGATGCGTCTCCGTTGGGACGGATGGACCCGCAAGTATCCATCGATAACCGCGAACCGTTAACCGCGAACCGATGAAATACTTGTATAGAGTCTATCAGTTGCTCGTTGCAGTCCCTGTCACTATCCTGATGACGATATGGACAGCCGTTGTTGTAGCAGTAGGATGTACCATCGGGGATGGACATTACTGGGGCTATTACCCTGGTCGTTGGTGGGCAAGGGTGATTACCCGTGTCTTCCTCCTTCCCGTCAAGGTGGAGGGGAGTGAGAAGGTCCCCCAGGATCAGTCGTTTGTGTTTGTGGCAAACCACCAGGGTGCTTTTGACATCTTCTTGATATATGGTTATTTAGGAAGGAATTTCAAGTGGATGATGAAACACCAGCTCAAGAAGATTCCTTTCGTGGGATATGCCTGTGAGAAGTCTCATCAGATCTTTGTGGACCGTCGTGGAACAGCGAAAGTCCGGGCGATGTACAAGACGGTTCGGCATACGTTGGAGACGGGTAATTGTAGTGTGGTGGTGTTTCCGGAGGGTTCCCGTAGTTTTACGGGGCATATGGGGGTGTTCCGGAAGGGTGCCTTCACGTTAGCGGATGAGTTACAGCTCCCGGTGGTTCCCATGACGATCAATGGTTCTTTTGATGTGATGCCTCGTTTCCGTGACTGGCATTTCGTCACTTGGCATCCGTTGACGCTCACGATTCATGCTCCGATCTATCCGCAGTCTCAGGGTCCGGAGAATGTCCAGTCTACGCTCCAGCAATCGTATGACGTCATCATGAGTTCTCTCACTCCTGAATATCAGGGGTTTGTAGAGAACCCTGATCAGTGAGAAAACCCTATAAGACCCTATAAGACCCTCCTAAATCCCCCCTGTTTAGGGGGGACTTTTTGTTTTTAGTCACAGATGATGATTTAACAAAAACCACAAAAACCCTCTTTTCTGAGATAAATGCTCTTGTCAGAGCATTTTGATGTTCTTAGCGGTCATCTTACTTGTGTGCAAGCACCCAGATAAGCTGACCCCTAATACCATCATCCCTTTCAGGGACTCTATCTCAGAAAAGAGCAAAAACAGTGAAAACCGAGAGCAGAGTTAAGCTTGCTTAGACTATGCCGAGGTGCATCCTGTTTTGCGCAAGGCGAAAAATCTCGATTGTTTCACAATCTAAAAAACATTTTTTCCCACCTTCTTGCTTCATCCCTCACCCTTCATCCCTCTTCCCTCTTACATCTTACATCTTCCATCTTACCTCTTCCATCAATAAGGGAGCCCCAATGAATGATTTTTTAGGTTCAAATAAGTTTGAACCGAGGTTTTTTCCTGTTGATGTTATAACCTTGTGTAAACAAGGTGTAGGAATTCAAGTGATAGGGACTAGGAAGCTTGCTTCCATAGGCAATAGCACTTGAAGGACTACGAAAGTCTGTCAAGACTTATAACATCAGCAGGGGTTTTTCAGGTTTTTGTTAAATCATCTGTGGAAAAGAGATCTGTGGGATCTGTGAGATCTGTGTGACAATAAAAAAGTCCCCCCTAAACAGGGGGGATTTAGGAGGGTCCGGGAGGGTCCGGGGGTCTTATAGTCCTATCCACGTCGGAGGGTGAGGACGACGATCTCGCCAGGAAGACCCAGGCGGAAGGGGATGAGGGCACCTAAGCCCGTGGAGACAAACAACGCACGAGAACCCTCATACGTCCAGTCACCATAGTTCTCATAACTGATGGCAGCAGGAGAGAAGCCAAAGACATTCGCCTGTCCACCATGCGTATGACCACTCAGCGTGAGCTGGGCATGACACTGCGGGAGGATCAACTCACGCCATGCCGTAGGGTCATGCTGGAGCATGAGGATGAAAGGGTTATTGGTTACAGAGGAGGGGAGATTCAGACCGGCAAGGGTCTTGGCGACATCACCCTTACGGGGCATGCGCTTGACGGTGCCCCAGTTTTCCATTCCCGCGATAATGATGGAGTCACTACCCCTGTGAATGACACGATGCTCATTCATCAGGAGGGTCCATCCCGCCTGTCGCTCTAACGCCTGTGTCTTCTTCGCATTCGCCTCTTTCGTCAGCGAGTCATCCGGTTCATAGATCGCATAGTCGTGATTACCCAGGACGGAAAAGACACCGTCGGGAGCCTTCAACCGGCTGAGCTGGGGGAGATGCTCGACGATCTCGTCGGGATACACATTCTGCAGGTCACCCGCAAAGACGATCATATCCGGACTCAGTGCCAGCATACTGTTTACGGCACGTTCCATCAGCCACTGGCGGTTGCCTGTCATGGTACCCACATGGGCATCAGAGAACATCACGATGCGGTAGCCATCGAAAGCTGCCGGCAGGTCTTTGCTCCGATATTCCACCTGACGGACCTCCAACTGCTGGTAGCCTACAAACATACCATAGAAGGCAAAGAGGATGATGATCAAGGAGAGACTGATGCCTACCTTCTTGCCCCAACGACGGGGTAAGAGATAACGACACAGGAAAAAGACGACGAGTGGGACGACCACAAATGCCATCATCACGAAAAAAGGTACTGCGTAACGTGCGATCATTTTTAGTTTATAGTTTAGAGATTATAGATTATAGTTTAGCGGTTAGCGGTTAGAGAGGAGCGTTGAGAGGAATTTGCGGAGGGTCTCGACGGGGAGCCCACGGCGGTGGGCATAGTCGTGGAGCTGGTCCTCCCCTATTTTCCCGATAGAGAAGTAATGCGCCTCAGGGAGCGCTATCATCAAACCACTGACACTGGCATGCGGTTTCATGGCACCACTCTCAGTGAGGCGGATACCTATCTGCCGGAATGCCAGGAGCTTATCGAGTACGAAGTTCAGACTGGTATCCGGCAGGGAGGGATAACCCACGGCGGGACGGATGCCCTGAAACTTCTCGGTATGGAGCTCTGCCATCGTCAGATGCTCATCAGGGGCATAGCCCCATATCTCCTTACGCACCTCCTCATGGAGTCTCTCCGCAGTAGCCTCAGCGAGTCTGTCGGCAAGCAACTGTACCATCATCTTCTGATAAGGGTCCTGGTCGAAATCAGTCTCCAGGCCCATATCCACCGTTGTGGCAAAGACCCCTATGTGGTCGTGCCCGGGATGGATGAAGTCAGAGAGACAGAGACAGTCTCCCTGTTGCTGGCGCAACAGGGGTAAGGTGACAGGTGACACCTCACAGGGGGACAGTCCCTCTGTGAGGTGGGGCTCACATGGGGACTGTCCCCCTGTGAGGTGGATATCATCCCCCTCGGCATGAGCCTCGAAGAGTTCGAAGAGCGCATGGGAACGGTATCTGCCCTCCAGTTGGGCGAGCACTTGCTCAGCCTCCACCCTACACTGTTGCTGTTGGTCTGGAGTCCTCAACTGCCATGCATAATAGAAATAGTCCCAGTTGATATAGGGTTGCACCTCGTGAATCTCGTAAGACTTCCTCATCTGAAAGCAACCTCCTCTCCAATATAGTCCGTGTCCACTTGTCCGTTGACATAGACGGAATGCCCGTTACACAAGGTGCGCTCCACCCGCCACAGGTAGGTATGTCCCTCCATCGGGCTCCACCCACACTTACTCTGTATACAGTCAGGTGTCACTGTCCATCCGGACTGAGGACGTACCAGGACAAGGTCCGCCCGATAGCCAGGACGGATAAAGCCCCGTTGGCGTACCTCAAAGAGGCGTGCCGGGTTATGACACATCAGTTCGACGAGTCGTTCCAAAGACAATACCCCCTGGTCGACCAGTTCGAGCATGGTGACCAGTGAGAACTGGATCATCGGCATACCACTTGCCGCCTTGGCACATCCACCCTCTTTCTGGGAGAGGAGATGCGGGGCGTGATCAGTGCCTATCACCGTGATACGACCGTCAGAGAGCGCTTGTTGCAGTGCCTCCCTGTCCCTTTCCGACTTGATGGCGGGGTTGCATTTGATGCGGGTTCCCAGACGGGCATAGTCGCGGTCGGAGAAATAGAGGTGGGAGACGGTGGCTTCGGCGGTCACCTCACAGGGGGACAGTCCCTCTGTGAGACGAACCTCACATGGGGACTGTCCCCCTGTGAGGTACTCCAGCTCTTTGGCGGTCGTCAGATGCGCGATATGGAGGCGGGTATGGTATTGGCGTGCCAGTTCCACGGCGAGTTTAGTACTCTCGTAACAAGCCTCCACACTACGGATCTCCGGATGATGAGCCACGGACGGGTCATCACCATATTCCTCCTTTGCCATTGCCATATTACGGTTGATGATCTCCGTATCCTCACAATGTGCCATCAAGGGCAGTGGAGTACTGCTGAAGATGCGTTCCAGGGCTTCCCTGCGGTCTACCAGCATATTCCCCGTAGACGAGCCCATGAAGAGTTTGATACCGGGAATACGATGGATATCCAGTTGCGGGAAAGTGTCGGCATTATCATTCGTGGCACCATAGAAAAAACTGTAATTGACATGACTCTTCTGTCGTGCCAACGCGAATTTCTCCTCCAGTGCCTCTAACGTAGTGGTCTGGGGCTTCGTATTCGGCATATCGAAAAAGGTGGTGACACCCCCTGCTGCCGCTGCACGACTCTCCGTGTCGATATCCGCTTTCTCCGTGAGCCCAGGCTCACGGAAATGCACATGGTCGTCAATGATACCGGGGAGGATGTAACAGCCGTGGGCGTTGATTATATTTTCTATAGGGACTATAGGGACTATAGTATTTATAGGGACTATATCAGTAATCGTGCCATCATCGATGATGATCGTACCATCGAAGGTACGACCTTCATTCACTATCGTTCCACCTTCGATAATCGTACGCATGGGCTATTCCTTCTCTACCCCACTCATCCGTTTCTCATTCTCCTGAGCTGTCTGGTAATAGTCCTTGACATAGGGGTCGTCCTTGAATTTCTGTGTCGCCTTCGACATGATATCCTCTATCTGCGGGGTGAGGATCGGATAACGGTACTGACTGGTGATCATCATAAAGACACCAGGACCGAGGACATTATCGAAATTCGCCTCGATGAACTTCATCACGAGACGGTCTTCCTCTGCGGCTATCTGCGCTGCCTCACTAGACAGATGACGGTTAATCTCCCCCTCATCCATTCCTTCCAGGAGCATCTGGCTCTGTTTGTGAGACAGTTCGTTCATCTGGTTGGTCAACTGGTTATGCTTATCGATGAACTTATACAGTGAGTCGTTCATCGGTGTTCCACCCACCATCTGTCTTGCCGGGTCAATCTTAATGACAATCTCCCCTTTCTCCAATACGACAGGCATGATACTCTCGTCATCCATATAGAGGCTAGCCATACGGACCGTGTCGAGGAGTCCCGTGAAATGGAACTCACCATGCACGACATCGCAGGAATCAATATTCTTGAATTCGTTATTCTTGATAGCCTTGAGATAGAGTTTGCTGCCATCCAACGCCGATACTGACGAGGAGCCCTCCACGTTGTATGTACTGGCACACGACGCCAGGAGTACTGTTATGACAGACAAAAATAAGACCTTCTTCATAGATGTTTTATTCATTTGTGATGCAAATGTACAACGATGGTTTGAAAAGAAGAAAAATATTTGCGCAATTTAATATATTTGTGCAAATATTTAGTATTTTTTGCCTACTGAGCCTCTTTTTCCAATTCATGAGCGATACGATGACTGGTATAAAGTTGCAGAATGGCAGCCACCAAGAGGATGACAATCCAGTTGTTGTGAACATATTTAATATATAACAGGAAATCCATCCCGAGGAAGTTCGACTGGTTGGCAAGCATCATCAGTCCCGCCAACAGGAAAAGGACATCACTGATCAGGACGATGCGACGGAGGCGACGGATGGTCACATTCCTTCCCTCGTATGTCTGGCGCATCTGGATACTCGCAAACAACAAGGCACCGGGGGCGAAGACATAAGGAGCCCACGACTGGAAGAAGATACTGGCGCCGGAACCTATCGCCATCAATAAGCCCCCTAACAGCAGGAGCGCTGTCTCCACTTTACTCAACTGTCTCATTGGAACTCGTAGACTGGGGTTGGTCGTTACTGAAGACAAAGATATCCTCGTTGTCCTCCTTCATGAAATAACGCTCCCTGGCAATCTTCTCGATCGCCTTGGGATTACTGTCGAGCATCTTGATCTTCTTACGGTCACGGTTATACTGGTCTGTCTGGCGCTTGATCTCATCCTGCAGCTCACCGATTTGCTGCTGGTTCTTGAAATGATGCCACACACTGTTCTCATCCACAAAACCGATGAAAACAACCGCCAATAACGTCACCACCCCGTATTTCAGCCAGGGGATGCGGTACAATCTCTCTGCTATTTCTTTCAGTCGCTTCATAATTTGCCACAAAATTACGAAATTATTTTCAATTTTCAATTGTAAATTCTCAATTATTTCGTAAATTTGCAAGAAATTTACATGTATTATGGAAGAATATATCGTTTCTGCACGGAAATACAGACCGATGACCTTCGATGCGGTCGTGGGACAGCAGGCACTGACCACGACGCTGAAGAATGCGGTGAAGAGCGGGAAACTGGCGCATGCCTACCTCTTCTGCGGTCCCAGAGGCGTGGGAAAGACCACCTGTGCCCGTATTTTCGCCAAAGCCATCAACTGCATGACCCCTACCGAAGAGGGAGAGGCTTGCGGGCATTGTGAGAGTTGTCAGGCATTCAACGAACAACGGTCGTTCAATATCTTTGAGTTAGACGCTGCCTCCAACAACTCCGTGGAGCATATCAAGACCCTGATGGAACAGACCCGTATACCGCCACAGGTGGGTAAATACAAGGTGTTTATCATCGACGAGGTGCATATGCTCTCCACGGCAGCCTTTAACGCTTTCCTGAAGACGCTGGAAGAGCCTCCCTCGCATGTCATCTTCATCCTCGCCACCACAGAGAAACACAAGATCCTGCCGACAATCCTGAGCCGTTGTCAGATTTACGACTTCGAGCGGATGACGGTACGTAACACCATCGACCATCTGAAAGCGGTAGCGGAGAAAGAGGGCATCCAGTATGAGGAACAGGCTCTTGCCGTCATTGCGGAGAAGGCGGACGGCGGTATGCGTGACGCCCTGAGCATCTTCGACCAGGCAGTCTCTTTCTGTCAGGGGAATATCACGTACCAGAAAGTGATAGAGGACCTGAACGTGCTGGACGCGGAGAATTACTTCAAGATCATCGACCTCGCCGTGGATAACAAGGTGAGCGACATCATGGTGCTGCTTAACCAGATCATCAACAAGGGATTCGACGGAGGACTGCTGATCGGCGGGCTTGCCAAACATGTCAGGAACGTGCTGATGGCGAAAGACCCACAGACACTGCCCTTGCTGGAGGTCAGTGACCAGCAGCGGGAGCGTTACCAGCAACAGGCACAGAAATGTGAGATCCGCTTCCTGTATGATGCCCTGCGGTTGATGAACCAGTGTGACATCAACTACCGCCAGTCGTCTAACAAACGACTGCTGGTGGAACTGACACTCATCGAGATCGCACAGATCACACAGCCCGACGAGGGGGCTGGCAGTGGGCGTAAGCCCAGAAGATTGAAATCCCTGTTTAAGCAATTGATGCAACAGCCTCATCCTATGAATGCAGCCCCACAGGTAGCTGCGGCTGAGGAGGTTGCGTCTCAGAGAGTTCAGAGAGCTCAGAGTGCTCAGAGTTCTCAGAGTTCTCTGCCGAAGAAGGCTGTCGGTTTCTCGTGGGATAAGCTGCGGGCGAAGAGCAAGGCGAAGAGCAAGATGCAGATTATCCCAGGCTCACTGGGACCTGACGACCCTAATGGCATCATCAAAGACGAGCAGTTGGAGTTCTCGCAACAAGACCTGGAGTTCCAGTGGATGATGATGTGCAACCGCATGCCCCAGTATCTGAGTGGTATCGCCGCCCGTATGAAGAACATGAACCCGGTCATCAAGGAGATGCCTCATGTGGAGGTGGTGGTCGACAACCAGCTTGCCCTTGACCAGATGACAGAGATCAAAGGCAGTATCCTCAGTACGCTGAGGATCTATCTCCATAACAATGCCATCACCCTTGACATGAGGATCGCGGAACAGAAAGAGCGAGTCCGCATCCTGACCCGTAAGGAACAATATGAACTGATGGAAAAAGAAAATCCCGCCATTGCGAAACTGCGGGATCTCCTAGATCTGGAATTGGCCTAATTTAAATTAGAAATTAGTAATTAGTAATTAGTAATTAAATCAGTGTCATTCCTAGTTTCTTACATTCTGAGCGCATGTCATCAGGCCAGATAGAGGCCTGGATCTCACCGATATGTCCTTTGTGGAGCAGTACCATACAGAGACGACTCTGTCCGATACCACCACCAATACTCAATGGCAACTGGTCGTGGAGCAGTTTCTGGTGGAAATACAAGCCCTCACGATCCTCCTTACCCTCCAGTTGCAGCTGGCGGAGCAAGGACTCCTTATCCACACGGATACCCATGGAGGAAAGCTCGAAGGAACGTCCCAGGACAGGATACCAGATGAGGATATCCCCATTCAGACCTGCCAGGCCATTCTCACCAATGGTCGACCAGTCGTCATAGTCGGGAGCACGACCGTCATGCTTCTCCCCATTCGACAGTTTGCCACCAATACCCATGATAAACACGGCACCATATTGTTCACAGATGGCATCCTCACGCTCCTTGGGAGACTTGTCAGGATACATCCTCAACAGTTCCTCGGCATGGATGAACGTGATCTTCTCCGGCAGGAAAGGCTTGATCTGCGGATACGTCTCACAAGTGAGGTACTCCGTACGACGGATAGCGGCATAGATACGCTCCACCACATTCTTCAGATAGGCTATGGTGCGCTGCTCCTTCGTGATGACAGCCTCCCAGTCCCATTGGTCGACATACAGGGAATGGAGGTTATCCAGCTCCTCGTCGGCACGAATGGCATTCATATCAGTATAGATACCATAACCCGGCTCTATCTGGTACTCTGCCAACGAGAGACGTTTCCATTTCGCCAGGGAGTGGACGACCTCTGCCTGGGCATCCCCTAAATCCTTGATGGGGAAGGACACTGCACGCTCCACTCCGTTCAGGTCATCATTGATACCCAGTCCTTTGAGCACGAACAAGGGGGCGGTGACACGACGTAACCGCAGCTCCGTCGATATATTCTGCTGGAAAAAATCCTTAATCAGTTTAATACCCTGCTCTGTCTGTTTCATGTCGAGCAACGACTGGTAGCCGGTGGGTTTAATCAGTTGACTCATCTCGTATATTTACTATTTGACGATTTACTATTTACTTTATTCTGTTATTTTGCGACTGCAAAGGTACTACTTTTAAACTAATTTGCAAGAATAAATCCAAATTATTTTGCAAAATGACACTAATTTTTATTATTTCCTTTCATTTTGTATCACAAACGCAATACTTAAAAGATTATAAAACTCTAAGCTCTAAACTCTAAACTCTAAACTTTTTTGTAATTTTGAGAATTCTCTCGAAATTACTCACATTCGAGAAAACTCAAATAATATTTGGTTTTCTTCTCATTTATTCGTAATTTTGCAGGCGAAATAACAAAAAGGGTCCCGTAGCTTAGCTGAATAGAGCGTCAGATTCCGGTTCTGAAGGTCTTGGGTTTGAATCCCAACGGGATCACAGAAGGAAAAATGAAAATTAAATATAGGAGCATAGCTCAGTTGGTTCAGAGCGCTTCAGTCACATTGAAGAGGTCTTGGGTTCGAGTCCCAATGTTCCTACCCTCCCCTGTCCAGGGGAATCATTTTCCCAGACATATTTCAATCGTAACAGAAATGTAACCTTCATTTTTCGTCAGTTTGACATTGTTTTCGTATCTTTGCAACGTAATACATAATATACAAAGATATGACAATTGAATTGTTTTTCAGGTTACTAGGCTCGCTGGCATTGCTTATTTACGGTATGAAGACCATGAGCGACGCCTTACAGAAAATGGCAGGACCCAGTCTGAGACACCTCTTAGGGCGGATGACAGGGAACCGGATAAGCGGTATGCTGACAGGTACGATGGTGACCTGTGCCGTCCAGTCATCCTCAGCGACAACCGTTATGACCGTGTCATTTGTCTCGGCAGGACTGCTCACACTGGCACAAGCCATCTCCGTCATCATGGGAGCCAATATCGGTACGACACTCACGGCATGGATCATGTCATTAGGTTATAATGTCGATTTGACCGTCCTAGTGTTTCCTGCCTTCCTGGTGGGAATGGTACTCATCTACAAGAAAAAGCACCGTGTGGCAGGAGACCTACTCTTCGGACTTGCCTTCCTGTTCTGGTCATTGGTCATGCTAAGCAGTGTGGGACGAGACATGGACCTCGCCCATAATGCCGATGTGGTGAATTTCTTCGCCTCCTTCGACACCAACAGTTATCTCACCATCCTTGCCTTCCTGGCAGCAGGAACCCTTATCACCTGTGTGGTACAGTCCTCCGCGGCAGTGATGGCAATCACCATCCTGCTCTGTTCCACGGGCGTATTACCCATCCATATGGGTATTGCCTTGGTCATGGGTGAGAATATCGGTACGACGGCGACAGCTAACCTGGCTGCCCTTGGCGCTGGTACAGAGGCACGGAGGGCTGCCCTTGCCCACCTGTTGTTCAATGTGTTTGGCGTCATCTGGGTACTCGCTGTGTTCTATCCCTTTGTCGATATGGTATGCCATCTGGTAGGTTATCAGCCCACGATGTCAGGACATGAGGCACGGATCCCCGTTGTGCTTGCCATGTTCCATACCTGTTTCAATATCCTGAACACAGCCCTGCTGATTGGTCTGATCCCCCAGATGGAGCGTATAGTCCGTCGCCTCCTGCCGGAAAACAAGACGGAGGACCATCAGCCCACCACGTTACATTTCATCAGTGGTGGTGTGATACACACCCCGGAGATTGCCGTCCTACAGGCACAAAAGGAAATCGTGCATTATGCCGAGCGCATGCACCGTATGTTCGGGATGGCATGCACCCTTATTGACGAGAAAGACAAGAAAGAGTTTGCGAGTCAACATGCACGTATCGAGCGCTATGAGACCATCGCCGACAATATGGAGATAGAGATAGCGAACTATCTGGAACAGGTAAGCAATGAGCATCTGTCAGACGACACCAAGGACAAGATACGTGTGATCCTCCGTCAGATCGGTGAGTTGGAGTCCATCGGTGACGCCTGTTACAAGATAGCACGTACGGTCAGTCATCTGCGTGAGAACAGAGAAGACTTCACTGCCGGGCAATATGCCAGGCTTCATGACATGCTCCGGTTAGTGAACGAGGCAGTGGTACAGATGATTGTCGTGGTGAGCGGTCGACGCAAAGACCTGTCACTTGCCGACTCCCTGTCCATTGAAAATGACATCAATGCACTCCGTGACCAGCTCCGGGGAGAGACGGTCATGGGCGTCGACGACCATCAGTATTCCTATGCGCTGGGGACCCTCTTCAACGATATCATCGCCGACTGTGAGAAGATCGGAGACTACGTCATGAACATTGTAGAGGCACGTCTGGGCAAGCACCTGCTGAGTTATCACGGGCTGCAACTGAACCTCGACAAGAAGACGACCACTGTTGATGGTGACGCAGTCAGTCTTACGCCCACAGAGTTCACCCTCCTCCACCTGCTCCTTGCCAATCGTGGGAAAGTACTTTCCCGACAATATTTGATGGAGACGGTATGGACAGGAGTCGTTGTCACCGACCGGACTGTTGATGTCAACATCACCCGTTTACGCAAGAAACTAGGGACCTATGCCCAAAACATTGTCAGTCGTACAGGTTTCGGCTATGTGTTCGAAGAGTAAACAAGCAAATCTTTTGGGAAAACTTACTATGCACTCGGAAATGCGCAAATAAATTTGGCATTTCGCTCGTTTTTTTGTAATTTTGCCGCAAATATTTTCGTAACTTTGCAGCAAATATTACAAATAACAACATGGATATTACTGAACGATTCCTAAATTACACCAAGTTTGATACACAGTCAGCTGAGGACAGCGACAGTGTACCTAGTACCAGTAAGCAACTGATTTTCGCGGAATACCTGAAGAAAGAGCTTGAGCACGAAGGCTTTGACGATGTGGAGCTCGACGAGAAAGGCTACCTCTATGCCACGTTGAAGTCTAATATCAAGGGCAAGGTGCCCACCATCGGGTTCATCTCACACTATGACACGTCACCCGACTGTAGCGGTGCCGGTATCAAACCCCAGATCGTCCGTAACTATGGCGGTTCCGATATCCTGCTAGGAAGAGAGGAGAATGGAGAGGAGAGAATCATGTCGCCGAAGAAATTCCCAGAGCTGTTGCAGCATGTGGGTGAGGACTTGATCGTGACTGACGGAACCACATTGCTGGGAGCTGACGACAAGGCAGGTATTGCCGAGATCATCCAAGCGATGGTCTATCTCCAGGAGCATCAGGAGATCAAACACGGTAAGATCCGTGTCGCCTTCAACCCCGATGAGGAGATCGGTATGGGAGCCCATCATTTCAATGTGGAGAAATTCGGTTGTGAGTGGGCATATACCATGGATGGTGGAGACGTGGGAGAGTTGGAGTTTGAGAATTTCAACGCTGCCTCCGCGAAGATCACCATCAAAGGGGTCAGTGTGCATCCCGGATATGCAAAGAACAAGATGATTAATGCCAATGCCCTTGCCGCAGAGTTTGCCAAGATGCTACCTGAGGAGGAGACCCCAGAGACCACGGAGGGCTATCAGGGATTCTACCACCTGCTGAGTATCCAGTCGAATGTCGAGCAGGCGAGACTCAGTTATATCATCCGTGACCATGACAGAGACAAATTTGAGGACCGTAAGCGTTACATCCAGTCCTGTGCGGAGAAGATGAACGAGAAATACGGTGCGGGAACCATTATCGCCGAAGTCAAGGACCAATATTATAATATGAAAGAGAAGATCGACCCCCAGATGCATGTCATCGACCTCGTGCTGAGAGCCATGCAAGAGACCGGTGTCGCTCCAAAGGTAAAACCCATCCGCGGTGGTACTGACGGTGCCCAGCTCTCTTTCAAAGGACTCCCCTGCCCCAATATCTTCGCTGGAGGTGTCAATTTCCACGGTCCCTATGAGTTCGTGACTATCCAGTCGATGGAGAAAGCGATGGCAGTCATCATAAAGATCTGCGAGCTGGTTGGCAGTTATAATGCCTGATTGATAGTTGAAAGTTGAAAATTGAAAGTTGAGAATTAGAAAATGGCAGAGCTTCCTGCATTGATTAATGACCTGGCACTGATCCTGGTATCAGCAGGTATCGTAACCCTTATTTTCAAGAAACTGAAACAGCCACTGGTATTAGGATATATCGTGGCAGGTTTCCTGGTCAGTCCCCACATGCCCTATACAGCCTCTGTCGCAGACCTTGAGAGCATTCATCTATGGGCAGACATTGGTGTGATGTTCCTGTTGTTCTCCTTAGGACTGGACTTCTCTTTCAAGAAGATCCTGAAGATGGGAGCCTCCCCGATCATCTCCACCACGACCATTATCTTCTTCATGTCGATAACCGGTCTGTTGGTCGGACAGCTCTTCGGGTGGAGTAAGATGGACTGTATCTTCCTCGGTGGTATGCTCGCCATGAGTTCCACGACGATTATCTATAAGGCTTTCGATGACCTAGGGCTGCGTCAGCAGCAGTTTGCCGGTCTGGTGATGAGTGTGCTCATCCTCGAGGATATCCTTGCCATTGTGATGATGGTGATGCTGAGTGCCATTGCCAGTGGCAACAATCCTAACAGTGGTGAGATGATCGGTTCTATCCTTAAGATCGGGTTCTTCCTGATCCTTTGGCTAGTCGTCGGTATCTCCGCCATTCCCCCGTTCTTACGACGGGTACGTCCCCTGATCAATGCCGAGGTACTACTCGTCGTATCCCTAGGGTTATGCTGTGCGATGGCAGTCTTCTCGACAGAGGTTGGTTTCTCTTCCGCCTTTGGTGCCTTTATCATGGGTAGTATCCTTGCCGAGACCATTGAGGCAGAGCGTATCGAGAAACTGGTAGAGCCTGTCAAGAATCTCTTCGGAGCCATCTTCTTCGTGTCTGTAGGTATGTTGGTAGACCCGGAGATCCTGATGGAGTATGCCATTCCCATCATCACCTTAGTCTTTGCCATCCTCCTTGGTCAGAGTATTTTCGGTACCCTCTCCTTCATGCTGGGCGGTGAGAGTCTGAGGTCAGCCATGCGATGCGGTTTCTCCATGGCGCAGATTGGTGAGTTCTCGTTTATCATCGCCTCGTTAGGACTGTCGTTAGGTGTTATCAGCGACTTCCTCTACCCTGTCGTTGTTGCTGTCTCTGTCATCACGACATTCCTCACCCCCTATATGATCCGTCTGGCGACTCCCGTCTATAACAGTCTGGAACGGAGACTGCCCAACCGTCTCATCCAGTTGTTGAACCACCTGTCGATGAGTCATCCCTCCACCAAGGAGCATAGCAAATGGAAGAAGCTGTTGACCCAGATGTTAATCAACACCTTGATCTACTCTATCCTGTCGACAGCAGCTATTGCCGTGATGTTCTCCTTTGTCCTTCCTGTCGCCCGTAAGATGTTGCCAGGATGGGAGCTTCACTGGTATGCTAATGCCATCACGGGAATACTCACCATCCTCATCATAGCACCTTTCCTCCGTGCCATGGTGATGAAGAAGAACCGCAGTGAGGAATGGAAGGCATTATGGGCAGAGAGCAACATCAACCGTATGCCATTGTTGTTCACGATCTTGGTGCGAGCCATCATTGCCGTTGGTTTCATCTTCTATATCTGCCAGTACCTCAGTCGTTTCTCCAGTGCTATCATGATCACCATCGGTGTAATTGTCGTAGCGTTGATTGTGGTGTCACGTACCATCAAGCAAAGGAGTATCCGACTGGAGCGGTTGTTCATCCTGAACCTCCGTTCCCGGGATATCGCTGCCCAGGTACATGGAACAAAACGTCCCCTTTATGAAGGTAAGTTGCTGGACCGTGATGTGCATATCGCTGTCTTTGACGTACCCATGAACACCATGTGGATGGGCAGTTCCCTCAAGCAACTGAATTTCGGAAGGAAATACGGGGTGCATATCACCAGTATCCTACGTGCCAATCACCGTCTGAACATCCCTGACGGAGACTATGTCATCTATCCCGGTGACAAGTTGGAGATCATCGGTAGTGACGACCAGTTGAACAAGTTCAAGCAGGCGGTGGAGACAGAGGTCTTCGGAGAGGACCTCCATTTGGAGGACCGTGAGATGAAGCTGCACCAGATGATTATCGGCAGTGACAGTCCGTTTGTAGGGAAGACCCTTCAGGAGAGCGGTATCCGTGATATCTACAGCTGCATGGTCATCGGACTGGAAGAAGGTAAGGAGAACCTGTCGAAAGTAGCCCCGTCCCGTAAGTTCCTGGCTGGTGACATCCTATGGATTGTAGGAGAGGAGGAGGCGGTACATGCCCTGCTCTCAACGGAATGATGATGGAATTACGGAATTACGGAATCACGGAATCACGGAATTACGGAATTACGGAATTACGGAATCACGGAATTACGGAATCACGGAATCAGTACCACTGTACGGCATTCGAATAACTGCTGCGCTTATCGTATTTCAAGGCATCGGTAAGCGTAGCAGCATTGCATCGGAACGAGAAGTTATAGCTGGTATAGGGAGCCAGTACCACAGAGCATGACATATTGAAACAGTGGAGGTCACGTGAGAGCGATGCCGTCGTCATGGAAATCTTATGGTTCTCGAAATCATAACCCGAGGAGAACGAGATATTCCACCCGTCAGAGATCCGTACGTTACCACTGAGATTCAGGTTCTGCGTGAACTTATACGGATAGCGCATCGTGTCGTAGTTAAAGCGTCCACCAGTATTCTCACGCATCGTGATACCATAGCCGATACTCAGTGACCAAGGCACGTTAAACAGCATATAGCCGTCCTCATCCGTCTCTGCCTTGCTGGACTCATCCCTGCGGGCACCATGTTTTCCTGCCTCCATCTTATCATCGACATTCGTCTCCACACCCGTATCATATTTCTCCTCGTCCCTCTTGTCCTTGTCTTTCTTCACCTTCTCACCTCTCAGCCATTTGAAGAAGTTAGCTATCTTCTTGTTATCTAGCGTGTACGACAAGTTCTGGGACATACCCTGGAAACGACCGAAACGTCCCTTGCTATACTCCGTGCGGTTACCGATATAAGGACGTCCTGTCACAGAGTCTATCTCATAGGCATAGGTAGCGAATACCGCATTCAGGTTAAGGGTATAGCTCTTCGAGAGTTTCAGGCGCAGACGTGTGGAAAGGTCACTCCACGGATGATAGTCCGTGGCGAAGTTATACGACATAGAGGCTCCTAACTCATCGATGATACTGATCTTCTTAAAACCAGTCGAGTCATCATCACTGCGAACCTTCATCTCAATGTTATTCTTGATATCCATGGAGATTCTTCCCGTCTTACCCTTTCCCGGTACCCCATAGAGTGTCCCGGTATAGGGAGAATACTCCACCAACGACACGTTACCATCCGCATCCGTTTTCGTATAAGTGTCATAATAGCCATAACGGGAACTGCTGAAGTCCGGGGCGTAACTAAACCCGATCGTTGGTGTGAAGACATGGCGTACCGCCTGTATCTTATCACCGAAAATCTTCCTGTTAGGTATATAGAAGCCATAGAGTGTGGTAGATGCCGTCAAGGCAAGGCTCCAGTCATACACATTATAGAATCCCTGCAGGGTATCCACAACCTCCCGTTGCCTGTCCACATCCCATGACCGTTTGTATTTCTGCGTATACATACGGTCGTTGATGGTGATGGAGGGGTTCAGGTTCAGGTAGCCGAATAACGTAAAACTACCGCTGATGGGGATAGAGTGCTTCATACCGTTACGCCAGTCTTTCGTCAGACTGGAGTGCAGGATCTTATCCTCCTTCGTATTGATGGAGTTACTCAACTGTCCCGTATAGGACATGGATATCTTCTCATACCAGCGTTCCTTGCCAGCGGCATGTCTGCGTTTAAAAGGATAGAAACGGGCAATGGAGATATTCAAGTCAGGTAATGTCATACCGATGGTAGAGTCACGCATGTTCTGGTTCAGGTTGACGGTGGAGCTCAGCGTCATACCGATACTCGAGAAACTGGTGCTCCAGCTGACAGAGCTGGTACGTGTCGACTGGGTCATCGCCTGCGGGTTATACATCGAGTTGAGGTTGTTCGGCTCATAGTTCGTCGTGGCAAAGTTAACACTCGCCGACAAGGAGGAATAGGGATTCGCCTTCGAGTCCTGACGGTGGCTCCACTGTATCTTGAAACTCGTCGACTTCACATAGTCAGGCATGTTCTTATCACCCGTCACCGAGTTCTGGTAACTGGCATAGAACGAACCACTATAGCGGTAGCGTTTATGGTAGTTGGAGGCTGCAGAGAGTCCCCATGAGCCCTTCGTGTAGATCTCACCAAGCAGTTTCAGATCCCATTTGTCGCTCATCGCGAAATAGTAACCACCATCACGCAGATAGAAACCACGGGAAGTCTCATCACCATAAGTAGGCATGATGAAACCGCTGGAGTAACTCTTCGTAAAGGGGAAGAAGCCATAAGGAATGGCAAAAGGAAGGGGGACGTCAGCTACTACGAGGTAGGCAGGACCGAACACCACGTCCTTACCGGGTCGTACCTTCGCCCTCGACAGGGCGATATAGAAGTCAGGATGAGGCTCATCACAGGTAGTATAACGACCATGCTGCAGGAACAACTCACCTTTCTCGTTACGCTTGGAGAGCTCCGACACCATAAAACCATCATCCTGCTGGGTATAGACATTCTGGATAAGACCCTTCTTCGTCTTGAAGTTGAATGCCATCGTATCACTCTCATAGCTGTCGCTACCCATCTTAAAGACAGGAGTACCGAACTTCGTTCCTGTTGAGTCACGGGAGCCAGTGGCATGCACCAGACTAGAGTCCAGTTGCATATATATCTGGTCACTCTGCAGGTCCATATCCTGGTATTTCACCTGTGAGTTACCGAACAGACGGGCAATACCTGACCCTGCCTCATAAGTCATGGAGTCATCAGCCTGATACTCCACCGGAGCATCAATACCCTTCTTACGTTCCCTGTTCAGACTGTCCGCATGCAGGGAGTCGTCAATAGCCTTATTATGCTTCCATATGGCTTTCTGCAGGGAGTCCATGCTCAGGGTGTCCTCCTCTGTTTTCTTTGCTGGGCGGTCAGCGGTCAGTGTGTCTGTCTTGACAGAGTCCACACGGACACTATCCTCATCTCTCACTTCCTGAGGGAAGTGCAAACGAGGTAGCTCCGCCATCACAAAAGTAAGGACGAAGAGTAATACGATGATGAGCGTATTTTTTCTCACGGCTGCAAAGGTAGTGCAAACCGAGCAAAATACAAAATAAATATGAATTTATTTTTATATTTGAGTTTTCTTCTTACTCAAATCGCTCTGCCCATTCAAGGAAAACCCGAACCCCCTCGGCACCGAACTTCTCTAAAGACTGGGCAGTCTCCAGGACTGTACGCACATGGTCGGGACTGGACTTGGAATAGAACTTGTCAGCATAGCAGATAATCTGTTCCTCCAATGTCTCCGGCTCATAGCCCGGCAAGCCAGTGCCTGTATGGCGCTCTGCGACCCTGGCATGACGAGGGAAGCCCTCAGCACGAAGGATCTCTCCACCGATGGGACCATGTTTGATATACGGTTCCGTACCATTACATAAGATAGAAGGAGCATCACAACGGAAGATACCGATGTCATGGAGCATCGCCGCCTCCTCTATGAACTGGCGGTCGACGGGCAGTTCCCTGTGTTTGTCCACAATAAGCAGAGCACGGTCGGCAACCTGCCGACTGTGCTTTAACAAGAGACGACGCAGAGCGTCATCCTGCGGATAATACTTATCAAGAAGCGACTGATAGTCCATTAACTTTCTCGCTCTATCCAGGCGAGGTTATCACCTCGTCGCACCTTACTGCCTGACTTGGCACTCACCTCGACGAGTTTGCCGCCAAGGGCTGCGGGAATAGGAACGATCTCGCCCCATGGTGCCTGGATATAACAGAAGGTATCACCCTCTTTGTACTGTTGTCCGATGAATGGTTCGAGACAAGGCTCACAGGCACCCTCCCCCGAGAACTGATAATAGACCTGTCCGGCAATAGGAGCCGTGAGGGCATCAGCCTTCGCATGCTTGAAGGCAGCGAGTTCCGCAGGAGACACTTTGGCACCGATCTTGGCATCCTTCGCCTTCTGTAAGTCTGCGAGGAAGTTCTTCTTCGCCTGTCCGCTCTTGAAGTTACGATACTGCTCCGGGTGCATGGCGAGCTCAAAGAGCTCCTCGTCATCCTGTCCATACTCCCAGCCATTCTCATCCATCTCCTTACGGAAGTCGTCAAGGGCATTAGGAACAAGCGTATGCGGGTCGACATCCGTGAACTCACGATGCTGTTTCTTTGCCAGTTCCACGAGTTCCTGGTCAATGGTACCGGGAATCTTACCACTCTTACCAAGAATCATGCCCCACATGGAGTCATCCATCATCACAAAGCGGCCCTTGCCCTGTTCTATCGTCAGCAGGTTCATCAGAGCGATATTCTTCACATATTGTGAGAATGGTGTCACCAATGGGGGATAGCCCACACGAGGCCATACATACTCCACCTCCTGGAAGAGGTTCACCAGCATATCATCGGTTGTCAGTTCCGGTTCACCCTTCTTCGCACGACTCTTGTTGATGATGCTATGGATACCACCAAGGTCAGCCATCATCGAGCCCATCATACCACCAGGCAGTCCACAACCTAAGAGCAGACTGGACATGTGTTTGTTGGCAGGGTTGATGAAGTAGCCGAGCCAGTCGTCAATAAACTCCTGTGTCAAGGTACGAGCCTGCATATAGGCATTCATATTAATGTCCTCCACCTCGAAACCCTCGTTCTTCAACAT
>JAEEGG010008368.1_pt1 | contig 23490 bp, 23 predicted proteins | sample 9134161 | NCBI WGS metagenome assembly JAEEGG01 (sample SAMN16246543, study PRJNA631951) | gut metagenome | biome: gut microbiome; feature: rumen; material: CR-attached | host: Bos | place: Iran: Karaj | collected 2018-10
CAATTTTTTGAATGTGCAAAGATAACAATAAATATTTGTAAAACAATGATTTTTTGCTAAAAAAACAATTAATCTTTGTTAAGATACTGAGTATTACTTGATTATAAAAGCTGCTACAATGCTTTTTTTTGCACTCTGTTGCCGCTCTGTCGCCTTTGTGTCACTCGTTTGCTATTAGTTGGCTATTAGGGAAACTCTGCTTTAGCGTCCTCTGTATGGCTTTCGCTTTTTTCTCTGATACCCCTAACGAGAGTATCAGTTTTAGTTTGCCACTCATTTGGTCTGGTCTCTTTTGTACGCTCTCCCTTAGGTGCATAGGCAGCTTGTTTGTCTGCCTCTCCGCTTGCGATCGTGCGATGCCTGTAGCAAGCAGTATGTCGTATCGCGTTGCGGATTCTTTTTTCTCTGCTGTTTCAGTTCTTTTCGCTGTCTTACTCTGCCTCTCTTGCGATACCGTCTCTATCGGTGTTGGCGGTGACTTTTGTTGTTTGTCAGTTACCTCTTTTTTATTATCCGAAGACAGTGACGTTTCCGCTTCTGTTGTCAGCACCAGCCTTCCGCTTTCCAATTCTCTTATCTCGTCCTGATGTTCCCACGCATATTGGTACGAGCTGGGCAGTATGCGTATGGTCACCTTTCCCGACCCCTTGATTCCAATTGCTCCTATCCCTTTGCGAGTAAGGTCGATTATCCCACGTCTTGGACATCGGTCGTTTACCTTGACGATTACTTCCTTGCCGTTCTTTGGATTGGTGACGAGTACCAACGTCCCGAATTTTATCGTATGGTGTGCCGCTGTGTATTTGTCCTGTGTGAATATCTCTCCGCTCGAGGTCTTGCGTCCAACGAACTTGTCGGCATAGTAGGTTGCTGTGGCGTTATATACCGTCACTGTGTCGTCGTTTGAAAAACTTTGTGCCTCGGCTGTAACAAACGCCAATGCCGCCAACGCTGCCAGCCACCACCGCTTTGCAGTCCTCAGAAATCCGATATGCTTAAAATCAAAATCCAACTTTCCAATGCTATGTTGATTACCAGTTCACTGCGTCTGGATGAAACCATTTCCCGTGTAGCCGTAGCGTTTGCTCAATCACGTCCCTCACGCATCCCTGTCCGCCGGCGTATAATGATATGTAGTCTGCTATCTCTTTTATCTCAGTGGCTGCATCCGACGGACAGCAGCTCACTCCAGCCTCCTTCATCACCTCGTAGTCGGGTATGTCGTCGCCCATATACAGCACCTCTTCGCGTTTCAGGCCGTGCTCTTTCATGAACAGCCTATATACCTCCAGTTTGTTTGACGCGCCTGTGTATATCTTCGGGGCCCCGAGCGATTCCATCCGGTTGTCTATGCTTAACGATGTCGCTCCGGATATTACCGTCACTATATACCCTTTTTTGATGGCGTATTGTATTGCGTATCCGTCTTTTATGTTTCCGGCTCTCACTGTCTCTTTATCCGCGTACATCCACACGGCACCGTCTGTCATGACTCCGTCAAAGTCAAACACAAACGCCTTTATGTCACGCAGTTTGGTCTTGTAATTCATCCCTTTGTTATTTGCTTAAACCTCAAAAATTATACTTCTTAATTCATCCAATGCCGTATTCTATCATCCGCTCATACACCTCTCTCCACCCTTTCCAACCTTCTTTGTCGCACAGGTGCTGGTTGTGCCATATACAACTGAATGTGCTGCCCACTGTGCGGGCTTCGTCTATGCTTGCCTCTATTACCCTTATGGCCTCTGCTGGTTTCAGTTGCATATATTGCTGCAGGGTTGTGTCCATTAACACAAAAGGGTGAATTGTCAGTTGCTTCTCCTCGTCTCTGCTCAAGTCATAGAACGGATATGGCGTTGCTGTCCCAGCTCTGTATCCTGGTGTGTCGGCATATCCCATCGTGTAGTCGTGCCGTATGCCAGCCTTCACAAGCGACCTGTATGAATCTGGGAACCGCAGTCTTAGAAAGTGGAATCGGCTCCGCACTATCCGTCGGTGCAGTATCTCTGAAAGCCGATTCATCTCTATGTCAACCAAATGCGGCTCCGTCATTGCGTTGTACGACGGGTGTACGCCCATCTTCGCATGGTCACACAGATGCTTCAGCAGTTCTTGGAAGTCGTTGTTATGGTACGATATCGGCTTGTCGTAAACCCCGTAGTCACCAAGCAGCACAAAGAATATCAGTCTCATCTCCCTATGGCTACGTTTGAACGACAGGATGTAGTCAAACGTGTCAAATGGGTCCTCCTCTTTCCTCATCAGTACTCTTATTCGCTCCTTCAGGCTTCCTGCTTCGTGTTCTTTCACTATGTCGCGTGCAACACCCATCAGTGTCCGCCCGAGACCTTTGTTTTTGTAGCAGTATGCTGCGTCTATATCTACCGTCTGTTCAAATTCGAACTTCCGGTTCTCGAATTCTTCGTCTGGGTAGTGCTTTTTTATGGCCTCTTTCACTCGCGTCGCCCATCGGTCAACCACTGCGCTCCTCAGAAATCCCTCCTTATACGCTAAGCTTTCCTGTGCCATGAACCGCCCGTGTTCGTCGGTCTTGTGAGGTAGGTACTCCTCGTAGCGGCTCAACATATAAAATGAAGCTGCAAATGGGTCGAAACTCAAGTCCGACTCTTTCCCGTAGGTCGGAAACAGTCGTGCTTCACCTTCCTCCTGGAATGGTCGCAACTCCTGCTCTGCAATATTCGTCTCAAACAGCAGGTTTGCCGATTTCACCCATACTGCCTCTTTGTCCTTCCTTTCCGGTCCGTAGCACAGCTTGGCCCCCTCGTGTTTCTTGAAAGTGGCAGTGTCTGTGGTGAGCGAAAACTCCTTCTTCAGCACATTCTGGAACACTACGTTCAGCGTGTATCCCAGCCTGTTTGTTATCTTTGGTGTATATATGAGCAGCATCTGCGTCGTTGTTTGACGCTGCAAAGATACGAAAAACCTCCAAACTGTTAGAATCTGTTTGAATTTAAACAGATTCTTAATCTTGATCCATTACAAGCCGCACCGAGAACCCTTGGTTGCGCGTGCCGTAAGCCATTTGTGGATACTGGTCGATGGTGCGGTAGTAACAAAATACTGCGCGGGTGTCGCCCTGGCATGAGTAGCTGTTGCTTGTCCAGAAGTATCCGCAACTGCCGATGTCCGCAATCATCGTGCCGTAGCATCTGCGCCCCGCCGCAGGCATGAATATCGCTCCTGCTGCCTCCATCCGCTGCCATTCGCTAAACGTATAGTTGTTGGTTACTTGGATATTGCTGAAATTTGAATGTTCGTATGTCAGTCCTTCTGGTGTTTGCCAGTCGTCTGGCAGAATGACCACGCCTGCATATTTGCCTCCTATTGTCGCTGGTGCGCATTTGCCGTTGCTGCGCAGGTATGACCACTCAAATCGGCCTAGTGTCCTCCACATGCCTGCCTCGTTGCCGCCATTCTCTATTGCGTTATACACTCCCCAGTCGGCTTGCTCGTACGCGCCGGTGAGACTGTTCGATGCGAACCCGCCGAGAAGATAGTCGTTGTTGTTCATGCTGGTTGACCACGGTTGGTAGCATACCGCTCCGCTGTTCCATCCGCTCGTCCCCCAGCAGAACAGGTCTATCCATCCATCGTATGTCGATGAGACTCTCTCGTTGTCGGTTCCGATGTACTCATATTGGTGCTCTGCGAATCGCCATGTCCCGGTCGAAGCTTGGTATTGCAGGTTGCCTCTCGCAAATCGAATTTTTGTGCTGTCCGACACCGAGAAAAGCGCTTCCGATGCTCCGTTTTCGTCAAATCCCATTGTGGGGAAATCTGCCGGGTCTTCCTCAATCGCTGGCTCTGCAGGGGTTGTCGGTGTCTCTGTGCCGTTGTTGATGGATGTGTCGTCCTTTTTGTCGCACGATACCATCCCCGCCGTCAACAGCATAAAGGCCGTAATGTATAATATCCGTTTTCCCATGTCTAATGATATAAAATGTTCATGCAATCAAAAGCCTCTCACCGCTCCGCTCTCCGCATTTCGAGGCATGCGTTGTCCAGCTTGCCTCTGTGTCGTGTCGCCAGGCAGTGGTACAGTTTCAGGTCGGCATAGTACCTTATCGACACCGTGTAGCCGCATCCGTTCATCTTCTTGCACCATGCTATTGCATCCGACTCCAACCGCGTGTCATACACTATTGTCTCTACGTCGAAATCGCCGTTCGGTCGGTTCTGTTTGGTGTTCGACAGCGTGATGGTGTGCCCTGCTCGCGCCAGTGTTGTCATCCGTGTCATGAAGTTGTACCACTCTGCCTCGCTATGGTACGTCAGGGTTTCCATTGCGCCATCCACCGAGTAGTACAGCGTGTGCGTTTGCGGCATTGCCTTGCTTTCCGCCGTCGGCGTTGGCATCGGCTCAATCATCTCTTCCTTTTGGCAGCTTGCTGACATCATGATTAACGCTGCCGTCAATACAATTTGGGTAATGGTCTTTTTCATATTGCTGGTGTATTTGGTGATATTTCGTTTAGCAAATAGGCTAGCACCGACTCAATCTCCGCCTCGTTCTCCGTGTGGAATATGCACACTTGGTGTTTGTAGCGCGACACAGCCACCGACAGGTCGTCCGAGCGCCCCTTGAATGGCTCTATCGAATGGTATGGGTCGTCTTTCGGCGAGCGTCTCGACTCGATTGTGTATTCGTCGGCCTTCTCGTCAAATTCGCCATACTCCGGCGGCAGGTCTATCAGGTTGAAGTCCTCTTTCAGCTTCTGCCATCCCTCGTCCGTCGTCGCCTGCAGGAAGGTTACGTCTATTCTCATGGTGTCGTTCAACCTGTAGTCTTTCACATACGACGCTTCCACTCCCTCCACCGCGTGGTATCGCTTATATACCTCGCTGCACTGCTCATACGGCACGGTCCGCGGACTCAGCCGCATCGCCATTATCGCCGCAACCGCTCCGATTGCGATGATGATGTAAACTATGATAAGTCCTTTTTTCACCTTGTTTATTGAATATTGTGATTGTCTGTGATTTACCTTCTATCCTCTGATTGTTCTTTGTCCGCTGGCCAGTATGTCGTCTATGTTCGTTATGATGCTAGCCCTTTCGCCTATGTTCATCGCCGACATTGTTCGACCTTCATAAACCGGCGTGACGCTAACGAACACTATCGCTGCCATCGCCGCCGCAATCGTCACATGGCGGCTCAGCACCGTCGTTGGCTGGTCGCGCATCTCTTCCGTCTCTATTGCATACTCCAGTACCGCCTCTGGCTGTGCTGTCGCGGGGTTGTTCTTCTTAAGCCTCAGAAGTCTCTGCACTCCAGTCGCCGTGTGTATCGCCAGCAGCACTCCTATCGTCGCCAGTGCCGCCAGGTCTCCTCCGTCCGACACATGTGTGCAGAATAGCCACACTAGCGCTCCGGCCAGCACCACGTCCGTCGCCAGCGTCAGTATGCAGTTTCTCTTTTTTCGATTGTAGCTGCTGATGCGCGGTGGCTTCTCCGACGTTGTCCGTTTTTCGGTCTTGTCGTTTGTTCGACGGTATGCGTCAAACATCTCTTCCAAATTATCTTTCTCCATTTTCATGGTCGTTCAATTCTTTCAGTTTCTTTTTGATTTTCTTTATCCGGCTGAACACCGCGTCCTCGCTCACCCCCAGCACCTCGCCTATCTCTCGTTGCGGCAACTCCTCTAGATACATCGTTATCAGCGTCTTCTCATCTGCCTCCAATTGCTCAACCAGTCTGTACAGCTGTTCCGTCAGTTCGTTGTCTCTCTTGTCTGCTATTGTGTTCATGCTCTCTGTCGGGCGTGTCTCTGTCCTCAACCGGTATCTCTGCTTCCTGTAATGCATGTATATTGTGTTCAGCGCCACTCTGTAAACCCATGTCTTCATTGTGCTTCTTCCCATAAAACTCCCGTAGCTCTGCCATAGGTTGGCCCTTATGTCTTGTTGCACATCCTCAATATCCACGTCCAGATGCTCTCTATGCACCACACACAAGCTCGTTATCAATCCTCGGCACTCGTCGAGCATCGCCATGTATTCATTTTCTTTCTGTTCTCTATGTTTCAATCGTTTTTCTTACGTCTATGGTGGTGCTCTGATGTTTCGTCGTTTTTGCTTTTCGTTTTTCTCTATATAGTTTGTTGCACAAAATCTCAAAAACCGTGCGGCAATCAAAACTTTTTTTCAAACATTTTGACAAGTCGTTGATAGTCAGGATGTCCGAAAATGTTAAATTTTTGTTGAAACATACCAGCAACCCTTCGTGTCTATCACATCATCCGTCAAACGCACCTTCCCTCCGTTCTCGACATTCTTTACCCCGATTGCGTAAAACCGTCTGTCGCCGGCTTTGTACGCTCTCACGCAGTGCCACCCGGTGTCCGTCTTTACACAGTTGTCCACAATCACACGCTTCACCTCCCATTCCTCCGTCGCCAGCTCATTGCTCTCCGCCCCAAGCATTTCCTTCATCTTCAGCAGCGAGTCCAGCGCCGACTTGAGTTCCGTCCCTATCCTCTCCTTGAATTTGAAGTTTCCTTTATCGCTCAGGTAAACACATACGTGTTTCTCCACCGCGTCTTCCTCCTTCTCCGCCACGTCCTTGCATCCAGCCAACGCCGCCATCGCAACCAAAATCAATAAAACAGTCTTTTTCATATAGCTTGGTTTTAATGTGACTTTCACCACTGCAAATATACTATTTTATTTTTACTTTCAACCTGTTGCCGATAATCGTCCCTTTGCTCCCATCTTTAAAATTGTGTGTGACTAACCTTTTTAATGTATCGGTATCCGTACCCTTAGTGTGTATAGATGTCCCCACACCTTTAGTTTATTTTGCGCCTTTATAACCATTCCTCAGTTATAATCGGTTCTCTGTTGCCGTAGGCCGCCTCTATCGCCGTTGTTGCCGACACATATTCCTCTGTTGAAGCGACCAAGGCGTTTCCACGGCGCAGACACAGCGTTGCCGTTGACCTGTCCAAAAGGATACCAAAAGGATACCAAAAGGGGACCAAAACCAATAAACTCTATCTTGTTGGTTTTTAAGGTGGTTCCTTGTTGGGATACTGTCGGTTTTGTTAATCTTGTCTTAATTGCATTGACGCGAGGGTGTTTATGTGCCTTCTAAGTGGTCCTGTCGGTTTTGTTTTTCAGGCTGTTATGAAAATAATTTCGTTATGTCGGAAACACTGTGTAATTTTGTATAAAAATTGCACCATGAAAACTTCTTCCGACATCAGGTCTATGCTTCTCGGCCAGTCTCCTTGCCGCATCACCCCCGACAGAATCACCTCTCTCTCCGAGGGACAAATTTTTGTATTCGGCAGTAATGCCGCTGGCATGCATGGCGGTGGCGCCGCCTACACAGCTATGCAGCGTTTCGGTGCCATCCTTGGTCAGGGTGACGGCCTACAAGGGCAAAGCTACGCCATTTCCACTATGGAAGGCATGGAACCCATGCGCCAGAATATCGTGCGTTTCATCGGTTTCGCCCGTCAGCATCCCGAGCTTACCTTTCTTGTCACTCGCATAGGCTGTGGCATCGCTGGCTACAAGGTCCGCGACGTCGCTCCTCTTTTTGCCCCTGCCGTCGAGCTAAAGAATGTCTGGCTCCCGAAAGATTTCTGGGAAGTGCTCTCTTCGATGGACAACTAGAACTCTATCTCTTCGATACTTCCGCTGCATTGCTGCAGCTCCACCCACGCCGTCATGCACTCATGCATCGCTTCGGCGTAGCTCCTTCTCACCTCGTTGTATGTGCGTTGTGCATTGATTACCTCCATGAGCGACGTCTCGCCTCTCTCGTATGCGTACATCCGTCCTTGCATGATGGTCTCGGCGTCACCTATCAGTTCCGCTGTGTACGTCTCTGCGTTCTTTTGTGCCAGCAGGTATCGGTTGTACGCTTGCATGATTTCGCTCTCCACTTGCTTTTCCATTGCTTCCTCTTGCAGTTTTGCCTGCTGCACCGTCATCTGCGCTGCGCGTATGCTCCCTTTGTTGGCGTTCGAAAAGGGTAGGGGTAGCGACACCCCTGCCGTGTAGCCTATAAATTCCGGAGCCGGTGCCTCTTCGTTTCTCACCCTCGAGTTCAGTGACACTCCCAGCGACAGCTCTGCTTCCGGCATCCGCTCTCTTTTGGTAAGCTTTCCTTGGCTTTCCGCCAGGGTCACCGCCTGCCGTGCGCTCTGCAGGTCTGGCCTCTTGTCCATCGCCAGCCTTATCAGCTCCCCTCTACTGTAGTCCTTGCCTGGGTTTCTCAGCTCTCCTGATACTCCCATCGTCCCGCGTCTCGGATTCCCGGCCATCTTATCCAGCGCCACCAGCGCGTTGCGGTATTCTGCCTGGCTGGCTATGTATTCTTGCTTTGCCATGCGGGCTTCAATCCGTGTCTGCAGCATGTCTAGTTCCGCTATGTCTCCTTTCGCATAACGCAGGCTGTCACCTTCGGCCAGACGCTTCATCTGTTCGTATGTCTGCCGTGCTGTCTCCGTCAGGTCGCGGGCCAGCATCGCATCCAGAAAACCTTTTGTCGCTTCGGCCTTCATGTTCAGCAGATACTCCTCTAGGTTGCTCGATGCCATCGCCACCTCGTTTCTCGCCACCTGCTTTCTCGCCGCCACCACGCCGAACGTTATCGGCTGTGTCACCCCGATGTCGAGGCTCTGCCCCATCTGTATTCCCCAGTCGCTGTTGTTGCCGTATTCCACGCTCAGCGACGGATTCCCTATCGACCGCGAGGCTTTCAGTTGCGCTTCGCTCATTGGCACGTTAAGCTGCTCTGCCTTGTACTCTTGGTTGTTCTCTACCACGGCGCTGATGAACTCGCGGTAGCCAAGCATTTGCGCCATCGTGCAACGTACTCCGAAAAATAATACAATGATTATTGCAATCCTTTTCATTTCTTTAATCTTAACACTGAAACTTTAACTCAATTCCTTGATATTTATTTTCTTTTCTCAATCAAATAATAAATTGTCGGAAGGATGAACAGCGTTATCACAGTCGCAAACAGCAGCCCATACACAATCACCGTCGCAAGCGGCCTCTGCACATCGCTGCCGATGCCTGTGGAAATCGATGCCGGAAATAGCCCCAGTACCGCCACCGATGCCGTCAACAGCACCGGCCTCATCCTGTGGCTGGCTCCGCTCACCACTGCCTGTCTCAGCTCCTTGCCTTCCTTCCTAAGGTTGTTGATGTGCGTTATCATTATAACTCCGTTCTGTATGGCCACGCCTATCAGTGCGATGAATCCCACCGCCGACGATACGTTCAGTGTCATCCCTCTCACGTTCAACGCCAGCATTCCTCCGAACAACGCCAGCGGCACCACCGACATCAGCAATGCTGCCTGTCTCACTTTCCCGAAAGCCAGTATCAGCAGTATGAACATCACCACCAGCGTCAGCGGCAGCACAAGCATCAGTCTGCTGAACGCGCGGTTTCTGTTGTCAAACTGCCCGGCCCATTGCAGCTGCATCGTCTCGTGGTCGTAGTCTATATTCTGTTCTATCAGCCTGTTTGCTTCGTTCACGAAAGTGGTTAAGTCCGAACCTCTGAGGTTCAGTCTGATAAGAGTGTATCTCCTGCTCATCTCTCTCATTATTGTGCTTGCCCCCAGTGCCGTCTTTACCTCCGCCACCGCCGACAGCGGCACCTTCACTCCTTCGCTGTTGGTCAGTGTCAACGATGCAATCTTCTCTGGCGTGTCTCGATATTTCTCGCCATAGCGGCAGGTGATGTCATACACCTTGCTCCCAGAGTATATCTGCGACACTGCCTTCCCTCCGATGGCTATTTCTATAAGGTCTGTCACGTCTGATACGTTTAGTCCGTATTCTGCTATTCTTTGCCGGTCAACCGATATCTGCAGCTGCGGTGTCGGTGGCTCCTGATCTATCGCCACATCCCCGGCCCCCGGTATCTCGGCCAGCAGCTTCGTTATCTTTTCGGCCGTCTCTCTCGTCGCCTCCAGGTCGTCCGAATACACCTTCAAAGCCAGGTCGCTGTGCGTGCCGGCTATCTGGTCCATCACCATGTCTATTATAGGTTGCGAGAATCCCGCTTCATAGCCTGGCATCGAGTTGATGGTATCCGACATCGCCGCCACCAGCGCTGCTTTGCTGCGGTGGCTCTTCCATGTGTTGTATGGCTTCAGTCCCACTCCCACCTCTACGTGTGACAGCGAGAAGCACTCAGCTCCTTCGTCGTCTCGTCCCATCTGTGTCATAACGTACGATGTTTCGTCGAATGCCTTCAGCCTCTCTCTCAGCTCGTCTGACATCTGTTTCGACTGTTCTATCGAGAGTCCTGGCGGAAGCTGAACCTGCACCCATACCGCTCCTTCGTCTAGCGTAGGCAGAAAGTCCTTGCCTACGGTGATGGTCAGCACCGTGGCTCCTATCAGTGTCACCGTCAGCACCGTCAGCACCATACGTGTCTTATCCAGTAGCTTTTCTGTCACTCTCTTATACCATTCCGTCAGCCGTTCCATCCACTTGTTTTTGTACATCTTGCGTGGTTTCCGGTATGCTACGTATGATAGGGTGGGGGTGAGTAGCAATGCGGTCAGCAGTGCTCCTATCAAGGCATATCCCACTGTGTAGGCCATCGGCGTGAACAGCTTGCGCTCTATGTGTTCCAGCGCAAACAGTGGCATATACGCTGTGATGATTATTATCGTCGAGAAGAATATCGATCGAGCCACGTCCCATGCCCGCTTCTTCACCACATCCACCGTAAGCTCGTCATCGGGGTTCCGTTCGCGTTTCTTTAGTATCGTCTCCATCATCACTATCGCTCCGTCAACAAGTATTCCAAAGTCTATCGCTCCTATTGACAGCAGGTTGGCTGGTATGCCGGTTATCTTCATCAGTATGAACGCTATCAGCAGCGAGATGGGTATTGTGATGGCCACTATCACAGCTCCTCGTATGTTCCCCAGGAATATGAATAACACCGCTATTACCAGAATCATCCCTATCAGCAGCGTGTGGCTCACCGTTTTAAGTGTCTGGTTCACCAGCATCGTGCGATCCATGAATGGGTGTATCTCCACTCCTTCGGGCAGTATGTTCTCGTTCAGGTCGTCCACTGCTTTATGCACTTCTTTCAGCACGTCTGACGGGTTTTCTCCTCGCAGCATCTGCACTATCCCTTCCACTGCGTCATCTGATTTGTATTCGTCATCCACAAACCCCAAAACTCCTTTCCTCTCAAGGTTGCCGTATTTCAATTCGCCCAGGTCTTTCATATATACCGCTGCCCCCTCGTTGCTCTTAACCACTATGTTGCCCAGCGCTTCCAGATCGCTCACCAGTCCTATTCCTCTCACCACATAGCTCAGGTTCCCTTCCGACAGCACACTTCCTCCGGCATTGATATTGTTTTGTTCTATTTTTTCCACGACATCGCCCAGCGACACTCCGTATTCTGTAAGTTTGTCGGGCGACAGCTCTATCTGGTATTGTGTTGTGAGACCTCCATAGTTGCTCACGTCGGCAACTCCTTGTATCTGCCTTAGTCGGGGTATCACAGTCCATTTGTGTATGTCTGTCAGGCTTCGCAGGTCGTGGCTGCCGTCTGTGCATTCCAGCACGTATCTGTATATCTCTCCTGTCGGTGCTGTCAGGGGGTTCAGCTCTGGCACTGCGTCATACGGCAGCTCCAGTCCAGTCAACCGTTCTGTCACTCGTTGTCGCGCCCAGTAGTCGTCAACTCTGTCGTCAAACACCAGCACCACAGTCGAGATACCGAACGAATTCTTACTCCTCATCGTGTTCAGCTTCGGTATTCCTGCCACCGCACGTTCCACCGGTATCGAAATTTGCTGCTCAATCTCTTCTGTTGCCAGTCCCGGCACCTGTGTCACTATCTGCACTGTCGTGTCCGAGATGTCTGGATAGGCGTCTATCGACAGTGCGTTCCATGCTATGATGCCTATCCCGCATAATGCTCCGAATATGACCGCCATGAGCACTCTGTGCCCTAGCGCCCAGCTAACTATCTTGTTTATCATTGTCTGCTAATAACTAAATGACTGACTGCTGGCCGCTACCGGCTCAAATAAAACGCTCCTTTGCTGATTATCTCGTCGCCTGCCTTTAGGCCGTCGAGCACTATCAGCTGCTTGTCGTCTGCTGATTGCACTTTGACGTATGTTTTGAGGTATCGCCTTTCTCCGACCTTCTTCAACACATAGCGGCCTTCGCTGCTTTGCAGTACCGCTTCTTTTGGTATTATGATGTGCTCGTTATCGTCGGTGTACATCGACAGGTCGGCATACATGTTCGGCATCAGTCTCCCCTCGCGGTTGTCACATTCTATTATTGTCTGCAGTGTCCTGGTTTCCGGGTCGAGCATACCGCCCACATATACTATAGTACCTTCCATCACGCTGTCGTGGCTTGCCACAGTCCGTATTTCCACTTTTTTCAGTTCTGATGCCAACGGAGCCTCTGTCTCACTTAGGTTCGCCTTTATCCACACTTTCCCTAAATCGGCCACAATCACCTTCGCCTCGGTGTCTTCTTTCATGTATTCTCCTATCACCGTCTCGTTTTTCAGCACTTTGCCACTTATCGGCGAACGCACTGTCATTGCTTGCCCAACCTCCATCTTCTCTGTGTTCAGCTGGTACTCCTTTGTCACCGAGAGGGCGTGGTTGTATTCTTCTTTGGCCAAGTTATACTCGTTCTGTGCCTCCTCCAATTCTTTGCTCGATGCCACATGGTTGTCATACAGGTCTTTTGTCCTTTTAAGCGCACGTTCTGCTTGCTGCATATTGCTTTTCGACTGTATGTAGTTCTTCGCTATCTCCGAATACTCCGACGATGCGATGTCGAACAGCGCGCTTCCTTGCCTCACCGTCTGCCCTATCTTTATATGACTTTTCGTCACCCTGCCTGGCAGCGGTGACGCTATCTCTGCATACTGTGTTGGTATCGGACTTATCACACCCGTGGTTTGTACCACGGCTGCGTATGGTTTCATCTCTACTACTGCAGTCTCTATCTTGCTGTTCAGGTTCGATTCTTCGTCTATCGTTATTGTGTCTGCCGACCACTCGGTTGCTCCTGTCGCCTGTTCCTCTCCGTTCCGGTGCTGGCATCCCAACACCGATATGATTATAATACACGCTATGATTACATAGCCCTTTCCTGCTTTCATCTGTTTTGGAAATACTTTGGTTAATATAAAGCTGAACGTCACCTGCTGGCAGCTGCCAGCGTTTCTGCTAAACATTAACCGGAGGAGCCCTGAGTTGCCGTAATCCGTAATGTTCCGATGCCGTTATGTCCGGACATCTCACTATGCGGAAATCGGCGATTGTAGTCGTCCATGGTTCGGGAGCTGTCAGTTGCTCCGTTCCTATGCATGTGGCCTGCGATAGCAGGTCTATCGTATCTATTTCTTTGTCTGTATGGTTGTGTGGCTTTTGTGGGAACGGATGCGAGTGCACGATTATTCGTGTCGGAAACCTATGGCAGTGTATGAAAAAATTGTTTGCAGCAAAATACTGCAAAAACACAATTCCTAATACTATTGCTATGATCCGTCTCTTATTCACCGACTACTGACCGCTAATCTCTAATCCCTCTCAAATCTCACGGTCATCCCGTTGTGCTCTGCCACCAGATTTCCGGCATCGTCAAGTGTGGCCGTCTGTTCCGCCATCACTATCTCTCCCTTCTTGTTGACACTCCAGTTTGCTGTCTCCTCATAATCGCCCATTTTCATCGTCATGGTGTTGTCTTTTGCTATTGTCAGGGTCATCTCTTCCTCTGGCAGTACGGTCTTGTCCCATGTCTTGCCGTCAAGCGATACATTAGTGGCTTTCCATACACCTACATATTGTGTTTTATTCATTTTTGTGCATGCGACCGTAGCCGTCACCAGGACTATTAGACATACGATGTTTAGATGTTTCATCTGCCGGTTTGTTGAGTGTTACAAACTGCAAAAGTACAAAAAAACTTTGAAATCTCATACGTGTAACATCTGCGACAGTGTCAACATCCCGTTTTCGTCGCATGTAATGTTGACCTCTTCGCCCAGTATCAGCGCCCTGTTTTCCGTGCCGATATGTCCCATCGGTGCGTTGAACCACACGGGATAGCCATAGTCTTTTACAGCATCAAGCACTATCTCTTCGGCTGTCTTTCCAAACGGTATAGTGTTGTCGTGCATGTCGCTCATCCTTCCGACAAGCAGCCCTTTCAGCCCCTTCAGTTTCCCTGTCCGTTTCAGGTTCTGCATCATTCGGTCTATATGGTACAGATATTCGTCAAGGTCTTCTATAAAGAGTATCTTACCTTCGGTATTAATGTCGCTTGTTGACCCGCACAGGCTGTACAGTATCGACAGATTCCCCCCAACCAAAACACCGCACCCCGTTTCCCGCATCCCGTTTCCCACATCCCATCGCTCGCTAACTTTCCCCTCAAACAGTGCCTCGCGCAGTGCTTCTATCGATGGGTATCTTTTCTCTGTCGAGTCGGAAGGTATGTTCAACGGCATAGTGGCGTGAAGTGTTGGAATCCCCAGTAATGTGTGTATGTGGGAGTGTAGCACCGTTACGTCGCTGTAACCAACAACCCATTTGGGCGATTGCGCGAACTTCGTGAAGTCTATCTTGTCTATTATCCTCACTGTACCGTATCCCCCCCTTGCGCATATCACTGCCTTCACATCCTCGTTGTCCAGTGCCCACTGAAGGTCGGCGGCTCGTTGCTCGTCTGTCCCGGCAAACTGGTCGCACTCGGCATAGATGTTTTTAGGCAGCATCACCCTAAGTCCCCACGATTCGAAAAGCTGTATCGATGGAGCCAGCTCCGCCTCTGAAATTTTCCTCGCTGTGGCCACTATAGCCACCCCGTCTCCCGCTTTCAACAGTTCTGGATATCTTATCATTTTTCCATGTTTTATTATGGTTTAGTAAAAATCAAACTCAAAACTCAAAACTTTATTGTATCTTTGCATTTTGTAATTATCAATAATCTGTCTATGAAACACTGCGGTCGTACCCCTCTCAACATTACGATGTTCATCCTTGCATTGCTCACCCTCGGCGGCTGTACCTCACCCTACGACATGATCGAGGGTTGGGTCAAGGAAGCGCGCGCTGCCAAGATGCACGAGGAAAGTGAGCAACGGAGACAGTATGTCCCCACCGAGCTGGTCAACCTCGACGAGTGGACCTACTACAAGCCCATCACCGTTTATTACCAGACCAACAACGGCCGCTCATGGGATACCTACAAAAACTATCGTGTTTATCGTAAGGATTTGACCAAAGGCAGTCGCTATGTCGTGGCCGACGTGAACAACGGTCAGGTTTACCAGTTCTCCGAGTGCGGCACGGGCAAGTATAAATACACCTTCAACAACGGCAAGGAAAGCTGTTGGTTCAACTGCAAGCTCGACGATGCCAGCCGCGTAGTCCAAACCACTCATCAATAACAGCTGAAGCGTTAACTCATTAACATATCCCATACTAACGCAATCCATCACTCATCTCTCCCGTCTCATCGAACTCATCGACTGTGAGTTCGACTATGAACGTCATCAGTATGAGGAGTCCTTTCAAAATTCAGAATTCAAAATTCAGAATTCCTTCGTTCCTGGTACTCGATTCCCCGTTGAGCCTGTCGAGTGGCATCGCAACGCCTTTGACCACCTGATACTCACTGTCCGTTGCTCTGTGGCCGACGACCTCGGCAACGATGAGTTCGAACCGGGAAAGACCGTCCGTTTTTTCTATAAGAAAGACGATGGTTCTATATACGAATTTCCTCATCAGTGCTATATCGACAGCGTGGCACCTGGCTCTTTGGGTCTCCGTGTCGTTGGGCAGAACGCCGTTCAGTCTATCCTCGATAGCGGTCGTGCTCACCTGCTTGGTCTTCGTTTGGGCATTGACGCCACTTCTTATCAAGTGATGAAAAGCGCTCTGCAGGAAGCGTTGCGCCGTGATGATGAGGATTTTGTGAGACTCCGCGAAACCCTCGTTGGTTCCCTTCAGCCTCAATCCCGTCAGCTTCCGAGAGTCAGCTGCCCTTGGCTCAACCCCAGCCAAGCCGACGCCGTACAGCATGTTCTCGAAGCCCGCGACGTGACCATCGTTCACGGCCCTCCCGGCACAGGCAAGACCACCACGCTCGTTGAAGCCATAATAGAAACCCTCCAGCGCGAGAATCAGGTGCTTGTCACCGCACCGAGCAATGTCGCCGTCGACTGGATAAGCGAGCAGCTTATGCGGCGCGGTGTCAATGTGCTACGTGTCGGCAACCCAGTTCGCATCAGCGACGAGATGCTCGACTGCAGCTACGAACGCCGTTATGCAGCCCATCCCGACTATGCCGAACTTTGGGGCATACGCAAACGTCTAAGGGAACTCTCCACAGCTGCCAAGTCCGAGTCCAATGCTAACTACCTGCGAAAACTTCGTTACCGCCAAACCGAGCTCGAAATAAAAATCCACTCCGAGATATTCGACGAGGCGCGTGTCATATCATGTACCCTTGTAGGTGCAGCCAATCAGGTTATGGCTGGACGTCGTTTTGCAACCCTCTTCATCGACGAGGCGGCTCAGGCTCTTGAACCTGCCTGCTGGAACGCTATCCTGCGTTGCTCTAAGGTAGTCTTTAGTGGCGACTACCAGCAGCTGCCGCCTACTGTAAAGTCGCCTCGGGCTGCCCACGACGGCCTCGCCACTACGCTCATGGAACATGTTGCTTCATCCAAACCTTCGTGCGTCAGCATGCTCACTGTCCAGTACCGCATGAACCGGGCCATCATGGGCTTCTCCTCTCGCTGGTTCTACCATGATCGTCTTAAGGCCGATCCGTCGGTTGCCGAACGGCTTCTCTCGCCCATCGACAGTGCTGTCTCTTGGCTCGACACCTCCGCCTGCGGCTTCTCTGAGCAGGGCGAAGGCTTTTCCTCCAGCAAGAGCAACCCCCGCGAGGCTCGTCTGGTCATACATACCCTCAAAGACTATATTGACACTATCGGACCTTCACGTATTGACGACGAACTCACCGACTTCGGCATAATCACTCCCTACAAGGCGCAGGCGCGCCTCATACGCCGTCTGCTCAAGATGAACTACTTCCTCAAGCGCTACCGTCGCCGCATCGCTGTCAACACCGTTGACGGATTCCAGGGGCAGGAACGTGACGTCATAGTCATAAGTATGGTGCGTGACAATGACGACGGCACCATTGGCTTCCTGCGCGACCTGCGTCGTATGAACGTCGCCATGACCCGTGCCAAGATGAAACTCATAATCATTGGCAGCATCGAGACCCTCTCCCGCCACCGCTTCTATTGCGAACTGATACAATACATCCGCGACCACGGCGAAATACTTGCTCCTACAACAGAACCAACAGAATCATTATAATAGTATTGCTTTTTTCCCATCAAGCACTGGATAGACAAAAGCCGACAACCATTTGGGTGTCGGCTTTTGTCTATGTTAAGGTAAATGTTAAGAAATCAGTATGCCATCGCTGGCGTGAATGTAGGCTCGTCTTCCTCGTCGTTGCTGTGTGCTGTCACTCCCTGCTGCGGTTCGTCGTCGTTTTTTATGTATTCTAAGCCACGTTGCGGACGGTTACAGTCACTCATGTTGTCTTGAATGTCCTCTATCTCTTCCTGACTCATCGACGGACCGTCGCCGCTTATGAAGCGCTGTTTCCAGAACGGGAAGGCGTCTGCCAGTTCGCCGCTGTAGTAGAAGTCGAATCCGATGGCTCCGAAGGTATAGGTATGCCCGCTGACGTTTATATGTGACCCTCCGCATTGCGGTTCTGGATTTGGGTGCGATTGCGAGAATCCTACGTTGAACAGCGTGAAGAGTATGTCGGGTCGGTCGCTGATGTCATATCCGGCCCTCTTCCACTGCAGCATCGTCTGGTGTAGTATGCAGCCTGTGTAGATGTACGAGTATAGGTGGTTGCGGTAGTCCACCAGTCTCTTGTAGCGTTCGTCGGCGTGGTTCTCTGTCTCGAAGTCGAGCAGGTGTTCGTACCTCCGTCCCATATAGTACTCCGACGACGGGTCTTTCAAGTGGCTTTCCACCGCTTGTGCCGTGTGGTCCTTGATGCCGTTCACTCCGTATGAGAACTGTGACTGCACGGAAAGCACCTTCACGGGACCGAGGTATTTCTTGAAGGTCTCGCGGCTAGAGTTGAAGAGCCTAATCTGTTCGCCTATCAGGCAGCCGGCTATCAGGCGTGGCTCCACGCCCGTCAGCCGTCCAGCTTCGTTCAGCAGCGCACTGTCTTTCACTATGGCTTGCTTCAGCGCTTCCCATTCCACCGTGTTCATCCACGGGATTATGTGTGGGTTCTGCTCCACAGGGCGTGAGTTTATTAGCGACTCCAATCTCTGCGAGAAGGCTGTGTAGTCGGGGTTGTCTCCTACATACATCATCGAGGCGCGTATCATCTTATCCACCATCGTGGGGTCATCGCAACGCTGCGCCGCATGCAGTATCAGGCGTGCGTTCACGGGGTAGAACCGTGCGTAGGCCGCCAGTCGTGCGTACTGTGTCAGGCGCAACTCGTCAATCTGCTCGGGAGTCAGCGTCGAGTCTTTCAGGCTTTCCATCTCCGACACTGACATCATATATCGATAGTTCTTGTCGATGGTGCCTTTGTTTTTGGTGAAGCCGAGCTGATAGAATGCCCACGCACCGATAATGGCAAATCCTGCCAGTGCGAAGAGCACCAGCAGGATGTCTATAATCTTACGCCACCATGGGCGTTCTTTGAAATCAATCCAAATCCGTTTCATCACGCTAAATCACGCAGCCAGGATATATGTTCGAACAGCGTTACATCCATGGCGATAAACACAAGTGCACCTGCGATGTAACCGGCCAATGCGAGCAGTGAGATTTTCTTGAGATACCAAATGAAGTCTATCTTCTCCATACCCATAACGGCAACTCCAGCTGCCGAACCGATGATAAGGAGCGATCCGCCCGTTCCGGCGCAGTAGGCCAAGAACTCCCAGAAGGGGTGGTTGACGGCAAAATCGACTTCGGCGCCAGTGATAGGATACATACCCATGGCGGCTGCCACCAGAGGCACGTTATCGACCACCGATGAGAGTACTCCAATGATGAGGTCGATGAAGAAGAATCCAGGTGCTTCCACACCGAAGGCGTTGTTCAGACCGCCTGCAAGGCTGGCGAGGATGCCGGCCACCTTCAGGCAGCTTACGGCCATCAGGATGCCGAGGAAGAAGAGTATGGTGGGGGTGTCGATATGCTCGAGGGTGCTCACCGCGGTAGGCAGCTTGTGCCCCTCTTTCTCATACTTGCGACTCAGTATCTCGGTGGTCACCCAGAGGATACCCAAGGCGAAGAGCATACCGAGATAGGGAGGCAGGTGGGTGATGGTCTTGAAGATGGGGACGAAGATAAGTCCGCCGATACCCATGAAGAGAACGAGCTTGCGCAGGTTGGAGGGCACCTCGACTCCCGAGTTGCTGGCTTCGGGACGCTCGATGTCGCCTTTCAGCGTGGCTCCCACGATAAGCACGGGCACCACCATGCACACCAGCGATGCGATGAGGGTTTTCACAATGATGTTAACGGTAGTCACCTGTCCGCCTATCCAGAGCATGATGGTCGTCACGTCTCCGATGGGGCTCCATGCACCGCCTGCGTTGGCTGCGAGAATAACCATTCCGGCATAGAGCCAGCGCTCGCGTTTGTCTGCAATCAGCTTGCGCAGCAGGGCGACCATCACGATGGCGGTGGTCATGTTGTCGAGCAGCGCCGACAGGAAGAAAGTGAGTATCGAGAGTATCCACAACAGTTTCTTCTTGTTGGTCGTGGTGATCTTGTCGGTGATGACGCGGAAACCCTGATAGTCTTCAATCAAGGTCACGATGGTCATAGCGCCCAGAAGGAAGAACACAATCTCAGCCGTCTCACCGAGGTTCTCCACCAGGTGCTCCGAGATGAAGGCATGCCATGCCTCGCTGTCCATCGTGGGTTGTGCGATAGCGTTGCAGAAGACGAACACCGTCCAAAGTAGCGTGCCTAGCATCAGCGCCGTGGCGGTCTTGTTGATTTTGAACGGATGCTCCATGGCAATGCAGAAGTATCCGATTACGAATATAGTAACAAGTCCTATTACCATAATTTTGTGTGTTTATAGATTTGACAATATTTTATTTCCCCTGTTTTGCACGTTGCCTCTGCGCTTCTTCCGCCATCTTCTGCATCTCTTCCAGTCTCTGCTGAAACTTGCTCTTCTTCTGCGGCTTGCCCTTGTGCTTCTGGTCGTATTCCACTATGCGCTGGCGCACTTTCTTCTCGCTGGTAAACTGGCGGATGAGTATCATCTGTATCATCGTCAAGCTCAGCGACACGAAGTAGTAGAGGTTCAATGCAGCCGACTGGCTGTTGAACAAAAACAGCATCATGAATGGCATGAAGTACATCATCAGCTTCATGCCGGGCATGCTCATCTGCGCGCTCTGGCCTTTCATCGTGTACCAGGTGTAGAAGAACTGCACGGCGAACATCAGCAGGCAGAACAGCGAGATGTGGTCGCCATAGAGCGGTATGTTGAACCCGAAGTCGAGTATCGAGTCGTATGTCGAGAGGTCGTCACACCAGAGGAACGACTTCTGTCTCAGCTCAATGGATGCGGGGTAGAATCTGAACATCGCCCAGATGATAGGCAGCTGTATCAACGCCGGCAGGCATCCCATCATGGGGTTGTATCCAGCTTTCTTCTGCAACTGGCTCATCGCCTGCTGTTTCTTCATGGCGTCTTCTTGGTTGGGGAACCTCTTGTTCAGCTCCTGCATCTCTGGTTGCAGTATGCGCATGATGGCGCTGCCTTGATACGACTTGAAGGTGAGTGGGAACAGCACAAGACGCAACAGGAAGGTCAACACGATGACTATGATACCGTAGTTCCAGTTGAATTTCTCAAGCAGGTTGAACACGGGGATGATAGCATAACGGCTTATCCACTGGGTGAAGAAGAATCCCCACCCCAGCGGTATCATGCGCTCGAACTTGCGATGCATGGCTCTCAGGTCGTGGTATTTCGACGGGCCGAAATAGAAGTCCATGTCCAGCGCGTAGTCTTTCTCGCCACTATAGTCGAGGAAGATGTTGCTGCTCATGTCGCACAGATAGTTGGCTGCGGTGTCGTTGCGGTCGGTCGCGACTGCGAGGTTGGTTGAGGCAAACGCCGAGTCGGTCATCAGTATCGCGCAGAAGAACTGCTGCTTGTAGGCAATCCAGCTGACTGGATATTTGACTGCCTTCTCGCTGTCCTTGCCAAACTTCAGGTTGTCCACCTTGCCCTTCAGCGACTTGTAGTATATACTCGTATTGAAGCGCTCGGCGTCCTTGTTGCGGTTCGAGCTGCCCTTGCCGCTCTTATCGACTTTCTCCTGACGGTTCATGCGGTTGTTCCATTGCATGTTCAGGTAGCCGTTGTTCTGCACTATCTGCCCCAGGTTGTGGAACCTCACGTCGAAGCCCACCTTGTAGTCGCCGCCCTTGACGGTATAGATAAACTCGATGTATCGTTCTTCCGTCTCGGTGCTGTCCGATGCTGCGTAGGCGCGGAACGAGAGCTGCAGCGAGTCACCTTCGGCAACGCTCAAAGTCGATTGCCCGTCAAACGGATGGCCGTCGATATAAGGCTCAAACACCAGCTCTCCGGTGTTCGCTGCGTTGGCGTGGATGTCGTTGAGCGGAAGCTCTATGTTGAAGTTCGAGTCCGACGGTGATACCAGCACCAGTGGCATGCTGTCGTAGGTGAGGTACTCGTTCACCACCACCTTGTCCACACGGGCGCCTTTGGTGTTGAAGTCTATGTCTAGTTTGCCGTTCCTGACGGTGATAACTGAGCTTTCCTTGTGGAAATTGGCACCAAATACCCCCATGTTTGCGGCCATCTCAGCTAAAGTGGCGCTGTCGCCTGCCTCCTGTGCGGCTTTCAGCGCCTCCTGCTGTGCGCGCAACGAGTCGGCCATCGCCTGTTCCTGTGCCTCCACCAGTGCTATAGAGTCGAGTTTCCGTTGATATTCGGCCATCTGCTTTTCGCGCTCTGCTTTGCTGGGAGTCACCCAGAACATATATCCCACAAATATCGCGAAGATGAGTACTAGACCGATAATAGACTGTTTGTTCATTCCGTTTTCTGAATACTGTGTATAACTGTTTGAATACTAAATCATAATCACCCTACCGCAAATCCCACCCCACAAAACGAGTTTGCAAAGATACTAAAAATCTTTGGTTTATATATAAATAAAAAGCATGTCACCGACACGCTTTAAGTATTCAAGCATTTAAGCACCACATCTTTCAGGCATTATCCTCACCCGCCGAAGTTGTCGTACATGATGTTCTCCTCTTCCACTCCGAGGTTGTAGAGCATTTCTGTCACAGCTTTGCTCATTGGGCCGGGGCCGCACATATAGTATTCTATCTCTTCGGGTTCGGGATGGTCTTTCAGGTAGGTGTTGTACATCACCTGATGCACGAAGCCTACGGTGTATTTCACGCCTGCGGCATCGGCTGTCGGGTCTTCCCTGTCTAGGGCGAGGTGGAAGTGGAAGTTCTCGAAATCGCGTTCTAGCTGCAGGAAGTCGTCGAGGTAGAACACCTCGTTGAGCGCGCGTGCGCCATAGAAGTAGTGCATCTCGCGGTCACGCACTCCCATGGTCCGTGTGAGGTGCATAATTTGCGCCCTGAGCGGCGCCATACCTGCTCCGCCGCCAATCCAAACCATCTCTGGCAACTGACTTCCGTCTGCTGCATGTTCCCTCACGTGGAACTCTCCGTATGGGCCCGACATCGTCACCTTGTCGCCTGGCTTGAGCGAGAAGATATACGACGAGGCTATACCTGGGTTCACCTTCTGGAATCCTTTACGGTCTGGCGTCAGCGGTGGTGTGGCTATACGCACGGTGAGCATGAAGACATCGCCTTCGGCTGGGTAGTTCGCCATCGAGTAGGCGCGTACCGTCTCTTCGCTGTTCACACATTTCAAGTCGAACATCTTCATATGCTCCCATGCCGGCAGGTATTCGTCGCCAATGAGGCTGCGGTCGTAGTCGTTGTAGTCTATTTTGAAGGTGGGTATGCGTATCTGTGCGTATGAGCCGGGCTTGAAGTCCATGTGTTCGCCGGCTGGCAACTGCACACGGAACTCTTTGATGAAAGTCGCCACATTGCGGTTGGAGATGACCGTGCACTCGTATTCTTTGACGCTTAGTATCGACTGCGGGATGGCGAGACTCATGTCCTCTTTCACCTTTGTCTGGCAGCCAAGCCGCCATCCTTCGGCTATCTCCTTACGTGTGAAAAATCCCACCTCGGTGGGCAGTATGCTTCCGCCGCCTTTCAGCACACGACAGCGGCACTGTCCGCAGCTGCCCTTTCCTCCGCACGCCGACGGCAGGTGTATGCTCTAATCTCCCAGTGTTGAGATAAGGCTGCCTCCC
>JAEEGG010008370.1_pt1 | contig 23489 bp, 19 predicted proteins | sample 9134161 | NCBI WGS metagenome assembly JAEEGG01 (sample SAMN16246543, study PRJNA631951) | gut metagenome | biome: gut microbiome; feature: rumen; material: CR-attached | host: Bos | place: Iran: Karaj | collected 2018-10
CCAAGTTGATGTACAGCTTACCAGGGTTGTTGGCGAACTCTTCTTGTGCGAAGGGATCCATCAGCCAGAACTCGATGTATTCGATGTTGGTGGCCTCGAAGTCAATCGACTCCATGCGGCGCATGATGCCGGCCCAACGGCTCTTCGGGTCGTTGAGTTTGCCCTCTTCGTTGATACCTGCTGAATAAGGCGTCGGGTTTACGTCGTAGTTGTATGGACCACGTTCTTCAGGATAGTAGGCCAGGTTCAAGGCGGAGATGTTGGTCTGCGTGCCAGCGGCGATGTCTCGGGCAGGGAAGAGCTCGGTTTCGAGGATCTGACGCACCGTGTGTTTCGAGAGTTCCTCGTTGTCCACGTTGACGGGGCGGTAGTTGGAGTTGCGGTCGTAGAAGACCGAGTTGTCGATGACATACCAGGCCAGTTTGGCGCGGTTCTTACCGTAGTTGAGACCGGTGTTGGACGCTGCCTCAGGGAAGAGGTCGGTCTGGTTTTGCGGTGTGCTGGCCATATACCACAACGAGGGCAAGCGCAGGTCGATGGTCGACTTGGCGCCTTCGAAGTCGTCGATGTAGGAGGTGCCGGGTTCGCTGGCCGACCTGGTCAGGCCGGGGATGAAACGGGCGAACTCGCCGTCGATGTTGATGCGCGACGGCGCTTTGGTGCTGATGCCGGGCAGGGCGTTGATGAAGGTGGTCAGCCAGCGTGCATCGGTATGGTAGCTGAGGTCGGCACCATAGATGGTGTTGGCGATGGCTTCCTCGCCGTAGTTGATCTTCTGGGTGTACGACTTCTCGCCGAGATAGAGGATGGTACCACCGGCACGGAAGTCTTGCGAGAACTCATGTTCGATGCGCGTGCCCAAGAAGGTCTTCTTGATGGCACTGAAGCCCGTGTTCGACTCCAAGGCGATGTTGATGGGCGTGCCCGAGTTGAGGATGCCTTCGTTGAGGATGGTCACACGACCCAAGGTGTAGTCGACGGTGTAGTCGACGTTCTCAACAAGTTGCATACCACCTGCGGTGACCGTCACCGAGCCGGGTGCCACATTCATGGCGTTGAGGCTGATCTCACTGCCCGATTGCGACGAGTAGAAGCCTTTCAGGCTGAATTTGTTTTTCTCGGAGTATTGCTCTGCCGAGGTCTTCGTCATCGTGTACAACGAGTCGAAGGCGTATTTGTTGGCGAGTTCGGGCTCGTCGGGGAAGACCTTGTTGTGGATGTGTTTGCCGAAGGGCTCCAGCACGGGGAAGAAGATGCGGCCGTTGGATGAGTTGATGGTACCGCCTTGGGTCGCAGCTTGGTCGAGGAAGTCGAACACGCCATCACCACCCGCGATGGGGTTGTTTTGTGTGGTCAGGTTATCCAAACCCATCAGGTGCAGCATGGAGATACCTTTCACTGAGCCTTCGGTGAAGTAGCCGTAAGGCGTACCGTTGGAGTTGCCGTTGTAGAAGATGTTCAGCATGAAGTCGGACGACCCGATTTGGAAGGCCCTGATGTTGTAGACGTTCTTCATCATCAGGTTCCAAATGGGCATCTTGGTGTTCACCGTGGTGCCTTTCAGTAACTTGGCCACCAACACCTTAGGCGTGTTGATGCCTTGGTCGGAGAATTCACCCACTTGATACACTGCATCGGAGCCTACGATGGTGTATTGGTAGGCTACGGCAAGGGTTTGGTTGGCGTTAAGGGTGACATTCAATGAGATGAAACCCAGCTTCGAGTTCAGGGTGTATTCTGTGTTGCTCAGCTTACGGGCGTTCTCCACTTTCTCGAAATCACGTCCCGAGGTCATGTAGCCGTTCCTTCCGATGCGCAAGGGGTCGTTGGTCATGTAGTTGGTCACCGTGCTGATGCTGCGGATCTGTGTCGTATCCATGCGGGTGAGCATGTTGTTGGCGGCATTGCGCGGATACACCGTGCTGCTGGTCGGGCTGAGCTCCGGGTTGTAGATCCAGCTGCTCTTGCCTTCGCCCAAGTCGTTCAAGGCAAGGATGTTACGCGTGTTCTGCGTGGAGGTGTTGGTGTTGGTGATCCACACCTCGATCTTGGTGATGTTGATGCTTGAAGTGACGGTAGGTAGGGTGGAGAGGGCCGTCTCATATTGTTCTCTGAAATACTGGCTGAGGAAGAAGTGTCGGTTTTCTTCGTAGTCGAGGCAGCTGAGCTCGAATTGGTTGGTCTGGGCGCCGCCTTGCACGGTGATGTTTTGCGATTCGCTCTCCTGATAGGAGACGATGGACGAGATGGTGGTGTTGCCGAATTTCAGTTTGCTCTTCACACCGAACAGTTGTTGTGTGCCCGTGATGAGCGTGCTGTTGAGCGGGAAGCTGACGTTACCGGCTTCCAACAGTTGGATGATCTCGTCTTCCTTGCCTTGGTATTTCAGGGCGAGTTTGTCTTGGTAGTTGAACGTCGCCTTTGTGTTCTTGTTGATGTTGAAGTTGATCTTGTCGCCGATCTTGGCCAACACGTTGAGTTGGATGTCCTGGTCAAAGACGAAGTCATTATGGCGTTTGCGGCGTTCGGTCATCGACGGGTCGGCGCGATAGGTGTGCTTGAAGCCGAAGGTGAGGTCGACGGAGCCTTGAGGACGGATGTCGATAGTGTTGCTGCCGAAGATGGTCTCGAAGGCCTTGCCGCCGATAAACATGGGCGGGATGATGGAGCTACCGTTGGTGGTCGAACGTGAGTTCTGGCTGCGGCGTTCCTTCCAGTATTCCTGTATGCCTTTGCGGTTTTGGTAATCGAAGTATTCGCTCTGTGAGAGCGTGGTGGGTGTGTCGTAATAGAAGTCGCCGATACGGCGCTTGAAGGTATATTGTCCTGTGACGGGGTCGTAGATGATTTCGGTGTTATAGTTGTCGGGGTCGCTGAGGTAGAGGGGCGACTTGTTGTTGAGGTCCTCGATGGGATTGCCGGTGTTGACGGGGATGGGGTAGATGACTTTTGTCGTGTCGGGCTCTACGGTATAGGGGTTGGGGTAGAAAAATTCAAAGTTGTCCGCTGCTGCCGTTCGTGTGAAGAGGAAGGCGAACAACAACAGGGGCAGTGAGAGGAGGATATGTCGTTTCATTGTGTGTTTCAAATATATGTTTGAATTACAATACTTTAAGTGCTTCTTTAATCAGGGTCTCAACGTTGGCGTCGGGCATCTGTTTGAGGAGTTTGTCCAATGCCTTGTCGACGGCGGCTTTGCCGAAGCCCAATATCGTCAATGCTGATAACGCTTCAGTTTTGATTGTATTGTCTGGCGTGGCGAAAATTTCCGTCGGGAAGTCGTTTTTCTTCAGTTTGTCTTTCAGGTCGATGACGATGCGTTGGGCGGTCTTGGCGCCGATGCCTTTCACGGCTTGGATGGTCTTCACGTCGTCGTTGGCGATGGCGTTGCTCAATTCGTTGACGGTCAGCGAGCTGAGGATGAGTCTGGCCGTGTTGCAGCCTACGCCCGACACAGAGATGAGCAACTCGAAGAGGTCGCGTTCCTTGGCGGAGTAGAAGCCGAAGAGGTTGTGGGCGTCCTCAAGGATTTGCTCGTGCGTGAAGAGGCGCACTTCTTCCTTCTCGCCGATGGCGGTGAAGGTGTTGAGCGTGATATTGATGAGATAGCCGATGCCCTGGTTGTCGAGAACGACGTAGGTGGGCGACTTTTCGGCTATTTTACCAGTGATGTAGGCGTACATTTGGGCGCAGTTTGGATTAAACTGCAAAAATACAAAAAATAGGAATAGGGGAGGTTGAAAATAAACAAAAAAAAGAGGACTTTTCAGCCCTCTTTTTCGTTTGGTTTTGTTTCTGAGTTATTCAGCAGCAGGAGTCTCAGCGGCTTCTTGCTTGCAGCAAGGCTTCTCACCTTCGCAGCCTTCGAGGCGCTTCATGATGAGTTCCTTCTGTTCGTCAACGGTCATGTTGGCGAAGTTTTCCCAGGCGGCCTTCATCTCAGCGCATTTGGCTTCGCATTCAGCCTTCTGTTCTTCGGTCATTTCGGCCATTTCTTTGCAGACTTCCTCGCCGGCAGCCTTCATTTCTTCCATCTTGGCATCCATCTCGTTGAAGAGAGTGGCAGCCTTCTGGTTCAGTTCAGCCTTGGCTTCGTCGGTCATCTCGTCCCACTTGGCATACTCATCTTTCAGAGCGTGCATGGGGCACTCTTGCTTTTCTTCGACAACTTCAGTCTGCTCCTCAGCCGGCTCGGCGACGACTTCTTCTTGCTTAGGAGTGTTGTTGCAGGCCACCATGAAGAGGCTGGCCAAACCGAGAGTAAGAAATAATTTCTTCATTTTTAATTGGTTTAGAGTTATTGTTAATGAATTTTTGTCTCATTTGAGCGCGCAAAAATACAATAATTTTCAATACGACCACAAAAAATGTTATTTTTTACGAAAAAAATCTTTTTTTTAATAAGGTTGTTTATTTGGCGGGGAATACCTAATTTTGCGGCCAAATTTCTACGAACAAAACAACACAATAATTCATTACTAAACAAGAATAGAAATGGCAGAAAAGAAATTTTTGACATGCGACGGTAACCAGGCTGCTGCCCACGTTGCCTACATGTTCAGTGAAGTGGCCGCCATTTATCCTATCACTCCGTCGTCGCCGATGGCTGAGTATATCGATGAATGGGCCGCTAAAGGTCAGAAGAACATCTTTGGCGAGACCGTCAAAGTGGTCGAGATGCAATCCGAAGCCGGTGCAGCCGGTGCCGTCCACGGCTCGCTGCAGGCTGGCGCCCTCACCACCACCTACACGGCCTCTCAAGGTCTGTTGCTGATGATTCCCAATATGTACAAGATCGCCGGTGAACTGCTTCCTGGCGTGTTCCACGTCTCGGCCCGCGCCCTTGCCGCCCAGGCCCTGTCCATCTTCGGCGACCACGCCGACGTGATGGCCTGCCGCCAGACTGGCTTCGCCATGCTGGCCACCAGCAGCGTCCAAGAGATCATGGACCTCGCCCCCGTGGCACATCTCGCCGCCATCGAAGGCCGCGTGCCGTTTGTGCACTTCTTCGACGGCTTCCGTACCTCTCACGAAATCCAGAAGGTTGAGGCTGCCGACATGGAGAAACTCCGCAAACTCGTCAACCAAAAGGCCCTCAAGGAATACCGCGAACGCGCCCTCAATCCTGAGCACCCCGTAACCCGTGGCACCGCCCAGAACCCCGATATCTACTTCCAGACCCGCGAACTGCAGAACAAGTACTACGACGCTCTGCCCGACATCGTGGCCAAGTACATGAAGCAGATGAGCCGCATCAATGGTCGTCAATATGCTCCGTTCGTTTACTACGGCGCCAAAGACGCTACCGATATCATCATCGCCATGGGCTCCATCAATGATGTCATCAAGACCGTCATCGACAAGGAGAACAAGGCGGGCAAGAAGCTTGGCCTCATCACCGTGCACCTCTATCGCCCCTTCAGCGTGAAGTACCTCATGGACGTCATGCCGAAGACCGTGAAGCGCATCTGCGTCCTCGACCGTACCAAGGAACCCGGCGCCAATGGCGATCCGCTCTACCTCGACGTCGTCGAAGCCTTCAAGGATGCCAAGAAGCAACCTGTGATCATTGGCGGCCGTTATGGTCTGTCTTCAAAGGACACCACTCCGGCTCAGGTGCTTGCCGTTTACAAGAACCTCGCTGCCGACAAACCGATGAACCAGTTCACCGTGGGTATCAAGGACGATGTCACACACCGTTCGCTCAAGGTTGGTAAGGAAATCTCCATTCTGCCGAAGGGCACGTTCGAAGCCAAGTTCTACGGCCTCGGCGCTGACGGTACCGTGGGTGCCAACAAGAACTCCATCAAGATCATCGGCGACAACACCAACAAGTACAGCCAAGCTTACTTCGACTATGACTCCAAGAAGTCAGGCGGTTACACCTGCTCGCACCTGCGTTTCGGTGACCAGCCCATCCTGGCTCCTTACCTCGTCGGCACGCCCGACTTCGTGGCTGTCCACGTCCCGAGCTACCTCCGCAAGTACGACTGCCTCCGTGGCTTGAAGAAGAACGGTACGTTCCTCTACAACTCGCCTTGGAGTGTGGCTGAGACCAAGAAGCATCTTCCCGACTATGTGAAGAAGTATCTGGCCCTCAATAATATTAATATGTATATCATCGACGCCACGAAGATCGCAGCCGAGATTGGTCTGGGCAACCGCACCAACACCATCCTCCAAAGCGCCTTCTTCAAGATTTCGGGCGTCATTCCTTACGACCTGGCTGTCGAGCAGATGAAGAAGTTCATCGTGAAGAGCTACGGCAAGAAGGGTGAGGATATCGTCAACATGAACTATGCTGCCGTTGACCGCGGTGGCGAGATCACCAAGGTTGAGATCCCCGCAGCATGGGCCAAGCTCGACTGCACCACCGACTTCGTCTTCGAGCACAACGATGCCGATCCCGAATTTATTAATAAGGTGATGCGCCCGATGGTCGCCCAGTGTGGTAACGATCTGCCCGTGAGCGCCTTCAAGGACATCGTTGACGGTACCTTCCCGGCTGGCACCACCGCTTACGAGAAGCGTGGCGTCGCCACCGTCGTTCCCGAGTGGAATCCTGCCAACTGTATCCAGTGCAACCAGTGCTCGCTGGTGTGCCCGCACGCTGCCATCCGTCCTGTCGTCATGACCGACGCCGAGCTGAAGAAGGCTCCTAAGGGTATGGCCACTGCCGACATGAAGATGCCGAAGGAGATGGCTGGCATGCACTTCCGCATGCAGGTCTCCGTCTTGGACTGCACCGGTTGCGGCAACTGCGCCGACGTGTGCCCCGCCAAGGAGAAGGCTCTGGTGATGAAACCGCTCGAAAGCCAACTCGACGAAGCCAAGAACTGGGAGTACGGTCAGAAGAAGGTCACCTATAAGGACGAACTCATCGACAAGTACGCCAATGTGAAGAACAGCCAGTTTGCACAGCCGCTGTTCGAGTTCTCGGGCGCCTGCGCCGGTTGCGGTGAGACACCTTATATCAAGACCATCACCCAACTCTTTGGTGAGAGCATGATGGTGGCCAACGCTACAGGTTGCTCGTCCATCTATGGCGGTTCCGCTCCTGCAACGCCTTACTGCAAGAACTACCGCAGTGGCAAGGGTGTGGCATGGGCCAACTCCCTGTTTGAGGACAACGCCGAGTACGGTCTCGGTATGGCCACGGGTGCCCGCAAGATCCGCGAAGGCCTCCGCAAGAAGGCTGAAGAGCTGGTCAACACCACCGTGTTCGACTGGATGAAGGAAGCCACGCAGAAGTGGTTAGACACCTACAACGACACGGTTGCCAACCGCAAGGCTACTGACGAATTCGTCGCCGCCCTCGAAAAGGCTATCCTTTCCATCGACGGTTGCATCGACTTCTTCGGTTCCAAGAAAGCCCAGGACATCTACGGCAAGGAAGTTGCTGCACAGAAGCTGGAAGAAGCCAAGAAGGCCAAGAAAGCCGGCCGCAAGATCTGCATCTGCCACGGTTGCGAGCTTGAACAAGAACTGTTGGAAAACAAGGACTTCCTCGCCAAGAAGAGCCAGTGGATCTTCGGTGGTGACGGTTGGGCATACGACATCGGTTTCGGTGGCCTCGACCACGTGCTGGCCAGTGGCGAAGACGTCAACGTCCTCGTCCTCGACACCGAGGTTTACTCGAACACGGGTGGTCAGAGCTCCAAGGCTACGCCTGCCGGTGCTGTCGCCAAGTTTGCTGCCTCTGGTAAGAAGGTCCGTAAGAAAGACCTCGGCATGATTGCCAAGAGCTACGGCTATGTCTATGTGGCTCAGGTCGCCATGGGTGCTTCGCAAGCCCAGTACTTCAAGGCCATCAAGGAAGCTGAGGCTTATCCGGGTCCGTCGCTGGTGATTTGCTACGCCCCGTGTATCAACCACGGCATCAAGATCGGCATGGGTCACTCCCAGATGGAAGAGAAGCTCGCCGTCGACTGCGGTTACTGGCACCTCTGGCGCTTCAACCCCGCCGAGGAAGAGGAAGGCAAGAACGGCTTCCACTTGGATTCGAAGGAACCTAACTGGGCCGACTTCCAGAAGTTCATCATGGGTGAGGTGCGTTACAACTCGCTCGTGAAGACCTTCCCCGAGGAAGCCAAGGAACTGTTCGCCAAGACCGAACAATTCGCCAAGCTGAGATACGAAGGGTATAAGAAGCTGAGCGAAGGGAAGTAATTCCAAATTCTCTAATTCAATCTGGGCAGTTCGAAAGGACTGCCCAGATTTTAATTCTAACAATCAATATATGTTTTGTAAGTATTGTGGAACTGAAATAGCTGATGACAGCATCTTCTGTACACGATGTGGAAAAAAAGTTTTAGAGAATACCCCCATTGTACACAATGAGGAAGTTGATGATAGCAACTCTATTCGAGTTCAGTTAATAGATGGCGAAAAGGATGCTTGGCAAGCAACTGATAATATGCAATGGGTAAAGCCTATTGGAGCAAGGATAATACAAACTGTTCTTTTAGTTATTGGCTTGTTTTTCTTGTGTTACGGAATTATTTGGAGTTGTATTATTGAAAGAAAAGTTAGTGAATCTGGTCACTCGAGTAGTTATCCTTATTTCAGTGGGTTTGTGGCAAGTGCGGATGAGCCTTTGGGAATTGTTGATGTTTTTGTGGATTTAGAAAGAGATGACCCTAATTTTTCTATGTATAAATCAGAATGGGAGGCGTTATACAATGAGAAATATGGTCTTGTTGACAAAGAAAGAAGAGAAAAAGTAATTAAACGATTATATAAAGAATGGGGCATTGATGATGACAAGCCTTGGTATGAATTGCCTGTTGAGCTCCGCTTACAATATCATCGTGAAATGGAAAGAGAAACACCACCAGTTGTTTCAGTTCCATATGATTATGTCAAATACTACTATAAAGCAGAAGAAATGGCGGTTTCAAAGTTTAGAATGCAGGTTTTATTTGTGTTTATTTTACCTGCATTGATACTTATTGTATTGTCAATAATATGGATTATTAGAATCACACCTAAATCCGACAAAAAAACAATTCTTCCTCGTGATTATGCTGATAAAATAGAAATATACACATGGGGCAGTTTCTCTTTTCATAAATACGTAAGGTTTATTAAGGATGATAAATATGGTATTATTGATGCTGTTGGTCGCATTGTCATAGTACCCGCTACGTTTGAATTGATTGAATGGCGTCAAAATAATAAATCATATGACGGTGTACTTGACGGTGTAAGGAAGACATATTATTTAGACTGAGTGATAGTATTACTTGATGAAAGTGAGTGAATTGCATAGTATAAAAACATATTTATAGATGAATAAAATAGCAGACATAGGTCAACTTTCGTGGCATAGTAATATCAATACATATAATTATAGAGGCAAACACATTGTCCTTTATGATGACCATCGTTGGATTTTAAATGTAATCTTCGAGGCCATGAAACTCAATATTTTTAATGGAAAAATCCCAAATATTATCTTTTTTGACCATCACGATGATGCTTGTTACACTGATGTACGATTATCAAAATATGGAATTGATAACATACTTGAAATGAAAAGTCGTGATTTCTGGTCGTTAGTTGAATTTGATTTGAGTGCATTAGATGATGATTGGGTGACAGCTGGAATGGAATTAGGTATTATCAATAATGTTGTGTGCATTGGCAATGTAGAGAATAACAATATTCAAGACTGGGATAATAATTCATATCAAACAGCAACAAATGTAGTACATAAAGGGTTCAGTATAAACCATCTAAAGTGGGAGTTTGGTAGCCGTGGAGTGATTGGAGATTCGATTGTTAAGTATCCATTTTATCAAACAGTTCGTGAGATTTTTGGATTTAGGTATGGACAGAGTTTACTTCGACCACAACATCCATATGTTTTAGATTTTGACTTAGATTGTTTTACAACAGAGTATAAAGATACAACATATGCTTGGCCAGAGTATTTTTTCCGTGAGGAATTCTGGCCAAAGGATGATTTTCAACATAGGCATTATATTCAACAACTAATTGCGAACGCATCAATTATCACTATTTGTAGAGAACCTGAATGTTGTGGTGGACTTGGAGAATCAAATAGAATACTTGGATACCTTGACAGGTATTTGTTTGATGGCGTTCTAGGAACAGAACCCATACAATGAATTTTATGGATAACAAAGACATTTTTTGAATCGTTTCAAAATGTTGTTATTACACTAAACGAAGGGTAAATCCCTATGCTATTTATACATCAGTGTGTTCGAATCTGAATGCGCTATTTTTTCTTCTGCCACAATGTGACAACCCTACAGCCCTGGGGCAAAATTGTCCCATTGGTTTGTAGGGCTGTCTTACCACGGCAGCCGTAATCATGAAAATTGCATAATTGTTTCCGCCAAATTGTTTTGTCATGAAAAATCAATACCTTTGCAGAAATTTGAACGTCAATGCCAATAGTCATCAAAAACTACGAAAATATTTATATTACACACATTCATACGAAAACCGCAACCATCCCGTTATCTAACACAAAAAGAAACACTTATTGAAATGATAATAGACTTTACAGCTTCGAATTTCCGCTCAATAAAGGAACCGCAAACCATCTCCTTTGAGGCCACTGACAACACCCATCTTGAAGACTATTATGTGGTCAAGAAAGGCGACTACCGTCTTTTGAAGATGGCGACAATAATCGGTGCGAATGCATCGGGGAAAAGCAACATCTTGCAGGCGTACATGTTCTTTCTGCGACTGATGCGTGTTCCTTGCGAAAATAAGACAGACAAGATAGTTTACGACAAATTCGCGCTGGATGAAGATTGCACCAAGCAGGATACGACATTCACAATCAACTTTATCTTCGGGGAGTATCATTACAAATACCAGGTTGTATTTAACAATGAGATGGTAGTTGAAGAGACTCTTTCTTGCAAGCCCATCAGGGATGGCAAGATGGACAAGGTGTTTGTCAGAGAGACCAACAAGGAAACGAGATTATCCACAATTTCATTATATGGGAAGTACAAAATCTATTCATTAGATTTCGACAAAGTATCGATTAACCTGCTGCACAATAGAACTGTCTTTGGAGCTTATCTGAAAAGCAATGTTGATATCCCATGTATGAAGGAGATCGAGGATTGGATTGTCTCATATTGTCTTCCAATAGTTACAACAACGGAACAAGGGTTGCGTCAATACACCTCTAATCAGATTTTTGATGGAAAAATCACAAAAGAGCAAGTTGCTTCTTTCCTGCGCAAAGCAGATGTGGGAATAACTGATTTTTCTGTCAGAAAAGAAGATACGCCCATCTCTCCCTATTATGCCGCCGCTGTTGTCAATGACAAAAACACACCTGATGCAATCAAAGAGCAAGCAAAAAACACGTCTACCATACCTGATGCAAGAGTTAAGATGGTGCACAATGGAGTGCATGGCAACTATGAACTTGAATTCGAAGAGGAGTCTCGTGGCACACAGCGATACTATGAAATGGCAGGAGTGTTGCTTACCGTTATCAATACCCCACATATTGTTGCTATTGATGAATTAGAATATGCAATGCATCCAGACCTGTATGAACATTTCTTGGTCACATTCCTTTCAAACGCCAAAGAATCGCAAATCCTTTGTACAACACACATGCGGGAGTTCCTTTCAGACAAAAATCTATTCCGTGATGACTCGGTCTGGATTGCCCAAAAGGATGAACGTGGAGCAACCGAGGTTTATTCTATTGCCGATTTCGATGATTCTGAATTGCAGCAGATAGATAGTCGCTATGGAGCCTATCGTTCTGGACGATTGGGTGGAATACCTCGGCTAGGTGACACATACGTTGAACCTCTCAATACCGAAAAGCGATGAGCAGACAGACGAAACAGCGCAAATTTGACAATTCCGTTGCGGTTATTGTTGATGGGAAAACGGAGAAATGGTATTTGGAGAAAGTGAAGATTCATTATCCTTGCGAAGTCCTTAAAACTATTCGTATAGAACCTCAATTGCCTCAAAAGAAACAGATAGATGAACTCGTTCAAATTGCGAAAGAAAAAGCGGAAGAAGGCTACAAAAGAGTTGTTCTTATCATAGATTTGGACGCAGTACTGATTGATAATGTTGAGTTTGAAAAATTCAAGGCATTCATGAATAGATATGACAAGGCTTTGGAAGAGAATCCGTGGATGAACAAGTTGGAAGTTGTCGTGAACAATCCGTGCTTGGAGTATTGGCATTTGCTTCATTTCAATCGAACCAGCAAGCTGTATAGGGGATACGGAGATATGGAGAAAGATTTGCTGAAAGTACTGCCAGATTATGATAAAAGCGAAAAGTACTATTGCGGCAATCCCGACATTTATGTTCGATTAGGCGGGGAGTCAGGGCTATCCAGGGCAAGAAACAATGCCAAACCCTTGCTTCCGTTCAATATCCAGACTTGCAGAGAGAAAGGCATTTCAGAGATGGGCAAGTTGTTTGACTATTTTGATTCTTTATGATGCGTCTACCGCAATGCAACAGCCAGCCCTACAACCTAAAACGAAAACATGATGTATGATTCTAGGGCTGTATGATTGTCGTACCACGGCGACCGAATAAATGGCAGCCTCAATTCTAGAAAAACAAAAAAGAGGACGACCAAGTCATCCTCTTTATCATTTGTTCAGCTTTTTTCTTTATTATTCTGCTGGTGCTTCAGCGGGAGTCTCGGCAGGAGCCTCCTCGCTGGCGGGCATTGTCGTTGTGGCGGCAGGAACTTCAGCCGAAGGAAGGTTGGGAATGATGCTCTCCACTTCACTCTTGGGAGCGCCTTCTTTGGAGTTCTTGGGGAGGGTGATGCTCGAAATGAGGCAGAGCACCACAAGGATACCGCCCAACGTCCAGGTGGCTTTTTCAAGGAAATCGGTTGTCTGACGCACGCCCATCATCTGGTTGGCACCACCGAAGTTGGAGACCAATCCACCACCCTTTGAGTTCTGAACCAGAACGATCAATCCTAATAATACGCTGACAATCAGGATTAAAATTACTACTACTGTGTACATGTTTATTGATTTAATGTTTGACTTTCTTTGCTTTCTTGTAAGCGCTCAATTTGGGCTGCAAAATAACGACTTTTTTTTGGATATTTCAAGCCTAATTTTTTATAAATTGAAATTGCCTTCTCAACATACCCTTGTTGCTCATATATTTTGGCCAAAGTCTCACTCACGATGTTCTCTTGGTCGATGATGCTGTTTTGTGCGACAGAGATGGGATTATAGAACTCCGCCTTGGGCTTGGAAATGCTTGGGTTTTCGAGTATGAATTTGTCTATCAACTCTTTGCGTGAAAGCTTCTTTTGAGGCGTCTTCTCGGTTTCTGAACGTTGCTTTTCTGCTTCTATTTCCCTTAACCTGTTGGCGATGATGGCTTTCAACTCGTCCAGCGACTTTCGCTTTTCTTCTAGAAGAGCCATCTCGGCAGACAACTCTTCATGGGTGCCGCTGAGGTCGATTTCTGGGATGATAAAGACCTTCTCGTGGATGATGTTGCCGTTTTGTACTTCGATTTCCTCGACGGAATTGGTGGCTTTTTCCTTGGATGAGGGCTCATTGGGTATTGCATTGACTTCAGGCTCATGCTCTAGTCGGTGACGGGCAATCAGAGTGAATTGCCGCAGTTTGTCACGGTTGGGCGAGATGGCAGCGGCGCGTTTCAGTTGTCGGTCGTAGCTCGCATTGTCGGTGTTTTGGTAAGCAACGGCCAGCAGTGTTTGCCCAATGGAAAAATAGGGATAGCCTGCCACCAACTGCTCCACATTTTTCACAGCCTCATCTTTCAGCCTCTCAGGCTGAGTCATATATCCTATCAGTTGCTTGCTGTCCATTGAGTCAGTTGTCAATTGTCAGTTATCAGTTGTTCCTCATTCTGCATTCTGCATTCCTCATTCTGCATTATAATTACCAGTTTACCAAAGCCTTATTGAAAATGTCTTCCACCAATTGTTCAACGATGGTCGCGGTGAGTGCTTCTTGAACCGACATCAAGTCTTGGTTGCTGGGATAGTCCTCATAGCGTGAGAAAGATTGTTCGAAGTCTTTCGTATCGTCGATGCGGTTGCTGAACCTGACTTTAACCGTGATGGTAAGGCGGTTCATGGCGGCAGTCTGTCCCGTGATGGCCACCGGGGTGGTCCTGTAGTCGGTGATTTCGCCTTCAAAGGCCAAGTCGCCACCAGTTTCTATCAAGTCTAGCGTAGTCTGGCTGTTCATCGCGTCGCGCAGGGCTGTGGTGAGGTTGTCGCTCAGCAATGGGTTGACGAGTTGGGCATGGTTAGGGAAGTAGTCCACCGAGACGGTCTTGGCCTCGGCGGGTATCGACGCACCTGAGAAGGAATAGATGCCGCAACCTTGGCAGAAGACCGCTAAAGCCATCACAAGAACCGCTATTTTCGCTTTGATTCTCATAGATCAATGCCGTATTCGTTGATTTTGCGGTATAAGGTGCGTTCGCTGATGCCCAAAGCTTTGGCAGCGTCTTTTCGTTTGCCTTTATGGGCTTCCAATGCCTTGATAATCATTTCTTTTTCATGATGCTCAAGCGATAGTGTCTCGGCGGTTGAGCCTGTCGAGACGACACCATAATGTGTGGTTTCCTCTGCGGGAATAAACTCTGTGAATTCCGGCTCTGCCGCTTCTGGCTCGCTTTGGCTCACTCGAGTCACCACCGTGTCGCCGATTTGTGTGACAGGGTTGCTTTGCACAAAGTTTTGTTCCACAGGACGGCCTGTGTTCATTTTGTTGACCTGGGCACGCAATTCGGCGATGTCTTTCTTCATGTCGAAGAGTACACGATAAAGCAGGTCGCGCTCATTGACGCTATCCATGGAGTCGTCATGTGGCAGCAACATGGGCAAAGAGCTTTGCACTTTGTTAGGTAGGTATTTGGCCAAAGTTTCCGCCGTGATGGAACGTTCGGTCTCCATGATGGAGATTTGTTCCGTGACATTCTTCAGCTGTCGGATGTTACCGTCCCATCGGTAGCTCTCCAGCATTTTCACGGCATCAGGAGTCAAGGTGATTGGTGGAATGTGGTTGTGCTCGGCGAAATCAGTGGCAAACTTACGGAATAGCAAGGGGATGTCGCCCTTTCTCTCGCGCAAGGCAGGGATATGGATGGGGATGGTGTTCAACCTATAATAGAGATCCTCGCGGAAACGGCCTTTCTCGATGGCCAAGGGAAGGTCGACGTTGGTGGCGGCCACGATTCTGACATCGGTCTTCATCACCTTGGAACCGCCTACACGGATGAACTCGCCGTTTTCAAGCACACGCAATAGTCTTGCTTGGGTGGAGAGGGGCAGCTCACCCACCTCATCCAAAAAAAGTGTGCCTTTGTCGGCAATCTCGAAGTAACCTTTGCGCTCGCCTACAGCACCGGTGAATGCTCCTTTTTCATGGCCAAACAGCTCCGAGTCGATAGTGCCTTCCGGAATGGCACCGCAGTTCACGGCAAAATAAGGGCCATGCTTGCGTGCGCTGTTTTGGTGGATAATCTTCGGAAATACATCCTTACCCGTACCGCTCTCGCCCGTGATGAGCACGGTGAGGTTGGTGGAGGCCACCTGCGCGGCGATGCCGATGGCGCGGTCCAACTCAGGGTCGTTGCCGATGATGCCGAAGGTCCGTTTTATTGTTTGTACGTCCATGTCAGTTGTTCAGTTAGTCAGTTGTTCAGTTGTTCAGTTACTATGGCTTATGGCTCATGGCCTATGGCTTGTCCCACCGAAAGCTTGAAATCCAAGATTTTTCGTGGGTCAGGCCATAGTCATAGGCCATCAGCCATAGTCCTTTTATCTCAAAACTCCTCCCAACTGCTGTTCAAACGCGCTTTGAATCTTCCCCATCGTCTTCTCAATCACCTTGTCGGTGAGGGTGGTGGTGGGCGACATCAGGACGAAGCTCATGGCATACTGTTTCTTGCCTGCTGGAATCTTCTCGCCTTCGTACACGTCGAAGAGGCTCATCGATTGCAGGATCTTGTTCTCGGCGGCCATGGCGACTTTTTTGACTTCGTCGAAGGTGACGTTCTTGTCGAAAATCATGGCGAGGTCGCGGCGCACAGCAGGGAACTTCGACAGGGGCTCAAAGTGCACTTCCTTGGCCTTGGCCAGGCATTGCATCATCGTGGTCCAGTTGAAAGTGGCGTAGTAGACGTCCTTCTTCAGGTCGAAGTGCTTCAAGGTCTTTTTGCTGAGCTTGCCCAAAGTCACAATCTCTTTGCCGTCAACGCAATAGGTGGTCGCATAGTCGAAATGCGGCAGGTTGGCTTCCTTGGCTTCCAAGGCCTTGAAGTCGAACTTGAAGTGGTTGAGCACGCCCATGACGTATTCCTTCAGGTCAAAGTAGTCGAGGGCCTTGCTCGGGGCATTCCACAGCTCGGCTTGCTTGTTGCCAGTGAGGAAGAGGTCGAGGCAGGTGTGTTCACTATAGGGCTTGAGCGGCTTGGTCTCGTCGCCGACTTTCGATGCGTCGAAGAAATACACGTTGCCGAACTCGAAGAATTTCATGTCGCTGACCTTGCGGTTTTGGTTGAAGGCGATGCTCTCCAATCCGCCCCACATCAGGGTCTGGCGCATCACGTTGAGGTCGCTGCTGAGCGGGTTCAAAATCTTCACGTTCTGGGCCGGGTCGAAGGCGGGGAAGGCCTCGCTGTAGGCGGCTTTGGTGAGTGAGTTGTTCATAATCTCGTAGAAGCCGTTGGCGACGAGCATGTCGCTGATCTTCTGCTGCATCTTGTCGGCGTCGGGCTTCGTGGCACGGCTGATGGAGGCATGGATGCGGCTAGGGATTTCGATGTTGTCGTAGCCGTAGATGCGGAGGATTTCCTCGACCACATCGGCGGGACGGGTCACGTCGACCTTGCTGGTGTGCACGTCGACGACCACGTGTTCATCGTTCTGCTCAACGACTTGGCACTCAAGGCTCTTCAGTATGTTGACGGCTTGGGTCGGGTCGATGACCTTGCCAGCCAGTTTGTTCAGGTAGTCGAACTTCAAGTCCACACGGGCAGGGGCGAAGTCGCCGTTCTTCACGTCCTTGATTTCGGAGGAAATCGTTCCTCCGGCCAGCTCCTTAATTAATAAGGCGGCACGTTTCAGTGCGAAGAGGGTGATGTTGGGGTCGGCGCCACGCTCGTAACGGAACGAGGCGTCGGTCTGCAGGCCGTGGAACTTGGAGGTCTTACGGATGCTGGTAGGGTTGAAGTAGGCACTCTCGAGGAAGACGTTGGTGGTCTCCATGGTCACGCCCGACTTCTGTCCGCCAAACACACCGGCGATGCACATAGGCTCTTCGGCGTTGCAAATCATCAAGTTACGGCTGTTGAGTTTGCGCTCCACGCCGTCGAGGGTGACGAAAGGCGTGCCTTCGGGCATGCATTTCACCACGACCTTCTTGCCCGTGATCTTGTCAGCGTCGAAGGCGTGCATGGGCTGGCCGACTTCCATCAGCACGAAGTTGGTGATGTCGACGATGTTGTTGATGCTGCGGATGCCGACGGCGGCAAGGCGGTTCTTCAGCCAGGCTGGCGACTCGCCGACTTTCACGCCGCTGACGGTCACGCCAGAGTAGCGTGGGCAGGCTTGTGTGTCTTCCACCACAACGTCGATGTCGAGGTTATGGTTTTCCACCTTGAAGTCATCCACTGAGGGACGGATGAGGTGGTATTTGGTGGTGTTCTCACGCTGGTTGAGGGCAGCCACGAGGTCGCGGGCCGAGCCGATGTGTGAGGTGGCATCGCTGCGGTTGGCGGTGAGGCCGATTTCGATGGTATAGTCCTCTTCCACAGGGAAATAGAATGAAGCAGGCTTGCCCACTTCGTAGTCGTCGGGCAGCACCATGATGCCGTCGTGCGAGATGCCCAGTTGCAACTCGTCCTCGGCGCAAATCATGCCTTCCGAGACCTCGCCTCGGATCTTACCTTTCTTGATGGTGATGTGTTCGTCGCCAATCCAGAGTTCGGTGTTGATGGTGGCCACGAGTACCTTTTGTCCTGCCGCCACGTTGGGTGCGCCGCATACGATGTGCAGAGGCTCTTCACCGCCCACGTCGACGGTGGTGATATGCAGGTGGTCGGAGTTGGGGTGGTCGATGCAGGTGAGCACCTTGCCCACGACGACGCCCTTCAGGGCACCTTTCACCGACTCGAAACGCTCGAGGTCTTCCACTTCAAGGCCCGTGGAGGTCAACAACTCGCTGACTTTCTCAGCTGGATAATCGCAGTTGACGTATTGTTTCAACCAGTTATAAGAGATTTTCATTTTATTTGTATTTGTTTAATTTTCAATTTATTATCGCATTATTGTCACAAACTGCGTCTCGCAGTTTGCCCAAATTCCGCATTTACGAAACGGCAAAAATACGAAATTCTGCCAAAATGTCACGATTATTTTTTCGGAGCAAAAAAATAATCTCAAAAATGTGCGATTTTAATGTTCGACTAATCTCAAAAATGTGTATTTTTGCGCTGAAATTAATCTCAAAAACGTGTATAATTACCATAATATTAATCTAAAAAACGTGAAATATAAATTATGAAACGAAAGATATACAGACAGTTACAAGAATGGAAAGAAACGAGCAACGGAACAAGTGCTATAATCATTGAAGGAGCTCGGCGTATCGGAAAGAGTTATATTGTGGAAGAATTTGCCCGTAACGAGTATGATGATTATTTGCTTATCAATTTCCGACAAGCTCCCGATGAGGTGAAAAGCTGGTTCAACCTCTATTTGGAAGACCTTGACAAACTGCTTCTTAACTTGCAGTTGCATTACAACAAACGGTTGAAACCTCGTCGCTCGACCATTATTTTCGATGAAGTGCAGGATTGTCCCCGTGCCCGCGAAGCCATTAAGTTTTTGGTGGCCGACGGTCGGTTTGATTATTTGGAAACAGGCTCTCTCATCAGCATCAAAAAAAATGTGAAGGACATCGTGATTCCCTCCGAGGAAGAAACGCTCGAAATGTATCCGATGGACTTTGAGGAGTTTCTTTGGGCAATGGGCAACGAAACGCTGATGCCTTTCATTAAGGATTGCTTTGAGAAGCAAGCCTCGCTTGGGCAGGCATTGCACCGTAAGGCGATGGATTTGTTCAGGTTGTATATGGTGATAGGAGGGATGCCGCAAGCCGTGTTGCGCTACATTGAGACGAAGGATTTCCGCAAGGTGGAAGCCGTCAAGCGGCAGATTTTGACACTCTATCGCAATGACATTCATAAATATGCTGACAATGCTGAAGCCAAGGTGACAGCTATCTTCGACGAAATTCCGGGACAGTTGCAGAAGCACGAAAAAAAATTCCGGCTTTCGGCCCTCGGTGCGGATGCCCGGATGCGTGATTTTGATGATGCGTTTTTCTGGCTTGATGATGCCCGCATCGTGAATTGTTGCTACAACGCTACTGAGCCGAGTGTGGGACTCCGCTTGAATGAATCGCGGACGACATTGAAATGCTATCTGGCTGATACGGGGTTGCTCATAAGCCACACTTTCAATGAGCGAGGTTCGGTGCCCGTTGAGTTGTATCAGAAACTGATTTTGGGCAAGTTGGAAACCAATGAGGGAATGTTGGTGGAAAACATTGTGGCGCAAATGCTTGTTGTGGCAGGACATAAGTTGTTCTTTTACAGCAAGTCAAGCAATGAGAACGCCGAAGACCGCATGGAGATAGACTTCCTGATTAGGAAGTCGAAGATTACCAATCGGCACAATATTTCGCCTATTGAGGTGAAAAGTGGCAAACGCTATTCCTATACCTCTTTGACAAAGTGCATGAACAAGTACGACAAATACCTCTCTACTGCGTATATTATCCACGACGGGGATTTCAAGATAGACAGAGGCATTGTGTTTTTACCTTTGTATATGACACCTTTTCTGTGAGTGCTTGAAAAACCATTTTTCAATAACAATTTCAAAAATTTCATCAAAAAATTATTGTAATTCGATAAATATTTGTAGTTTTGCAGCGTCATGACACCAGAAAAACAAATTAAATGTCGAATTTAAAAAAAATGATGAAAAAGAAACACTTCATTATTATGACGATAGTCATTTTTGCCTTTTCGGCAATTGATCTTCAAGCACAAGACAGCCCTAACGGAGGAACAATCCCTGGTGGAGGGAATACTGTTTTAGACCCACTTCCTTGGCGAGATGAATGCCATCCTTTTGGAAAAGGTGGAGGAATTGACTCGCTATGTCATTGACTTGCAGAAACAGATTGATGAGTTGAAGAAATAAAAAAGATTGGATAATGAAAAGAATGAGATTTATAGTATGTTTTGTTGTTGCAGTAGTTTTTCTCGGCTGTGCTAAAACGAAAGTGTGCCACTATGGAACAACTTATAGCGAAGATACGAAAGATTGTGAATGTTTGAATAATGCTCAGGAAGATATTCCCGAGTTATTACAAGACGAATACAATAGTATAGGTGTGGTAAACAAGAATTTCATTTACTTAGTCAAGGAAGATTCAGAGTACCCATATTATTCGCATGAAGGTGATACGATATTAGTTTATGGATGGGTATGGGAAGCACATCCTGTTGCATCAGACGAAAAGCATTACTGTTTAATTGAACAACCTTCTGTTCCTGTCGGATCCTCCTGTGGGACATTGCAAGTTGTTGATCTGGAACAATATATTGGAACCTTTGATCTGGAAGAAAAATGTTTTGTGAAGGGCGTCCTGGAGTTTCCACGCTTACAAAAGGATGATGGCAAAGACAAGCAATGCCATAGTGTAGAATATGCAATTCGAGTTTTTGATATACACAATTAAACCATGTAAAACTATGAAGACAAAAATAATCTATTTCTTTGTTATTTGCTTGACCATTATCACACATCCTGTGGTTGCACAGAAGCATATTACAAAAGCTGAAGTTCAAAAAGTGGCGACTAATGCATTGAGAATGCTTAATAATTCTAATGACCCTTACGATCCTAGTCATAACCCTTCGCATTGTATTCCGCCTGAGGACATGAACTACTATCTAAGCAAATTCAATGAAATAATGCTGCATTACAAACCCGATGGTAAGGAGCCCGTTAGTGCATTGTATATGTATTCTGTTAAGACTAGTATTCCTGGTGCCGTGTTGTTCTTCTTGTACATTGATTATGCTATTATTCATTGTGAATTTATTGGATGGGACGAATGAAAACAAAATGCCGTATAGTGACTTTTCTCCTTTTCTTTGTGGGAGTCACTTTTTGTTGTAATGCCCAAGAAAAAGGCTTCCTGACCACGTATTCTGAACCGGACCATTCTTGGTTTGTAACCGACGCCATAGAAACTTCGGATGGCGGCTTCCTGGTCAGTGCGTATGACTATTGGGGACCAAGTAGTATGTTGTTGAAATTGTCAGTTGAAGGGGAGATTCAAGCTAAGAGAAGTGTTATGGCAGAAGATACGACCATCCATGCCATTAGGTTCCTTCAAATTCCCGAAGACAATAGAGATGAGTATATGGCCTTATGCCCCAGCCATCCCGCCGATGGCAGTACGGCAGTGCTTATGCTCCTGCATGTCGATGAAGACTTGAACATTGTTTCAAGGAGAACGATACCTTGCTCTTTCTTCGATGAAGGAAGCAGATTCTTTGATGCGAAATTCCTTAAGTCCGACTCGAGTTTCTATGCTGCCTTGACTTCAAGGCTTGGAGAAATGCCCAACTCCATTTTTCTTACTAGATTTGATTTTGACGGCAATCTGCTCAATTGCCAAAGGTTGGAAAGAGATTCTTTGGCGGAAGCGTGTAATCTGTTTCATGACGAAGAGGGCAGGATAGGACTGTTTGGCGACTTTGGCCCTTCTCACATGGGCATTTTGCTTTTTGACGATTCTTTGCAATCCATTAGCAGGGATACCATATTTCAATGGACAGTGCCTGAAGGAAACAGTGGGGAATCATGTCATTATTTTATTCATGATATGATTAACAGCCAGGCAGGCAAGCTTCCGAATGGATCCTACGTGGTTTCCTCGAGATTGTCGGAAACTCTGCTCCATGCCAACGGCTATCCTTATGCCTACGACCATTCTGTTATCTTGGCCAAATACGAGAACGATTTTCATCAGCCTGAAAACATGCTTATAACAGAACACATGAACGATACTGTTGAATATCCGGCATTCTACAGGTCAATGGACTTTCGGGAGATCGCTGAGATGAAATGCAATGTCTTTCAGTGTTCCATACTTAATGAACACCCGGGGCCAGGTGGTTTGATGCAGCCTTTCCCGACGGGCATTTCGGTCATCAAAGCCGACCAAGACCTGAACGTTGAATGGAAGAAGCGTTTCTTGAGAGACGGGAACTATCAAGCCATGGTTATTAATGCCACCGCTGACGGCGGTTGCCTAGTGGCTGGTTCATTAGGAAATTTTCAAGCACAAAGGTTTGATGTTTTTGCCTTGAAAATCAATGCAGATGGTACCATGGGACTTGACGAAATCAAAGAAGAAAACATGGCCTATGTTTATCCCAATCCTGCCAAAGAAATCATTAGAATTGGCGGGGTGGAAGCTAAGGAAACGCAGGTGTACAACACTTTGGGACAATGCGTTTTGAGTTTTTGCGGAAATGAAGCAAGTGTTAGTAATTTGTCAGCTGGAGTTTATCTGTTGAGGGTTTTCGATAGCGAAAGTGCAGTGCATGTCTTGCGTTTCGTTGTGGATAGATAAAGGAATGAGTCAAATAACATTTGAAATAGAAGATAAATAATGTCAAATAAAAAAGTTTAAAACAATGAAAAAGAAGAATTTAATCTTGATGGCTTTGGCCATTATGGTGGTTGTCATTCCGTTTATTCAGGGATGCGAGAAAAAAAAGAATTGTTATTATGGGCATGATGGAATTGTGTACAATCCATTGACTAATGACTGTGAATGCGTCAATTATTACGAAGGAATGGAATTGGGAACTGGTTATAACACATGGAATGACGTAGTGCATTATATGCTATACTATTCAAGGGCTGACAAGCCGAATTATCCTTATTATTCACGTGAAGGGGATACCGTTAAAACTTGTGGTTGGATTAACCATGTGGATGGGCAAACACTGTTGCCGAATGAATCCGACAGCCTTTATGTCCAATTTGTTATTTCTGATGATTCCCTTACTGCGATGAATGCCGCTTTTCTTTCTGAACGGATTCATATTGAAGGAGATATGGCGTTGTTTGATGGAATAGACCGAGATAAGAAATGCTATATAAAAGGGATTATTACTTTTCATCCGAAAGCCGATGGACTTGGGTGGTTGGATGGACCGGCAGATCCCGAACCTTCTCATAATTGTTCTTCAGCCAGATTTGCACTTCGTATGATAGAAATCAGAAACTAAATTGTTGTTGCTATGAATGAAAATGATAACATCATCATCCAGGAAGGCATCTATACGGCCTATTATAATGAAGAAATAGGAATGTATTCGGCTGTGGCTGTGGACTATTA
>JAEEGG010008373.1_pt1 | contig 23481 bp, 20 predicted proteins | sample 9134161 | NCBI WGS metagenome assembly JAEEGG01 (sample SAMN16246543, study PRJNA631951) | gut metagenome | biome: gut microbiome; feature: rumen; material: CR-attached | host: Bos | place: Iran: Karaj | collected 2018-10
TTGACGTGGATTGCGCTATGTGTAACGAAGTGTTGCGCCGTCCTATCAGCAAGGTGGCTATCTGTGGTGGAGCTGGCGATTTCCTGTTGGACGACGCTGTAAGCCAGGGGGCCGATGCCTTTATCACAGGCGAAATGCATTATCACCAGTACTTCGGTTACGAACAGCGCATTCAGATATGTGTCATCGGTCACTATCAGAGCGAGCAATTCACCAGCGAGATATTCCGAGACATCATTCAGCGCGAATGTCCCGGCGTGAGAACGGAAATGGCAGAAACCTGCACGAATCCGATTTATTATTTATAATTCGAAATAACGTAATAACGAAATAACAAAAAAAAAGAAAAAAACTATGGCAAAGAAAGACCCAATGGAAATGCCGGTTGAGGAGCGCCTGAAGACCCTCTATCAGCTGCAGACCACGCTCTCGAGTATCGATGAGAAGCGTGCATTGAGAGGTGAGTTACCTCTGGAAGTACAAGACCTTGAAGACGAAATCGAGGGATTGACCACTCGCATCGAAAACATCAATGCTGAGATTAAGGAGTATGAGTCGGCTATCTCTATGAAGAAAGGTGATATCGAGACTGCCAAGGCCAGCGTAGAGCGCTATAAAGCCCAGCTCAACGAGGTGAAGAACAACCGCGAATACGACACACTGTCGAAGGAAATTGAGTTCCAGTCGCTCGAGATTGAACTCTGCTACAAGAAAATCAAGGAGGCTCAGTATCGCATTGAGGATAAAAAACAGGAACTTGCCGAGAATCGCGAGATTATGGATGACCGTCAGCAGGCGCTGGAGGTGAAAAGGAGCGAGCTCGACGAGATTATGCAGGAAACTCGTGAGGAGGAAGACAAACTGAAGGCCAAGGTGAAGGACTTGGAGGCCAAAATCGAGCCACGTTTGCTGACTTCTTTCAAGCGTATCCGCAAGAATGCTCGCAACGGACTCGGTATCGTCTATGTACAGCGTGATGCCTGTGGCGGTTGCTTCAATAAGATTCCACCCCAGCGTCAGTTGGATATCAAGATGCACAAGAAGGTGATTGTGTGCGAATATTGCGGTCGTATCATGATTGACCCAGAACTGGCTGGCGTAAAGATTACTCCTGCTGGTACAGAGGAGAAGAAGACACGCAAGCGTGCCATTCGCCGTACCGCCAAGAAGGCTGACGATGCCGTTCTTGAGTCAGAGGATTAATCTCATTTGGGATATCATTGAAATAGGCGTGAGGAAATAATTCCCACGCCTATATTTTTTCGTAGTCAGGAATGTCGGGCAGGAAAATATAACTGTGATGCTCGTAATCCATCCGGCAACAGAAATGTTGCAACCCGTTGCTAATCAGCAGGTAATCAACGTGGAGCAACAGGTTGTAGGCCGATATCTGGTCGAACACTTTCTGTGTCAAGGCAATGGTGGGAGCCTTGTATTCTATAATCATACGAGGCTCAGTAAACTGGTTGTAGAGGATAGAATCGCAACGCAGTTTCTTTTCCCCCACACGGAGTTCTATCTCGTTGCCTAACAACCCCTTAGGATAGCCTTTGTGCTCAACCAGCCAATGTACGAAATGCTGGCGAACCCACTCCTCGGGCGTCAGTTTGACAAAACGGCGACGAAGAAAATCGAATATCTCGGGTTTCTCGCGCGTTCCTCCTAATTGCAGTTCGAATTTCGGTAAATTGAGTTCGTACATAGTGCAAAGGTATGAAAAAAATCTGTTTTCCTTTTGCGTTTCTCTCGTTTTTTCGTAATTTTGCAGGTACTTAAACTAAAAATAATGAAAAAACGATATCTTTGGCTAACAATAAGTCTGATGCTCCTGCTGTTTTGTTCGATAACAGCCAAGGCCCAGTCGGCAGAAAAGCAAAGGGTTGACTCCCTGCGCCGGGAATTGCCCAAACTGAAGGGAGACGACTTGTTGCAGGCTTACTATAAAATATATAATCTCTGCTATTATGCAGGTGATACAAAGGCTGAAAGAAAGGCCATCGACGACCTTTTGAAAGAGGCTGATCGTCAGGGCAATGTAAAAAAACAGGCTACGGCTCGCACGGCATTGCTTTACTACTATTACAATACGGATCAGGACGATTCGCTGTTGGCGCAATATCCTGCACAGTTGGAATTCATGAGGAAAAATGGCGACTGGAAGTTGTATTACGACATCTGGGTGCTCATCGTCAACCACTATACTTTCACCAGTAAGAGTAATACGGCCCTGCGAGAGGTGAAACGGATGTACGACGATGCCCAGCAACGCGACAACAGTTATGGCTTGGGACTGGCTTCCTACGGAATGGGAAATGCCTATATGAACATCGGTTTCCAGGAGGAGGCCATACAGTCGTATGAGCGTTGCATCAAGATCCTCAACCAGGCGAAAATGGGCTCTTCAACACTGTTGGATGTCTATCCCTATTACTGCTCTGTGCTTTCAGAGATGAAAAACTATGAGCGAATGCTGGAGGTTACCGACCTGTGGCGCAATTATCTGGATCAGCACAAGGCTGAATTAGGGCTGGATAGCAAGACTGCTAGCTCGTCATACTATGCCTATTATTATAATTCACGAGCAACGGCTTTGATGGGACTGGGACGCCTGAAGGAGGCCGAGGACCTGCTCAAGCTGGCTTACGAGGCTACAAAGGATGTGAAGGATAATTCGCAACTGACTGTGTTTTATAATTTAGGCCAGTTGTATATGAAGAAGGGTGAGTATGGCAAAGCACTCGAGTTCAATAACCGGATTATCGGGAATGCTGGGCATGACGACCCTTCTGGACTGTTGATGCTTAAGAAACAGCGGGCGGAAATCATGCTTCAGTCGGATCGTTTCGATGAGGCTGCTGTACTATACAAGCAAGTGTATTACCTGGCTGATTCGCTCAATCTGCATGATGCCAAAAACCAGCTGAACGAGTTTAACACACTCTTCAAGGTGGACGAGATGGAACAGGAAGCTGCTCGGGCTCATACACGTCATATCTATATCGTGCTGATTATCATTATTATAGCCTTGTTGCTGATAATGCTGCAGGTGCTATATTTCATGAGGCGCATGCATCAGAAGAACAGGGAACTGGCGGTAGCACTTGACAAAGCACAGGAGAGCGACCGCATGAAGCGTTCGTTCGTACAGCACGTATCACACGAGATTCGCACACCATTGAACGTGATTACGGGATTCTCGCAGGTGATTGCTAGCCCCACGTTCCGATTGACTGACGAACAGCGGGCAAATATCGTGGAAAGCATTGAAACGAATACACGCGAGATTACTAACTTCGTCAACGAACTGCTGGAATTTTCGGAAAACGAGAGTCAGAACAACTATCCGATGAATGATTGTGTCAACGTCAATCTGATGTGCAAATCATTGATAGAAAGTGCAGAGACCGTGAATAATGGACATCTGCAACTGTTGTTCGAAACGGATATTGACAACCAACTGACGGTGACCAGTAACCAACGCGCTTTGGAACGCATTCTGAAACAACTCTTCAACAATGCGATGAAGTTTACCGAGAAGGGTAGCGTCATTCTGAAAGTTGTGCAGACGCTTGATAAATCCAGCTTGGAAATCAGCGTGACAGACACAGGAATCGGTATTGCTGCCGATCAGCGTGAACATATTTTTGAGAAATTCTATAAGGTCGATTCCTTCAAACGTGGACTGGGACTCGGATTGCCTATGGCAAGGCGCATAGCACGCATGATAAGGGGCGACCTGCTTTTAGACGACAATTATACGGAGGGAACGCGGTTTATCCTTAAAATTCCCAATAAATAACCTGATAAGTTTGGTGGTTTGACCAGTTATTGATAACTTTGCAGCATGGCTCAGGCAACAGCGACATATAATTCGATTCTCAGCGAACTGAAAGAACGCAAGTTTCACCCCGTTTACTATCTGATGGGGGACGAACCGTATTATATTGACCAGATTAGCAACTGGATTGCTGAAAACGTGCTGCAGCCTGAGGAAAGAGGCTTCGATCAGCTCACATTGTTTGGCTCGGATGTAACGGCTTCGCAGATTGCGGATATGGCAAAACGCTATCCCATGATGGCAAAATATCAGGTTCTTATCGTTAAAGAAGCACAGAATATTAAGAATACGGAGCCATTGGAGAAGTATTTTAAGTCGCCTATGCCATCAACAATCCTCGTGATGTGCCATAAAAACGGTACGGTTGATGGCAGAAAAAAGGAATATGTGAAGGCTATTCAGCAAAATGGCGTGCTCTTTGAGAGCAAAAAACTCAAGGATCGCGATCTGCCCACCTTCATAGAAGGCTTCCTAAAGGCAAAAAACTGTTCTATTGACCCAAAGTCCACCCAACTCATTGCCGAGGCCGTAGGAGCCGATTTAAGCCGTTTGGTGGGCGAATTAGACAAGGTCTTGCTCTCTTTACCCGAAAATAATAGGGTAGTGACGCCCCAAGTAGTGGAAGACCAGATAGGAGTCAGCAAAGATTTCAATGGATATGAACTCAGAGATGCTATTGTGAACAGAAATGTGCTCAAAGCTAATCAAATCGTGAAATATTTTGACGAAAATCCAAAGGCTGGAAGTATCTACTCTTTTCTCCCATTGCTCTTTAATTATTTCCAAAACCTCATGATTGCCCATTATTGTCCGCAGAAAAACAGTGCGGATAGGGTAGCGGAGTGGTTGGAAATGAAGAACGCCTGGTTCGCTAAAGAATATATGACTGGTATGCGAAACTACTCGGGTATGAAAGTGATGCAGATTTTGAGTAAAATACGAGAAATTGATGCCAAAAGTAAGGGATTAGACAACCCAAATACCCCTCCTGGGGAGCTCATGAAGGAGCTAATCTTCTTCATTTTACACTAAAAAAGGGCTTTTTTGGAGCTCTTTTTTTCTATTTCCTCCATTTTCTCAGACATAAATTTTGGGCGTTAAAGCCCGATGACGAAAGCGTTTTTCCCCATTTTTAACCCTTCTATTTTTGCGAATTTTCAGCCTTTTGATCGCTCGTGCGGAATTTGCTGAAATCTTCAAAATTTCGCCATTTTTCGTCAAAGATATTTAGAGTTGCATTCTTTTAACATTCAGTTTCGTAGATTTAGAAATCAAAATTGTTAAAAGGCTCAACTGGTGTTTAGCATTCAAAAAGCGGGAAATTTACAATTGTATTTAGGCTTTTAAATCAAAATTCGAAACTAAAAAATTAAAGAGATAGCCCAGATACCTTCATTTAGAAGATATACACGTTGTAATATATACTATAAATCCCTAAAAACCATGCTGTTATTCCTATTTATCAATGTAAAAATCGAAGAGAATACTAGCATTTAGGAGGCTAAAATCTGCATATCGCCCTTGCGTAAAGGCATTTTTTGCGATTTAATATATTTAAAATCAGATATTTATGCTAATTAACTCAATTTTATTGCGAATAGTATCGAGCTGATTGAATTTGTATTTTAAAATCCGAACCATACAATTGTATTTTATTAACCAACAGTTTACAAATTTAAAGTTTAATAGCTAAAGTTTAAAAATTAAAATTATTGTTGTAATTGTTGCAGGTTTCATATTTTTGTTTTACCTTTGTAAAATCATAGAAAAATAGGTTTTTTACCCCAAATTGACTATATTAGTTATGAAAGACAGAATTAAACGTATCATGGAAGAGCAGCACATGAGTCAACAAGTGTTTGCTGATTTTATAGGTTTGTCACCTGCGACATTGAGTAGTGTTTTTACTGGAAGAACCCGCCCTACCCTGAATGTTGTCGAGGCGATTAAAAATAAACTTCCTGCCATTAGTACAGATTGGCTCTTGATGGGCATCGGAAATATGTATGTTTCGACACCTTCTGATGTGGAAGATGGTACTCATAATTCGCCAGGTGAACCAATGTTAGATTTCGATCAACCGTTTAATGAGCATCCGACTGGCAGTTTTTCACAGGGTGTGAGAAATACACCATTGGATAATAATCCTCAAACTTTGAAAATAATTGACAAGGATCCTCGTAAAGTTACAGAGATAAGAGTTTATTACGATGATCAGACCTATGAAACCTTTGTTCCAATGAAGTCAAAATGAGAGCACACATTATCGTGTTCTCATTTTTTTTTCGTATTTTTGCACCGTTTATATTAAATAAGGTGTTAAAATGAAGAAATATATCCTTGATTTGAACGTAAAAGAGGTTTCAAGAATCAGTCCTAAGCATGTTTTATTGCGTTTGACTGATAATAAACCGCTTCCGGATATGATGCCAGGACAGTTTGTTGAGGTTCGGGTAGATGGTGCGGACTCTACGTTCCTGCGTCGTCCTATTTCCATTAATTTCGTGGATAAGGAGGCCAATGAGCTTTGGTTGTTAGTGGCTATGGTGGGTAATGGTACTCGCCAGTTGGGTAAGTTGCTGTCAGGTGATACCCTTAACTGTGTGCTCCCTCTAGGCAATGGTTTTACGATGCCTAGCGCTCCTGATTCTAAATTTCTTCTCGTCGGTGGTGGCGTAGGAGTTGCGCCATTACTTTATATGGGCGCAGAATTGAAGAAACTGGGTATTGAGCCTACATTCCTTTTGGGAGCTCGTACTAAGTCCGATTTATTGGAACTCGACCTGTTCCGCCAATATGGCAGGGTGTTTATTACTACTGAGGACGGTTCTGAGGGCCAGAAGGGTTTTGTGACTAATCACTCTATCTTGCAGAATGAGCGTTTTGACCGCATTGCCACATGTGGTCCTAAACCTATGATGGTGGCTGTTGCCCGCTTTGCCCAGCAGTCTGGCGTAGAATGTGAAGTGTCTTTGGAGAATATGATGGCCTGTGGCCTGGGTGCCTGTTTGTGTTGTGTTGAGAAAACCACCAAAGGTAACCTGTGTGTGTGCAAGGAAGGACCGGTGTTTAACGTAAAACAGTTGTTATGGCAGATTTAAGCGTAAAAATAGGTCGTCTGTCACTGAAGAACCCAGTGATGACGGCATCAGGAACCTTTGGATATGGACTGGAGTTTGCTGATTTCATTCCTCTCGATGGTTTGGGAGGTATCATCGTGAAGGGTACTACCCTGAAGCCCCGTGAGGGTAACGATTATCCCCGTATGGCAGAAACTCCATCAGGAATGCTGAATTGTGTGGGATTGCAGAATAAGGGTGTTGATTATTTTTGTGAGCATATCTATCCCCAGATTAAGGATATCGACACCAATATGATAGTCAATGTCAGTGGTTCTTCACCAGAAGATTATGCAGAGTGTGCAGCCCGTATCGATGCCTTGGAGAATATTCCTGCTATAGAACTGAATATTTCCTGCCCCAATGTGAAGGATGGAGGTATGGCCTTTGGTGTCACCTGTGCCGGTGCAGAGAGTGTGGTGAAAGCCGTTCGAGAGCGTTATCACAAGACACTGATCGTGAAACTTTCGCCCAATGTGACCAATATTGCTGATATAGCCCGAGCCTGTGAGGCTCAGGGTGCCGATAGTGTCTCGTTGATTAATACGTTGATGGGAATGGCTATCGATATTGAGAAGCGTCGCACCGTGTTGAGCATTAATACGGGCGGACTGAGCGGTCCTGCCGTAAAACCTGTAGCTCTTCGCATGGTATGGCAGGTAGCAAAGGCTGTCAAGATTCCTGTAGTAGGGTTGGGCGGTATCATGAATGCCCGTGATGCTATCGAATTCATGATGGCTGGAGCGACAGCTATTGAGATAGGTACAGCCAACTTCATCGACCCAGCCGTGACTATCAAGGTTCGCGATGGAATCAACGACTGGCTTGACCAGCATGGATGCCGTTCTGTAGCCGAAATAATTGGGTGTTTGGATTAAAAAATTTGAGAGCAGTCAAGTGACTGCTCTCAACCAACACAAAAACTAAACTAGACTTAACTAAAGCATATTGGGATTTTCACAAACCCTGCAATAGCACTGCAAAGATAGTACAATATTTTTAAACTGCAAAAGATTTGTCGTTTTTTTTAGTATTTTAATACAAAAAATCAAAGTTTTACACTCTTATGGAGCAAATAGTGGTCTAAAATAGTCATTGCTGCCATAGATTCAACAACAGGTACAGCACGAGGCAAGACGCATGGATCGTGACGTCCCTTTGCAGTCAGTTTGGTTGCATTTCCGTAAATGTCAATCGTGTCTTGTTCGCGGAGTAGGGTAGCCACAGGCTTGAAAGCCACGCGGAAATAAATATCCTCGCCATTGCTGATACCTCCCTGTATACCGCCGCTGTGATTCGTTACTGTCGAAATCTGGCCGTTACGGTTGACGAACACATCGTTTTGCTGTGAACCGCGAGCTGTCACGCAGTCGAATCCGTCGCCATATTCAAAGCCTTTAACAGCATTGATGCTCAGCATAGCAGAACCAAGGGCTGCGTGCAACTTTCCGAATTCAGGTTCGCCAAGTCCTGGAGGACAGCCCTTGATGACGCAAGTGATAGTGCCGCCAATAGTGTCACCCTCGGCTTTCACTTGTGATATCAGTTGAATCATCTCGGCAGCTTTCATGGGATCAGGACAGCGTACAATATTTGTTTCAGTTAGCGAGAGGTCATAATTGCGGTAGTCCTTATCCAGTTTTATCTCGCCCACTTGCGACGTATAGGCTTGAATGCGGATGCCCATCTGTCGGAGAGCCAGTTTTGCCAAGGCGCCAGCCACAACACGGCTAATAGTGATACGGGCTGACGAGCGCCCACCACCCCTATAATCCCTGTATCCATATTTCTGGGCATAGGTGTAGTCGGCATGTGATGGACGATACAACTGGCGCATATTTTCATAGTCTTGCGAGTGCTGGTTGGTATTACGCACGATAAAACCAATGGGGCATCCTGTACTCTTACCTTCGAAAACACCGCTCAGCAGTTCCACCTGGTCACCTTCCTGGCGACTGGTGGTGATAGTGCTCTGCCCTGGGCGACGGCGATTCAGTTCGCTCTGAATAAAGTCCAGGTCGATACTGATACCAACAGGCATTCCGTCGATGACGCCGCCAATTGCTTCGCCATGACTCTCTCCGAATGTCGTTAGCGTAAATATGTTGCCAAATGTATTACTCATCTCACTTTCAACTCTTAACGCTCAACGCTCATTTGCATCCTCCGCAACTGCCACAATCGCTGTCACAGCTGCCGCAGTTGCCGCCACAACCGCCACAGCCACCACTCATGTGAGATATCAAACTCTGAATCTCCTCATTCGTGGCATCACGATTCTCCAACACTTTACCTTCAAAGTGCAACGTCTCACCTGCCAATGGGTGATTCAGATCCACTTTCACAGTCTGTTCACCTACTTCTACAATTTTGCCGTAGAAGCGCTGGCCATCTTCATTCTGCAGGGGGACAATGGCTTCTGGATAGATGTTTTCCGAGTCAAACTTACCATTGATAGTGAAAATCTCGCGACTGACATCAGTTACAAGTTTCTCCTGATAATCACCATAGGCGTCCTCTTTCTCCAGTGCAAAACTGAAGTCGTCGCCCTTCTGCTTAGCCAGTAGCTTACTTTCGAAGGCATCAAGTGCGATACCAAAACCTGTAATGAAATGGAAAGGCTTCTCTGCGGTGGCCTCTTCCAGCAATTCTTTGCCGTCCTCACTGTCCACGTAGAGACGATAGCTCACGGCAATGTATTTATTCGTATTATTACTCATAGTCTACCTTAATTTATAATTTGGGTGCGAAGTTACGAATTTATTTTGAAATAGGCAAAAATAAACCTGATTAATGCGAAAAATCAAGAAAATCAATAAAACCGTAATTCTTTGACTGAGGTCAAGAAAAGGCACTGTTTGCGCACACAGCAAATAAAAAAGTTTGGTGTGTACCGAAAAATGTCCTACCTTTGCATCGTCAATCAGATAAAACTGAGCGACTAAGGATAACGAGCCCCTTATATAATAAATAAGGTATATGAGTGAAAAAAGAGGGGCGCAAATGTATAATTTAAAAAAAAAGAAAGGGTAACGAAAATGAAAAGATTGTTTTTAACCGTAGTAGCTATGTTGAGCATGACGCTCACATTTGCTGAGAACGAGAACATGAACAGTGTTAACACTGCAGAAGCCTACAATCTGAGCGTAAATATAAATCAGCTGAGTAAGGCTCTGGGTTTGGCAGACGACCAGGTTGAGGCTGTGGCTGAGATTCACAAGACCTTCTGTTCTGAGATGATGTTTGCCACACAGTATGGTAAAGAAGAGCGTGATGCTCGTGTTGATGCAGCCATTAAGAAGGATCTGGGCTTCATGAACTACATTTTGAACCGAGATCAGTATCGTAAGTACGTTATGCTGCTCAACCTCACGATGGTAAATCGTGGTTTGAAGTAAATTTATTAGAAACGATTAAAAAATCCTAGAGAACCGCAGGTCTTTGTGATCTGCGGTTTTTCATTATCCGGCTTAACGAACGTTTTTTTCAATATTCTTTGAAGTGTCATGATATTGTTGTATCTTTGACCTGGCGGTCGAAGATACTTTCGTTCGACAATAAAAATAAAATGGCTTTTATTTTGTATTGTTCTCACTTATTCGTATCTTTGTAATCAAAAACAAAACAAGAAATAATATGGTACAAAGAGAATGGAAAGAGATTAAGAAGTTCGAAGAAATCCTCTTCGAAGAGTATCATGGTATTGCAAAGATTACCATTAATCGTCCGCGATATCGTAATGCGTTTACACCAAAGACAACATTGGAACTGAGTCAGGCTTTTGCCCTGTGCCGTGAGATGCAAAACATCCGGGTGGTATTGCTGACGGGTGCTGGCGACAAGGCGTTCTGCTCGGGAGGTGACATGCATGTAAAGGGACGTGGAGGCTATGTGGACGAGGAAGGTGTGCCCCGTTTGAGTGTACTCGATGTTCAGATGCAGATTCGCCGACTGCCCAAACCTGTGATAGCGATGGTGAATGGCTATGCTATAGGTGGTGGTCATGTGTTGCATCTGGTGTGCGATTTGACAATTGCGTCGGAAAATGCTATTTTCGGACAGACAGGGCCTAAGGTAGGCTCGTTTGATGCAGGTTTCGGCAGTAGCTATCTGGCTCGTATTGTAGGTCAGAAGAAGGCACGTGAGATATGGTTCCTCTGCCGACAGTATTCCGCTAAGGAAGCCGAAGCGATGGGAATGGTAAACAAAGTAGTGCCTCTTGAACAGTTGGAGGATGAGTGTGTGGCATGGGCTGAGGAGATGATAGAGCGTTCACCGATTGCCCTGCGCATGATTAAAGCCGGGCTCAATGCAGAACTTGACGGACAGGCAGGTATTCAGCAGTTGGCTGGTGATGCTACCATGCTCTACTATTTCCTGGACGAAGCTCAGGAGGGTGGTAAAGCTTTCTTGGAAAAGCGTAAGCCCGATTTCGAACAATATCCAAAGATTCCATGAAGATAGACATTGAGGAGCGGATGCTCCATTTTAAGCAACCGGCAGGTACCTCTCGGGGCATATATACTGAACGCAGAATATGGCTCGTGAAGGTGATAGATGGTGAAAGGGTAGGGATAGGCGAGTGTGCGCCATTGCCCAAACTTAGTTGTGACGACATTCCTGATTATAGTGAAGAGTTAAGAGTGAAGAGTGAAGAATTTGCTGCCGCCATTCAAGAGGGTGATGAAGCAATAGCTGCATTCTTCGAGACATTGCGCGACTATCCCTCCATGCTCTTCGGTATGGAGACGGCGCTGGATGGTCTGAAAACGTCTTTAGCTCCCTCTCAGAAGGAGAGGGCGGGGGGTGAGGCCATCTCTATCCCCACCAATGGACTGGTGTGGATGGGATCTTATGACGAGATGGAACAGCGTATAGAGCAAAAACTGAAACAGGGATTCCATTGCATAAAGCTGAAGATAGGAGCTATCGATTTCGATGCAGAACTGGAACTGCTAAAGAAGATACGCAAGCGTTTCGGACCTCGTGAGATTGAGTTGCGTGTGGATGCCAATGGCGCCTTTGCCTATGATGAGGCTTTGTATAAGTTAGAGTTGCTGTCACAGTATGCCCTGCATTCTATCGAGCAACCCATTAAGGCCAAGCAGTGGGCAAATATGTCGGAGCTCTGCCGAGAATCACCTCTTCGTATCGCCCTCGACGAGGAACTGATAGGAGTGAACGACCCCGAACAGAAGCGTCAGATGCTGAATATTATCCGTCCGGCTTACATCGTACTCAAACCTTCGTTGCATGGTGGTATGATGGGTGTTCGCGAATGGGTAGAAATAGCTAACGACATGGGTATCGGTTCGTGGATTACATCCGCTCTGGAGAGTAATGTGGGACTTTATGCCATTGCCAGGCTGGCCTATGACATATATGGTCCAAATATCCGTATGCCACAAGGCTTAGGCACAGGTCTCCTCTTTACAGATAATATCCCGATGCCGTTGAAAATGCAAGGTGAAAGATTGATCATTGAGAATTGAAATATGTTATTAACAGAGTTCCTTGAGGAGTGGAGCAATTCTTCAGAGACGGTGCTGGTGCATACCAGTGGGTCTACGGGAAAGCCTAAGCCATTGCTTGTAGAGAAACGGCGCATGGAGGCTTCGGCTCGCATCACCTGCAGTTTTCTTGGATTGAAGGAGGGCGATACGGCTTTGCTCTGCATGCCTCTCGACTTTATAGCTGGTAAGATGATGGTGGTAAGAGCCTTGACCTGTGGTCTTCAATTGATTGCTGTCGAGCCGAAGGGCTGTCCGGAATGGGAGGGGCCGATAGACTTTGCTGCGATGGTGCCTCTGCAGGTATGGAATCTGCTCCAGCAGGCTCCTGAGCGTCTTCGGCAGATTCGTCATTTGATTATCGGTGGTGGGGCCATCAACAACGAACTGGCAGAAGCCCTGAAGGATATGCCTAATGCCATTTGGAGTACTTATGGTATGACGGAAACGCTTTCGCATATAGCTCTTCGCCGACTGAACGGACCAGAGCGCAATTTGTGGTACACACCTTTTGATGGGGTGAATGTATCGCTTAATCCAGAGGGCTGTTTGGTGATTAATGCTCCGGCTGTTCATGACGGCCCGTTAGTCACCAACGATATTGCAGAACTGTCAGGCCTTAACTTCCGCATTCTCGGACGCAAAGATAATGTGGTCTGCTCTGGTGGTATCAAGATACAAATAGAGGAGGTGGAGCGACTGCTGCATCCGCATTTGCGTCAACCTTTCCTGATTAGCAAAGCCCCAGATATGAAACTCGGCGAACAGGTAGTACTGCTCACTACATCATTGGATGTTGATGCTGTAAGGGTAGTCTGTCAGAAGGTTCTTCCCCGTTATTGGCAGCCCCGCCAGTATCTGCATATTGAAACGATTCCATTGACGGCAACGGGTAAACCAGCCCGAGCTGAGGCGGAAATACTTTGTCGCAGTATTTTGACAATTCATTAATAATTCGTACCTTTGTGCGCAAAATAGAAAAAACAGTTATGAAAAAGAAAGTGATGTTGTTCTTGGTTGGTATCGTTGTGCTGTTCAGTTCGTGCCGACAGGGACAAGGCGGTGTGACAGGGAATACAGTATCAGATAGTTTGGTAATACCTCGTTATGCTACGGGTTATCAGGTGAAGGACAGTGCTGGCATTCGTTTGGTGGATGTCGGAAAAGACTATCATTTTGCCTTAGTGGCTAAGGAGGATGTAGATGTTCCCTCGGGATATACAAAGGTGCAGGTTCCTATCAAGAGCACCATCTGCATGACGTCTCTCCAACTCTCCAACTTCACCATCTTGGATGCCCATGACGTGGTGAAGGGACTGACGGGAACGAAAAACCTCTTTAATAAGGATATTTTAGCAAGGGTAAAGGATGGTCGTATCGTGAAGATCGGTATGGAGGGCAATTTCGATACCGAAATGGTGATGGCAGCCAATCCTGATGTTATCTTCATTTCACCTTTCAAGCGTGGTGGTTATGACGCTATTCTCGAAACGGGAATCACCCTCATTCCTCATTTAGGCTACAAGGAACTCGATCCGCTTGGCCAGGCCGAATGGATTAAGTTTGTCGGTATGTTTATCGGTAAGGAAAAAGAGGCTTATGATATCTTTGCAGGTATTGAAGAACGCTATAATAGTTTGAAGCTTAAAGTTGAGCGTTTGGAGAAGAAAGAGCAACCTACCGTAACTAGTGGTGAGATGCATTACGGAACGTGGCATGCTGTGGGTGGTAAGAACTATCTGGCCCAGATATTCCGCGATGCTGGTGCCGACTACGTTATAAAGGACGACGAGACGGCAGGCGAGAACTTGGAGTTTGAAAAGATGTATGAACTGGCTGCCAAAGCCGACTATTGGCGCATCTTGAACAGCTTCGACGGAGAGTTCAGTTATGAGGCATTGAAGGCCTCGGAACCTCGTAATGAACTGTTCAAGGCTTTTAAGGAGCACAAGGTTATCTATTGCAACATGAAAAAGACTCCTTACTATGAGATATCGCCTGTAAAGCCAGATGTGCTGCTGAAAGACTTTGTCGCCGTCTTCCATCCAGAACTGGTGGAGGAAGGCTATCAGCCGACATTCTACAAACTGCTGAAATAACGAAAAACTACTGATGAAAAAAATTGTTCGGATATTGGTGTTGGTATTGGCAATAGCTGCCCTGGCTATTGTCAACTTGCTCATCGGTTCCGTCCAAATACCAGTGGATGATGTCTGTCGTATCTTGGTGGGTGATACCAGTCATGAGATATGGTATAACATCGTCTGGAAATCGCGTCTGCCACAGGTGCTGACAGCGATAGTAGCAGGTGCAGGACTGGCGGTAAGCGGACTGCAGATGCAGACAGTGTTCCGTAATCCGTTGGCAGGTCCGTCGGTATTGGGCATATCGAATGGTTCTGCCCTTGGCGTAGCCTTCGTCGTATTGTTGTCGGGCAGATTGGGCGGTGTGGCTCTGTCGCGTTTAGGCTATCTGGGCGAGGCAGCCATGTCGGTTGCCGCTATTGTGGGGGCTCTGTCTGTGATGTTGCTGATTATGTGGATAGCACAAAGGGTGAAAGGCAATGTTACCCTGTTGATTATTGGTGTGATGATCGGTTATTTGGCCAATGCCATCATTGGAGTCTTGAAATTTCTGTCGCCAGAGGAAGACGTGAAGGCTTTCGTGGTGTGGGGATTGGGTTCGTTCTCGCGAGTCAGTGGCGACGAGATGGTACTCTTTGTAGTTTTGATGGCCATATTGATACCTTTGAGTTTTCTCTTGGTGAAATCGATGAACCTATTGTTGTTGGGCGATAAGTATGCAGCCAACCTGGGACTGAATATACGCAGAAGTCGTATGCTGGTCATCCTGTCGTCGGGCATATTGGTGGCTATAGTCACAGCCTATTGTGGTCCTATCATGTTTATCGGACTGGCCGTTCCTCATTTAGCGCGTGCTATTTTCCGCTCGTCCGATCATCGCATCTTGATGCCAGCCACGGCACTCTGTGGCGCTGTTCTGGCATTGCTTTGCAATTTCATAGCGCGGATGCCAGGATTCGAGGGAGCCTTACCCGTCAACAGTGTAACGGCACTGGTGGGTGCACCGATTATAGCGAGTGTATTGTTCCGTCGTCGGCAATCAATAGAAGAGTAAGTTCTGCCTGAGGCACCAAAGGCTTGCAATGCTTCAGACAATAACGGATAACAACATGGCAGAAAGCTTCCGTTTTTTCCTTAGGCAGCTTCTCCCATAATTCGCGAGCCAACGATAATTGGGTATTTTGAATGGAAAATTGACAATTAGCTTCGTCAAGCATCTGCTGGACGAATGCCAGATTCATCGTCCCTTTCCGACTATGTGTATCTAATTGCCCTTCTGCCAGTTTTACGGCCTTGCCTAACATGACGCCTAATGTAATCTTCATAAATCCCAGTTCATTGGCTATTTTCAATGTCTCACCGATATAGTTGCCATATTCTACAAAAGCCTGTGATGGCAGGGTGGGATAGTGGGCTTTCACAAATCGCTCACTCTTAGCTCCGCTATTGATAACTACTCGCTGTGAACCACTGGCCTTTGCCACCTCCATGCATTTGTGGATGCTTTGGATGAAAGCCTCTTCGGAGAAAGGTTCGACAATACCGCTCACACCGATAATAGAGATACCACCCTCAATGCCCAGACGAGGATTGAATGTACGCTTGGCAATCTCTTCTCCCTGAGGAACGGAAATAATGATGGTTAATGGCACACGGTTCATGGTTAGTGATTCCAGATTCTGTCGGATCATCTCGCGTGGCCCTTTGTTGATGGCAGGTTCACCAGGAGGATAATCGAACCCTGGCAACGTAAACCGACCTACGCCTTTACCCCCTTTTATGATGATAGCATGCCTCTCTCCGTTAACCGCACACTGCTCAACGCTCACCCTTACCTCCACGCCATCAGTCACGTCAGGGTCGTCGCCAGCCTCTTTGAATACTGAGACATAGCCGTCGCCATAAGTCACAGGCACATGAATAGTTTCCCCATTTGGCAGTATAACAGGAACTTCTGCTGGCGACTCGTTCTTCAGCAGTCGCAATACAGCTCCCACAGTAGCGGCAGTTGCACAGGTGCCAGTTGTCAGTCCGCTATGCAATGGATAGAACTCTGGCAACAGCTTTTCTACCATTCTTCTTAATCCATAAGGACCGTTGACGCAGTTGTCGAAATGAAACTCTGGTCGCTTCAATACGATAATCCGCATGCCTTTGTCTTTCGCTTCTTCCACCTTCTCGGCAAATCCGCCACTGAGTCCGCTTTCCTTCAACAGAATAGCATCTGCTTCTGGCAGGAGACCATCCTCAAAATAGCACAGTTGTTCATCGGTGGCACCTTGCTCGTAAGCCATCTTAAGACTGCTCTCGCGTCTTAAGATTCTATAGATAGCCTTGACTCCTTGCTCCTCCAGCCACTTCAACTTACTGATACTCTGCACCCCCGTGGTGGCAAGAAGGGTATGGATTTCTGTCTGTACTTGCGAGTAGTCGTCAATCCAAGTGATGTCAGGGTCTCTCGGAGGATAGATGCGTTCGTAACGAACGACGGGAATCGGCCTATCAGACGTCACATCTGCTATCGTCCGATGCAGCATTGACGCAAACGGATGGGCAGCATCTACTATCAGTCGTATCTGGTGCTCGCGGCAAAACACTTTCATGGCCTCAGCATCTAGCGCTCCATCAATGCGCACACCATGATGCAGGGCCAATTCCTGTTCACCCGTCTTAGTGCTATAGTAATAGAGACTGCCAGCCTCTTCCAGCACCTCTGCTGCTTTGCGACCTTCCGTCGTCCCTCCGAATACCAGTATCATTATTACTTGCTGGTGTCGAGGTCGGAGGCTTTGCCTTTGTATTCGGGAGCGCGTTTTTCGAGGAACGAATGGATGCCCTCCAGATAGTCGGCACCTTGATAGACCTTGGTGCGATAGGCGTTGATGCGCTCGAAACTCTCTGACGACAGCACGGTAGCGGCCTTGCTGAGGATGCGGAACTGGCGTTTGATGGCGCTGATGGACATCACGCTGTTACGACGCAGAGGATTCAGGAACTGTTCCTCCAGGACGTTGTCCAGTTCATCGGCAGGCACTACGCGATTGATGAGTCCGACGTTCAGGGCATCCTGTGCCGTGATGGGCTGTGCGAGGAAGAACATCTCGCGGGCCTTGTTCATGCCCAACTGGTTGATGAAGTGCATGATACCCGAAGCATTATAAGGTATGCCAATCTTGGCGGGTGTGATGGCAAAGGTAGCCATATCGGTGCTGACAATCATGTCGCACGATAGACACAGGTCACAGGCTCCGCCCCACACGCTACCGTCGACGCAGGCAATGACAGGAATAGCCGTTTCCTGTACACAACGTAGTAGACGTTCCATAGGCACGTCGTAAGCCAGGGGGTCATCACCATTCTGAGGCAATTCGCGAATGTCGTGACCAGCGCTCCAGACACCTTTCTTGCATTGAGCCTTGATGACGACAGCCACGCATTCCTGATCGTAGCCCGAACGAATGGCGTTACACAATTCCTGACACATCACCTCGCTGAGACAGTTAAAATGGTCAGCGTTTTGCATCTCCACATAGCAGACGCGATTGTTAATAACGGTATTGACTAACATATACTTATTATATTTGATTTATGATGCTTCACCCTGCCTAAAGAGGTGGGTGAAGTGTTTGTTGTATAACTCAGAGAGACCTGCGCGGTTGTCGATAGCCTCACCAACCACGAGCATCGTAGTGAGGGTGAGGTGGTTGTCGTGAACGATCTTCGCGAGGTCTTTTAACACGCCGCGATAGATGCGTTGGTCGGGCCATGTCAGATGGTAGCAGGCAGCGACGGGCGTATCCTCAGGATATTCCTGCAGGAGTTCGCGCTGCACGTCGTCGACAATGGCGGCAGAGAGGAAGATGCACATGGTGCTCTGACTGCGAGCCAGCAGGTGCAGCTGTTCTTTTTCAGGCATGGGTGTGCGTCCTTCGCCACGAGTCAGGATGATGGTCTGCGTGCGCTCAGGGATGGTGAACTGAGAGCGCAGTTCTGCAGCAGCGGCGAGGAAAGAAGAGATGCCAGGGGTGATGTGATAGTCCATGCCGTTGGCATCGAAGAAGGCCATCTGTTCCTGAATAGCTCCGAAGATGCAGGGGTCGCCGGTATGGAGCCGCACAATGTAATGTCCTTTATCGTAGTGCTCCTTCATCAGCATACATTGTTCTTCGAGTGCCATATCAGCCGACGAGCGAACCACGGCACCAGGCTTATGGCACGCCGTCAAAGCCTTGGGAACCAGCGAACCTGCATAGAGGATGAGGTCGGCACGCTCCAACATTTTCCTTCCTCGCACGGAGACCAAATCAGGGTCGCCAGGCCCCGCTCCAACAATCTCTATGTGGCCTTTGTCCTCACGGAGATATTTGTAGTCGATGGCAAGGGCGGCAGTCCAGTTTCTGCCCTTAACCTTGGGTACAATCAGTTTTCCGTGGTTAGAGCCAAGGATGGCTGCAGCCTCACAAACGCTGGGTGTGCCCACATGTTTCTCGACGGTCTTGCTGGGATTGGGTACTTCCACTTTTGCCAGTTCCTCAGCGGAATAAAACACCAGTTCCTCGTTTAAATCATCAACCAGCATAGCGCAGAATTCCTCGTCCTCCTTCACATCGATGGTGCAATAGCGTTTGTAGCAAGGTAATACACCAATCTGGCTCATCGCTTCGTCAATTTCGTCGTAGATGTATTCATAGTCATCAGGATGATTGGCGAGTCCAAAGCCCAAGGCAGCTATCATAGGTACGAAATGCAGTTCGAGGATGCCATAAGGTACACAGAGATTGTAGGGTGTCACCAAGATGACAAGACCGTATTTCTTGGGATCCACCTCCTCCAGACTCTTGACAACAGTAACGTGAGGGGGCAGTGTCTTCTCCAGATAGTCGGTACCCTCGTCACGGATTTCCATCAGCAGGGCTGTGGGTTGGCGATTGACGAAAGCAGAAATACATTCGTTCATGTCATCATCGCTGGCAATGGCCCAGTTGAAGCGTTCGGCAAACGTATCGAGTGCCCATAGTCCAGCATTGTCACTCTGGGTAGTGATGACTTCCCGTGCTCCGATGATGGCAGCGACATCGTGTGCCAAGTCGTTGGCGCCACCGATATGTCCTGATAAAACCGAAACAGCGTTCAGCCCGAGACTGTCCACGCAGACAACAGCAGGGTCTTCATGCTTATCCGTGACATAGGGCGCAATGGTGCGTACACAAATGCCCATAGCTCCAATAAAGATGAAGGCGTCAAACTTCTTCCATTGTTTTCCAACGTCAGTTCGCTTCATCAACTGGGCACCTAATTCTCTCTTCAGGAGGTCGGCAATATCCTGTCCAGCCTCACTAATCAGTATAATTGCTGTCTTCATGTCAATTTGCAATACTTTCCAGTGACAAAATTAACAAAAAAACTTCGTACCACAATGATTTATCCGAAAGAATCGCTAACTTTGCACAAAAAATAGTATGACAAGGTATGAAATGGCTTAAGAAACATCTGACAGTAGTCATGTGGTTGGGTGCTCTGGCAATCATTGCCGGAGCCTTGCTCATATTTGAGAGTGACCAACTCTGGAAGGTGCAGGAGAAAAACCTCTTTCTTTACTCGGTGTTATTTTTGAAGGAGCAAATGATAGTGCCAGGTGGTCTGCTCACATGGATGGGTACATGGTTTACTCAGTTCCTGTATTATCCGTGGCTTGGCGTATCGCTGCTCTGTAGCTGGTGGCTTCTGCTGATGACACTAACGAAAAAGACATTCTGCATCTCCGACCGTTGGGCTATCCTAATGCTTATTCCCGTTGCTATCTTATTGATTGCCAATATGGATATGGGATATTGGATTTATGTTCTGAAACTGAAAGGGCATTTCTTTGTAACGACTATCGGAACGACGGCTGTAGTAGCTCTGTTATGGGCTTTTCGATACATCCCCGAAAAATACTGCCTGCGTGCTGTCTGTCTAGTTCTCACTACCGTCATAGGCTATCCTCTTTTAGGTATCTACGGATTAGCTGCCACGCTGTTGATGGGACTTTGGACGTGGCGATTGTCGGCCCGTCGTACAGAAGCTATTGTATGTTGTTTGATGGCCATTTTAAGTATAGCAGCAGTACCTCTATTATACTATCGCTTCGTGTATTACCAAACGAATTTGGCGAATGTCCTATGGGCAGAATTACCCGTCTTCATTACGACCGAGGAGTTCCATGCCTATTATATACCTTTCTATCTTTTGGCACTGTTTTTTGTCTTTCTGACTGTAACTTATCATGCGGGGAATCAGGATGTAAAGCCTATGAAGAGATTTAAATATCTGGGGTGCCAGGCTATTGTTACCATTCTGATAGTGGGTAGCGTTTATCACTTTTGGATGAAGGACGAGAATTTCCACCATGAGTTGGTTATGCAGCATCGTATCGCCCAGTGTGATTGGAGAGGGGTATTGGAAGAAGCTGTCACCCAAAAGGACGAACCGACACGATCTATTGTGATGATGCGGAACCTTGCCCTCTCACGTATCGGTAGGCAAGGGGATGACATGTTCCTTTACAAAAACGGATCCAAGGCCTATGCTGCTCCTTTTACCATGCGTTTGATGATGGTTATCGGTCCGCAAATTTACTACCAATATGGGATGCTGAACTATTGTAACCGTTTGTGCATGGAAATGGGTGTCTTATTCGGTTTCCGTCTGGAAGACTATCAGTTGCTGGCAAATTGCGCCTTATTGAGTGGTGATAAGCCCCTTGCCCGTAAGTATATCCATGTTTTGAAGCAGACGCTCTTCTATCGTGATTGGGCAGAACAGGCTGAGACGCTTTTAGACCATCCAAAACTGATAGCTAAAGATGCTGAGCGTGAGCCTATCACCCATATGCTCCATTACAAGAATTCACTTGGTGGTGATCAGGGCAACACGGAACGATACCTCATGACAGAGCTGGCATCAAGAACTATTGTTGATGATCCAGTATTTCAGGAACAGTGCCTGCTTGCCACTTTGTGGACCAAGAATATCAATCAGTTTTGGTATCATTTCAAGGAGTATGCCTCACGACATCCTCAAGGTCCCATTCCCCGCTACTATCAGGAAGCCGCTTATCTCTACGGCCATCTGGAGGGAAGGGCAGAGGTAGAGGCGATGCCTTTCGATGCAGAGGTCAAAGATTCCTATAGACGATTCATGTCTGTAGCTCCCAATTACTACAAAGAGACAATAGAGGTTGCGCGTCAGGGATTGTACCCTCTCTTCGGTGATACCTATTATTATGACTATTATGCCATGAACAAGTTACCAGAGTATTAAGAATTGAATAGTGACGATGAGAAAATTAGTTTATATAGGATGTTGCCTAATGATAATGGGTTGTTCGGGACCTTCCGTGCCAGAAGTATATACTGACTCCAAGGTGTTGCCGGACATCTATCCCGACTATACCAACGTAACCGTTCCAATAAATATCGCTCCGCTTACCTTTGAACTTGACGAGAAAGCTGACGAGATGATTGCCCGTTATACCGCAGGCGATGAGGAACTTGTCTTTGCTGACAAAGTACAGCCGGCATTGGACGATTGGCGGATGCTGACGGAAAAAGCAAAGGGCGGTGCTATCAAGGTGGATGTCTATGCCCGAAAGGGTGACCGTTGGACGCACTATCAGCCATTCAGTATCTTTGTGTCACCGGACAGCATAGACAGTCATCTGAGTTACCGTCTTATCTATCCTTCTTTTATCAATTACGAGTCGCTAACCATTAGTCAACGCTGTTTGGAAAACTACGACGAAAGTGTTATCTACGACAATATGCTTTGCAGTATTGAAAAGGAGGGACAGTGTATCAACTGTCATAACTATCAACAGTATAATCCTGAGCGTATGCAGTTTCATGCCCGTCAGAACCTTGGTGGAACAGTTATTGCCTATGACGGACAAATCAAGAAAGTGAATATGAGCAATGACTCTATCCTTTCTGCAGGTGTCTATCCGGCTTGGCATCCTTGGTTGAAACTGATTGTCTATTCCACCAATCTGACTGCTCAGAGTTTTCATACGACGCATAGCAACAAGATTGAAGTCTATGACTCAGAGAGTGACCTCATTGCCTATGATATTGACAAGGGCGAAGTGACCAATCTCGAGACCGATACTACCGAGTTGGAAGTGTTTCCCGCTTGGGCTCCTGACGGTAAGTCCCTCTACTATTGCAGCGCCCATTTCGAATGGAGAGATTCAGCACAGACAAAAATCGATGATATTATCAACCGTTCTCAGGAAATAAAGTATAATATCTACCGTAAGTGTTTCGATCCGGAAACGATGTCTTTCGGTCCCCGTGAACTCGTATTCGCTGCAGATAGTCTTAACAAGAGCGCCACACTTCCACGCATTTCACCAGATGGACGTTTCCTGATGTTTGCTCTTGCTGAATATGGTGTTTTCCACATCTGGCATCATGATGCAGATCTCTGGTTGCTTGACCTGCAGACAGGTGAGGCTCGTCCTGTACAGGAGATTAACTCGCCCGATACCGAGAGTTACCATTCATGGTCGAGCAATGGCAAATGGGTTGTCTTCAGCAGCCGCCGCGACGACGGCACATATACCCGCCCTTTCTTTGCTCATATCGATAAAGATGGACTCGGTGCGAAGCCATTCGAACTACCATGTGCCGACCCAGATTATCATCGTCAGTTTATGAGGTGCTACAATATCCCGGAGTTCATGCGCGGTCCAGTTACTATAAAGCCACAAACCTTTGCTGACATTCTCAAAGGTGATGGTACTCCTGTGAAGTACGTGCAGAAGCTGACAAAATCTCAATAGGATTATAATCGTTGAGTTGTATATGTAATGGTGGTGCTTGCAGGAGATTCAGCTCCTGGCAAGCTTCATCCCAAAGTTTGTGACTATCTGTTGGCACCTTGGGCGAGGT
>JAEEGG010008377.1_pt1 | contig 23480 bp, 15 predicted proteins | sample 9134161 | NCBI WGS metagenome assembly JAEEGG01 (sample SAMN16246543, study PRJNA631951) | gut metagenome | biome: gut microbiome; feature: rumen; material: CR-attached | host: Bos | place: Iran: Karaj | collected 2018-10
CGATACCCCTGCAGCCAGCATCGGACTCCAGAAAGGCGACCGCATCGTGGCCTTCAATAACAAGCCCGTTGACTCCTACAATGAGTTCACCGATCAGTTGGGCATCCTTGAGGATATGATGACAGGCGCCAAGACCCAAGGCGACAGTCTGAAGATACGTACAGCCACGTTAGTTGTTTCGAGGAACGAGGAAGGAGGAACGAGGAAGGAGGATACCCTATCGGTGGTTCTCACCCCTGAACTGAGACTCGGCTTCTTCGTGAAGTCCATCACCGGACTCTATGAGCCCATCACTAAGGAATACGGTTTCTTTGAGAGTTTCCCCGCAGGTATCAAGTACGGTTGGAACGTACTGGCTGGCTATGTGGGCGACATGAAGTATGTCTTCACCGCCGACGGTGCCAAGTCACTGGGCGGTTTTGGAGCCATCGGCAGCCTCTTCCCCCCTGTATGGGACTGGTATCTCTTCTGGAAGATGACCGCCTTCCTCTCGATTATCCTCGCCTTCATGAACATTCTGCCCATCCCCGCCCTCGACGGTGGACACGTGTTGTTCCTGCTCTATGAGATGATCACGCGTCGCAAGCCCTCTGAGACCTTCATGATCCGTGCCGAGTATGTCGGCTTCGGTATATTGATTCTCCTGATGGTTGTAGCGAACCTCAACGACATCCTACGCTGGCTTGGCTATATGTAAAAGCCGAAGTGCCAACAGATAGGCTGCACCCGCAATGACATAGATCATCAGTATCTGGATCATTGACGGGTGCAGTCCGTCTATACAGGCACCTGGCAGGGCTGACAATCTGGCAAGGACGGCATTCAGCCAGTGCGCCGCACCCAATAACAAGTAGGCGAACGAGGGTATCACCATCACGACAAGCGACAGGTAGAGAATCAGCATGACAGCAGGAATGACGATGAGGTTGGTCAGCAGGAAATAAGTAGGGAACCGCCCGAAATAGTAGGCTATCAGCGGAGCCGCGCCTATCTGGGCCGCACAGGACACAGCCACGATGCCCCATACCCACTTCACCACAGGATGAGCCTGGAGGTACTTCGGTGGGAACAGCGCTTCCATCAGCGGGAGGAACAGGAGGATGGAAGCCACAGCCGCAAACGACAGCTGGAAACTCACGTCATAGAGCGAGCGTGGATGAAACAGCAAGATCAGGATGGCAGTAAAGGCCAATACATTCAGCGACATCCTGTCGCGATGACCGAGCGACATGAGCGCATAGACAGTCAGCATAATCGCTGCACGGACTACGCTTACCGGCATCCCCACCAGAAAGACAAACGCCCAGATGCAGACAATGACCAATGCCTGAGTGGCCACCTGCCACCTCCTGCCTACTGTGAACAAAGACAGCAGGGCGTAGATGATACCGAGATGAAGGCCGCTTAATGCCAGCACATGTGAAGCTCCCGTCACTGAATAGACCTCTCTCAGATCCTTTGTCAGCGCAGACTTGTCGCCCAGCGTCATCGCCGCTACCACGGCATAGGCCTCATCGCCCCCACCCTGTGCATTCAGATGACTCAGCAGGCGACTGCGCTGTTGAAGGAAGAAAAGCCTTGTCCGGTCCAAACGCGACTCTGCCTCGTAGCGGATCTCCCCCGACGGGTACTCCTTACGGGTAGGCCGTCCCTGATTCACTGTGAGCAAAGCACCCAACACGAAGCAACAAACGCCAATGGCCACCGACTGCAGGCAAGCGAACCGCCACAAGAGCAAGGCGACCACCACACAACCTGCAAATACGAAAAACAATGGGACGGGGATGCTGACGCTGTCGCCCACAACAATGCCTGCCATCAGACAGACGGCTATCCGCAGCAACGGAGCAGATTCCAGCAAATTGTCTTTCATACAATTCTCAATGAACCCGAGAGGAATCAAGAATCTTCTTTCATACGGCTATAGTACTCTGCCGTAGCGGTGAAGAACACGTCGCCGCTGGAGTTGAGGGCCGTCTCAACGCTATCCTGAATCACACCGATGATGAAGCCTATGGCTACAGCCTGCATAGCTACGTCGTTGCCGATATTGAAGAACGAGCAGGCCATAGGCACCAACAACAGCGAGCCACCGGCAACGCCCGACGTTCCGCAGGCACCCAAGGTGGCGATGATACTGAGGAAGAGGGCAGACGCGAACGACACTTCGACACCCATGGTATGGGCAACGGCCAACGTCATCACGGTAATAGTGACAGCTGCACCGTCCATATTGATTGTAGCACCGAGCGGGATGCTCACAGAATAGAAGTCCTCATCGAGCCCCAGCTTCTTGCACAGGTTCATGTTGATGGGGATGTTGGCAGCCGACGAACGGGTGAAGAATGCCTGCAGTCCGCTCTCCTTCAGACAGGTGAACAGCAGGGGATAGGGATTGCGCCGGAGCATCAGGAAAGAGATGAGCGGATTGAAGATGAGCGTGTTGGCAAGCATACAGCCTATGAGCAGGAGCACCAGGTGCCCATAGGTGCCAAACACATTCAGGCCGCCCTCGGACACTGATGAGAACACCAAGCCCATGACACCGAACGGTGCAAACTCGATGACCCACTTGACGGTCTGCGTAATGGCATCGGAGAAATCCTGCACCACGCTGATGGTCTGCTGGCTGGCCTTCAACTTCAAGGCAATGCCTATCAGGATCGACCAGAACAGAATGCCGATATAGTTAGCCTGCGAAACAGACATCACCGGGTTGGTCACCATATTGGCAAGAAGGTTTGTGAACACATCGGAGAGGGCACCGGGAGCTGCCTGTACGGCCACGTCGCGCAACTGCAGCGTGACGGGAAACAGGAAACTGCCTACCACGGCGCACAGGGCTGCAATAAACGTGCTGAGCATGTAGCGGGAGATGACCACCTGGAAGCGGGGACCCAGTCCACTGCCAGCCTTGGCGATGCTTGCAGCCACAAGCACAGCCACCAGTACAGGGGCTATGGCCTTAAGAGCACTGACGAACACAACACCAAAGATGGCTATCCAGTTCCACTGCGGAACAACAATTCCAAGACAGGCACCGACAATGAGTCCTCCGAGTATGCGGAGCACAAGGCTCACCTGACACCACTTGGCAAAAAAAGTCTTATCTGTCATTTTTGTCTATAGATAAACACGGTGTTCTGGCCATACATATATTTGTATGTGATGTCGGGGATGATATTGGTTACAAGTCGCAAGCCTAAGTGCTGGTAATCCTCCTTGCCGATGTTCTCGTCGGCCATCTTTCCAGCCTGCATGGGGTCGAAGGGACGCCCGGCATCCTTGATGGTGACGAAGATTCCTTCGTCGCTGACATTGATATGCACATCGAAGGAGCGCTGAGTGACATGACCGGAAGAGTGGGCGGCAATATTAGTCATCAACTCTTCACAGCAAAGGTTCACCTCGAAGCGAATGCTATACTCCACGCTGGATTTATTCAGAAAGGCATCTATCTCACTGAGAGCGGTGTAGACGTCGTCAGTCTTGTAAGTGACAGAACGGTCGAAGGTATAGCCCATGGGGTTCTCTGGAATCAACGTCAGAGGCGATATCTCCGTCTTCGATGTCTTGCTGCGGACATACGTAAACACGAGCTGGCACAACAGTACCAGAACGGTGCCGGCGGCAAAGCCCCACCACAGCTCGATACCGTCTATCTCGGCTACCACCCAGACCATGACAACCATGCATACCGTCTGTGCCGTAGCCGTGACGACACTCGCCGCATTGTGCCCCACCAGCTGGTAGGCGTTGAGCAGTATCTGAGTGACGGAAAACGGGATGAGCATCAGTGCGAAGATGCGCAGCACACGACTCAGCTCAGCAGACAGCGCAGGGTCGGTAACACCAAAGAGCAGGCCCACCAGCCCGGGTATATACATCAGCACGATGACGATGCCCACCAATGAGCCGATGATGATGAGAGCATGGCGCACCAGGATTTGGAGGCCTCGCACGTCGCGCTCACCCACCAGAATGCCGCCCACGGCGAAAAGCGACTCGATAAGACCATCGATGAACACGTAGGAAAGCAGCAGCATCTGCAGGCAGACAGACCAGAGAAACAGGCCGTCAGCACCTAAATAGGTCAGCACGATATGGTTGAGCAGCAGGATGGTGACAGCCATCAGCGAGTTGCTCAGCGTGACGGGAGCCCCCTCCTTGATATTATAGGCGAAGATGCTGAAGAATTCCTTTCCCGGCCATTTCAGTCTATAGGTATTCGAGCGATGCAGATAGTTGCCCAGCACCAAGATATTGACGATAAACATGGTGAGCGAGCCGATGGCAGCGCCCATAACTCCCATTCCTAAAAGCCAAATAAAGACGACATCAGCCACACCATTGCCCAACGCACCGAATACCACTGCCTTTGTCACCATACGGGGCCTGCCATCAGTGGCTGCAAAGAGACACAGGCCGTAGGACAACATCTGCAGCCATCCGCCCATGGCGTAGGTATGGATATAATCGTAGGCCATCCCGTTGAGTCGCGGCTCGTCGGACAAAGTCTCCACGATCTGCGAGCTGAACAGGCAGATGGCCAGCGACACGGCAAGTCCCAGCGTCATCACTGATATAAGCGTGGTAGTAAAGGTACGTGCCACCTTGTCCTTGTCGCCAGAGCCGATGGCCTGGGCACACATGGCATTGGCTCCGAAGCATATCAGGAAGCCCATACAATTGAGCACCTCCACCAAGGGGAGTACGAGGTTAATGGCAGAAACGGCATCGGGGCCCACAATATGACCTACGATCATGGAGTCGGCTGTGTGTGCCAACTGGGCAGCAGCTGCCGTCAGTACTGCCGCAATGACAAACGTCCTAAGTGCTTTTGATACAATAAAGGCGTTTCTTCTGGGTTCGCTCATAATGCTTTTTGTCTTTTCAGGTTACTCTACTAACTAATCACTTGCTTTCATCTTTTCGCTGCAAAGGTACATACTTTTTCTGAATCCGCAGCAAATTTTGGCTCTTTTATTAATGATTTCATGCCAAAAAAACGTGTTTAACTATATTCGGCAGTGCCATTGTTGCCAGCACTGTGCAGATCATTGTCTGTCTCTTTCCTCTCATAATGCAAATTTTCTGCAAAAGTACTAAAACAATTCGGGAAAAAAACAAAGAAATGTTCTTTAAATCACAAATTATTCGTATTTTTGCAGCTGAAAGCAATTGCGATAGGTAATAATCAATAACAATGGAACTAAAAGACTATACCAATGATGCAGTGGCGCTTTTGAAGGAACTGATAGCAATTCCTTCAATCAGTCGCGATGAGACCAAGGCTGCCGACAGGCTGTCAGAGTATCTGAACAAATGGAACCTGCCTCACGGGCGTGAGGGTAACAACCTCTGGGTGGGATGTCCTGACTGGGACAACAACCGCCCGACGGTGATGCTCAATGCGCACATCGACACCGTGAAGCCCGTGTCGTCATGGACACGCGACCCCTTCACACCGACACAGGAAGGCGACACCCTTTACGGTCTGGGCTCCAACGACTGTGGCGGTGGACTGGTAGCCCTGTTGCAGACTTACCGTATCATGCTGACACGCCCCCGCAATTACAATATCCTATGGGTGGCCTCAGCCGAAGAGGAGGTATCGGGCGTGAATGGCTTCTCGCGCGTGCTTCACCGCCTGCCCAATATTGCCGTGGCCATCGTGGGCGAGCCCACAGGCATGCAGCCAGCCATCGCAGAGAAGGGGCTGATGGTAATCGACGGCTATGCCTATGGCAAATCAGGGCATGCCGCCAGAGAGGGAGGCATCAATGCCATCTATGAGGCTCTCGACGACCTCGTATGGTTGCGCGACTATAAGTTCCGCAGGAGCAGTCCTCTGCTGGGTCCCACGAAGCTGACAGTGACCGTCATCGAAGGTGGCACACAGCATAACGTCATCCCTGATACACTTCATTTTGTTCTGGATGTACGCACGAATGAATTCTATCAGAACGAGTTCCTGTTTGAATTCCTCCGCAAGAAGATGAAGAAATGTGAGCTACAAGCCCGTTCATTCCGTCTGCACTCATCAAGTATCCCTGTAGACCATCCGTTGGTCAGAAGGTGTGTTGAGCGCGGAATGCAACCCTTTGGCTCCCCAACTCTCAGCGATCAGGCTTTGATGCCTTTCCACTCGCTGAAGCTAGGGCCGGGTGATTCGAACCGTTCACACTCTGCCGATGAGTTTATCAGGATATCGGAGATTGAACAGGCCATCGACACTTACGTGGCTCTGCTAGAAGGTCTCACCTTATAATATATATATAATAAGGAAGGCATCCGATCATGGATGCCTTTCTTGTTTTTATCTGGAGAGCCAAGCTTCTGGATTCAGCAGGGCATTGCCTTTTCGCAGTTGGAACTGCATAACCCCTTCTGAGCCCAGACGGCCGAGCGTCTGACGAGCACTCACTTTCTGACCACGGCTGACACTGACAGAAGCCAAGTCACAGTACACGGAGAGATAGCTGCCATGACGCACGATAATCACCGTCGTACCCGAATAGCTGAACACAGCACTCACCTCACCGTCGAAGATGCAGCGCACGTTAGCGCCGGGCTGTCCTTTGATATCTATACCCTTCTTGTCGAGAGTCACATGACCTTTCACGTCTGTCACGGTGTTTGTACCAAAGCGGTTCATGATTCGATAGCTGCCTGTAACTGGGAAGGGAAGGCGCCCACGGTTGCTCTCAAAGTTCCCGCTCATCTGACGGTCTACCGCCGAAACAGTATACTCCGCCTTCGACTCGCTGGCACGTTTCTTAGCCTCGGCTTCGAGCCTGCGCTTCTCGGCAGCCTCACGCTTCTTTGCCTCAGCCAGTTCCTTCTTGCGCGCCTCTGCATCAGCCTTAGCCTTGCGCTCTGCTGCCTGTCGTGCCTGTTCTGCCTCACGGGCTGCGCGCTCTGCTGCAGCCTTGGCCTCTGCATTCTTCTTCGCAGCAGCGGCCCTGGCTTCGGCCTTGGCTTTCTCTTCCTTAGCCTTTGCCTCAGCAATCCTGCGGGCGTTCTCTCGGGCAGCCGCCTCGGCAGCAGCCTTCTTTCTCGCCAATTCCTCTGCCCGCTTCTTAGCGGCAGCCGCCTCGGCAGCCTTGCGACGAGCCTCCTCTTCAGCTGCTTTGCGACGAGCCTCTTCAGCCGCCTTACGCTTGGCCTCAGCCTCAGCACGCGCCTTGGCACGGGCAATCTCCTCAGCAATGAGTTTGTCAATACGGGCATTCAGTTCTGCATCGCGTTTCTTCTGCTGATCGATAATGCCTTGGATTGTCTTCTGCTGTTTCTGCAACGAGGATACCACCTTCTGCTGCTCCACCTGCTTGTCCTCAAGCTGGCGGCGTTCCTTTTCGCCACGGGTGAGCAGGGTATCTTTCCTGTATTTGGAGACAGTGAGTTCGTTGAAGGCTTCTTGCACCTGCCCCTGCATCGACTTCACAGCCTCGCCCTGAGTCTGCTGGTATGCAGCATACTCGCGCATAAACCTCAATCTTCGGTACATCTGTGAGAAGTTCTTCGCACTGAATACGAACATCAGCTTACTCTGAATATTCCTATGTCCGTGCATATAGCGCATCGACTTGATATAGCGCTGCTTACGCTCATCAAGCTCGTGGTCGAGCACCTTCATCTGCGCCTCCAACATCTGAATATTACTTTCCAGACGCGTAATATCCATACGGATATTATCAATAGACTTACGCTTGTCGGCAATCTCATTGTTGATCACCAGAAGGTTCTCCAGACGTTTCTTGACATTTTGTTCGTTAGCTCTCAACTTACGCTCCTGCTCCTGAATCTGCTTGCGCACCTGCTGCTGTTCCTGCTTGAGGCCCTTCACAGTCACCTGCTGCTTCTGGGTGGTATTGGGCTTCTTTTTCGAAGTCTTCTTCGTAGATGTCTTTTTGGTCTGCGAAGATTTAGTGGTGGCTGTCTTGCGCTGGGCCGACGTTTTCTTCGTCGTCTGGGCAGGGACAGCCGCCACTAAACATGCTAAAAGAAAAAGGACGAATAGTCTCTTCACTTGCTATTTCTATGTTAGAGTGACATGAATCGGCGGAGAATCTCGTCGACGGTCACCTCACGATACTTGTTAGAGACTTCCGTACGTGTCTCCCACTCTGATTCATTACCAATATAATTAAGGGTCATACCCAGTTTCACTTCCTTCTTGGGAGTGGTCAGTGTGATGGCGTGCTTCTTGGGGAACAAGGTCTTGCCCACAAGGTCGAAATCACTGTAATCCCAGTTCAACTGAGCATTACCATTGAAACGGTCCTTATAAAGCACATTGGCCATACGGATTAAAGCCGTCTGCTTGCTTGCCAGCCAGCTGTAGTCCATCTTACCCTCCTCCCGACTGATGATCATGTCATCGCCGCTCTCGAGGATGGAATAGGCCGAAAGATCCTCCTTTGCAGGCAGGGTAGTCTCATGCTTTTTCTTGTCTTTCTTATTTTTCTTATCCTTGTCGTCGGCCTCTGTCTTAACACTCACCTGATTCGGGCGGAAAAGCTCATTCCAGAAGAGGGCCTGCAGCGTATTGAAGTTCAGACCACTGTTACGCAGGAAGTCCACCGAAATATATGGTGCCTTCAGATACTGTTTGTTAATACGGTCCATAATCAGCACATACTCCTTGGTGAGTTCGATACGACCTGCCTCCACAAAGCCGAAGGCCATGAGCTGCAGACGGATCACGTCGTCGCGCTTCATCTTCAGATTGCCCGTAAGCGTCAACTTCTGCGGACCTACCTCTACCGAGAATTTCACTTTCGAGGTGATAAACTTGGCAGTCTGAGCATTGCCCTGCACATGCTCAATGAAATTCGCTTTCTCAATCGTGCCCCGACTGGTTGTCTGGGGCTGAACGGTCTTTTTCTTAGAACCACAAGATGCAAGCACTAATGGCAAAGCCAAAACGGCTACTCTTAAAATACCTGATAATTTCATTCTTTTTTATTTTTTAGTTTTATTTTTTCTGCATGTTCCAAAATCACGGAGTTGTCTTGTGTCTCATCCATGTTCTGAACGGCCTGTTCGATATAGATCTGTGCCTCGGCATAACGCCCTTCCATATAGAGGATCCACGCATAGGTGTCGAGGTAAGTCGAATTTTTCGGTTCAGCCTTGATGGTCTTGAAACTCATCTCCTCAGCCTTTGACAGCCTTTCGCCACGCTCACTGAGATAATAGGCGTAGTTGTTCAGGCAACCCATATTGTCGTCTTTCCACACCAGACAAGAGTCGTAGGCGGCAAAAGCCTCCTCAGCCATACCTTTCTGGTGGAGGATATCACCCATCACGGCATAGAAGTCGGATACGATCATCGGATCGCTGTCCTCCTTGATGACGCCAATGCCATTCTTAAAGGCTGAAAGGGCTGCGTCCAGACTATCTCGCTTGAAGTAGGCAATACCCTGATAATAATAGAATGCCATATCGTCGGGCGAATATTGGCGAGCATCCTGGCAAAGAGCAATCACACGATCCATATCATCGCTCTCCCAAGCATAGCCCAAGAGTTGCAGGCGCGCAGCCGAATTGTCGGGTGCAAGCTCTAATATTTTCATCAGCACCTGTGAGATACTATCCTTTGGCATCTTCTTCGCATTCATATACGAGGCGCAGAAGAGTGCCATGCTCTCGTCGCTTTGCGGCTGGGCGAGCATTCTCCGAAACAGCCCCAGCACCTTCGTACTATCGCCACCAGCCTGCTCACTGGCTGCGATTTCCTGTCTCAGCAGGTGTATCTTCTCTTCGACAGTCGAATTACGGTTCAGCAGCACACGTTCCGTCAGTGAATCAGCCTCCACTTGATGACCCAGAGCCTGATGATAGGTACGCAGTGACATCAGCACACGGATATTATCGGGCTCGGTATTCAGGATACCGTCGTAAACCTTCAGGGCCTTCTTTATCTGTCCGTTCATCATCAGCGCCTCACCGTACATAGCCTGATAGTTCAAGTCGTTGGGGAACTGCTGGGCCAGTGCCTTCATCTCGGCAATAGCCGCTTTTTTGTTGCCCATACGGTTGAAGATCTCACTCTTCGCCATCGAGATACGTTCGTTCTTGCCGTCAATCTTCTCGATCTTGTTCAGCACACTGATAGCATGATCGAAGTCTTCTACCTGCTGATACAGTTGGAAGAGCATCTCGAGCATATCTTCGCGCTCCTTGTTACGCTCGTAGATTCCCTCTACCACGGGGATGGCCGCTGCATAGTCCTGCTGGCTGATATAGAGTTGTGCCAGGGTTTCCATATAGGTCATATTCTCTGGCGAGATAGCTGCAGCTTTCTGAATGCAGGCCTGCGATTTCTCCTGATCCTTCAGCGCATTGTAATATTGCGCCAGGAAATACCAGGCTTCAGCAGCCTCGGGATTCAGTTCCACGCAATGGCGCAAGAGGTCGAAGGCAGCATCGTTATTACCTTTCTGCCGCTGCATCATCGCCTCAAGGAAGAAATGGTCGTAGGTTCTTTCGTTCGATTGAGCGAAAGCAGTGAAAAATGAAAAGTGAAAAGTGAAAAGTGCTGCGCATACACATACTCGCAGGACACTCTGCCCTCCACCTATCATAAATATCCTACTCCAATCTAAATAATTCTCTCTACTTTTCACTTTTCACTTCTATTTCGTTCCTGTGTGTCCATAACCTCCTTCGCCGCGCTCTGTCTCATCAAGCACTTCTACGAGTTCAAAATCTGCCTGTTCGTGGCGTGCAATCACCATCTGTGCAATGCGCTCACCATCTTCTACAACGAAATCATCCTGTGACAGATTGATGAGTACCACACCAATCTCACCGCGATAGTCGGCATCGATAGTGCCAGGTGTATTCAGTACCGTAATTCCTTTCTTCAGAGCCAGTCCGCTACGAGGTCTTACCTGCGCTTCATAGCCTGCCGGCAACGCGATATGGAGCCCTGTCGGAACCAGTTTGCGCTCCAGAGGTTTGAGGATAATAGGGGCGTCGATATTCGCTCTCAGATCCATGCCAGCACTGAGTGCCGTAGCATACTGCGGCAATGGCTGATGGCCCTTATTGACAACTTTTATCTTTAGCATGTTTAAAATTTCATTTTAATCAATGTGCAAAGGTACAATATTTTTTAGATATAAGAACATAAGAATATATTTTTTTTGTTTTCTTATGCTCTTTTGTCCAAAATATCGTACCTTTGCAACCATTTATTCGATAACATCTGTGAGAAAATGCAGATATTTCGAATGGCTGATGTGACAACTATCTCAGTTGTAGCTTCTATCGTATCGAATAGTCGGCACCTACATTCTGACCGCTCCACGCTTTCTTCGATGTCCAATCGCAGGCTGGGGCTGACCAGAATGGATCATCGCTGAAATTCTTTCTTCATCATCTTTTACTTTTTTATATAGTTATTGAGTTATTATGTTGTGCCCAACATAATAAGTCTACCTCTACTAAATAAGCTCAAATTTCTTTCAAACACACCGATTTTACTAGGTTTTCGCGAATATTTTCTTCAATTTTATCCTCTACTAATCCTCTACTAAACCTCTACTTATCCTCTACTAATCCTCTACCTATCCTCTACCAAAACTCTACTAATCTTCTACATTCCATCTACTGCAGAAGCATGTTTTATGTTGCAACAAGCGTTCCTTATTGCGCAATAAGGGTTCCTTATTCTGCAATAAGACTTCCTTATTGCCGACAAGCGCCATCCTACAGGCGCATTACTTATTCCCAACGTGGGAATACTTTATTCCCAACGTGGGAACATTTTATTCCCAACATGGGAATATCACGCTCTCAACATGGGAATATCACGCTTTCTTATTCCTATTACAGGTTGTCTGTAGACCCAAGGTAGAATTATAGTACTCAAGACTAGTAGAGGTTTTGTAGAGGAATAGTAGAGGATTAGTAGAGGATTAGTAGAGATAAAAATACGCCTAAACCGCTAATATTCTGCAATTTACATGGTTTTATGTAGAGACAAACGACAAATTACAACTATTTGCAAGAAAAATTTCCTTAGGACAGACGGCAAATCAAGTGCTTGCTACCATAAAGAGACGCAAGAAGTTCTTGGACGTAGTGCCCAGTGCCGATGACGGTGTCGTTGAGGAAACCAATGGTGAGGACACTACAGGCGAGAACGATGGCGGCAACACCTCTGGCGGTGGAACCAACACTGGCGGTGACAACACCGACGACGACGCAGATGACGGCCCCATAAATGGAGGTGATGATATTTAGGGCATTGCACTCTCTAATTCAAAGAGGACTGGCAGTAATGAGCTGTCAGCCCTTTTATTATGAACTAAAAAGCAACAAAAAGAACATTTTTCTTCCATAACATTTGGAAGTATGGAATAAATATATTACTTTTGCGGCATGAACGAGGACATAAGAGAATTCTATGAAGCGCGGGTCTCAGTTGGCAATAACGAATACCGCACCATCATTTTTGCCATCGAATCCCTTTCGTTCATGGAGAGTAAGCGCGTGCTGTTCTTGAACTCGTTTTTGAAGAAGAGCACAAAGCAATATAAGGGTGAGATAGAAATAGCTCGACAGATAATAAAGAAATATATGTAGGAGGACAAGAAAATGATTAAGCTTGACGAAAAGAAATTAGCTCAATTGAAAAAGGGCTCACAGCATTTTGAGGAGAAGTATGGACCTGAAGGTTCTCCCTCTCGTGTGGAATTCGAGGCCAAGGCCAAGGCTTGGTATTATGCCGAGTTGCTGCGCGACGAGCGCAAACGCCAGAAATTGACTCAGCAGCAGTTGGGAGAGCGCATAGGTAAGAAACGTGAGTATATCTCATCGTTGGAGCAGGGACAGACGGACATGCAGCTCAGCACTTTTATGCTTATTGCTAATGCACTTGGCTTGAGATTCTCATTAGTTGTAGGATAGAATCACCTTAGCCATCGCGAGAAACTATCGTTCTATCAGTATGATGTACACTTGGAAGCCAACAAGTCAATGACGATGCGAGCCGGAGACAGAGGTGGTGCTATCGCTGTTTCAAAAGAGAATGTTACAGCACGTTATATCCTGCTGCACAACGGCAGGAAGGCTATCCTTCACAAAATCAATTTGGGTGGCCCCAAGGTATTTGGTTATAAAGAAATGAGAGATAGGGAATATCCTTTCAATCCAAGTGAAAAGAACGAGGATAAAATGTATTTGGTATTCCGCCAAAACAAAAAAGGAATCGAGAAAGAGCTGCAGAAATACGAATGGCATCCCGAAGACATTAAGAAGCTTAAGTTAACCCGCTATGGCAAATTTGATGTTATCGGGTTAACAGAGTTGATGAAAATTGCGAAGATTAAATGTTAATTAAAATTTGAGATATCTTAAAAGGAGTAATCATGCGCTAAAGAATGAAACGGAAGATATATGTAGCAAGTAGTTGGCGTAACGAGCACTACCCCGAGGTTGTGGACAAGTTGCGGGAAGCGGGATGGTTTGCAGGGAAAGGCCGAACAACCATCGCCTATATACCAGAACGGCAGGAACCGGAGCTGATGTATAAGTTGTTCAGCGGCGTATGCTGCTCTATTGATGAACTGATTGAAATATTGAAGTAATATGGATAGACTCACCGCACAACAACGTCACGCCAATATGGCTGCCATCAGGTCGAAGGACACGAAACCGGAGATAATTGTGCGGCGTGGCCTATGGAAACGGGGATTCGCAGCCTTGCTGTTTGCTGCATAATAAATGAAATTAAAAGGATAAAAATTATGAGACATAGAATAAAAGCAGGTAAAGTCGGTTCATTTACACCTGAGAAGCTGAAGGTGGGAACTGAGCAACTGGATAATAGGGAGGTCGCTGAAGAAGTGGAAGAAATCTTCGAGGAGGATCCTGAATTCAGCAATGATGATGAAGCCCTGACAGCAATGGGGGTTTACGACAACCCTAACGAAATGGAATAATGCTGTTAACAATGACTGAGATAATTCATAAGAGATAAAAAGATCAACAACTAAGATAATAAAATAAGATTATGGCTGGAGGTTTTATTGCATTTAGATGCAGTAATTATGAAAACACTGCTGAGAGGGAGCAATTTAGGACGCTCTGTAAAAATCTTAAGAAGAGATATGCTAAATCAGAAAAGATGTGTTTTCTGATTGCAAACTATAATATATTCGATAGTGAGTTCGATGCTATACTTATTAAGAATGACGCAATCATAGCCATAGAGTTCAAAAACTATGGTGGTCCGATAAAAGCCGTCGAAAATGGGGACTGGACAGCAAATGGTACTATAATAAAAGGAGGATCCAGGAAAACTGTCTATCAACAAGCCCGGGCTAATCATGCCTCGTTACGCAATGGATTAAATGAGCTTGGCATAAATGGAGAATGGATTAAAGATTTACCATCTATCATCGTTTTCAATAAACTTATAACATTGGACAATAGGCTGTCTAATAAAGTACAAAGTTGGCTGCATATCACAGACAACGCCCACTTTATAGAAAAAGTCGAAGATATTACATGCAAATCAACGAATATGTCAAACTCTGAAATGGTGGATTTGGCAATAAAACTAAATCTAAATTCATTCATCGATAAGGATTTGAGTTCTGTATTTTCTGAAGAAAAAGAAAAAATTGAAGAACCTGAACAGGTTTTGAATAATGAAACGGAGATAGAAGAAATTCCTTCTTCTGATAATTGTGAAAACGAGACACCAGAAGAAGCAGATGTCAAAGAGAGTGGTTTAGCTGATTATGATAGATTTACCCCAAATCACATCTTTAGTTTGAGACCAGGCCAAATTTTCGTTTTTGGAACAGACAAGTGGGGGTCACAAAAATATGGTGCGGCAGGTTTAGCTGCTAAAAAGTTCGGTGCTCAAATAGGAATAATAGAAGGAGCAACAGGCTTTTGTTATGCGCTTCCGACGAAAGGATTTTCATTATTGGATCTAAAGAAAGCCGTCCAGCGCTTTAAAGACTATGTTGATAGCAATCCACAATTTACGTATTTGATTACACCTGTTGGATGTGGGCATGCCGGTTTTAGCGTCAGCGAAGTCTCTGCCTTGTTTGCTGGTTTTATAACATATCCAAATGTCATGCTTCCCAAAGCCTTTGTTGAGGAATATAAGAGAGAGGTAACAGTAAACACCGTCAACTCAGCTTATATCAATCAAGATGATGAGAATCCAACTTTCAAACTCACTAAGTTTTTAAAGGCCAATGGAAAAATATTCAATGAATCTGGGACATTTTCTCTCAAAGACGAGAAAGGTGATGTGATTGCAGAAGCTGAATTGGGGATTGAATCTGAAAAAATTGTCTTTTGTCCATTTAATATCCAAAGTGCAAATACATTTAAAAACCACGGATATTCCATTTCAACCCCAGAAGATTATATTAATTCGAGAAAAGAGAAATAGCATATGGGTATTCGGTTAAACAAAGTGTTGGCAGAACTAAACATTGGACTTACTGCTGCCGTTGAGTTTTTGAAGTCGCATAGCGAATTAGGCGAAATACGAGACGATGCTACACCTAATACAAAAATTAGTGATGACCAATATGCCGCTCTTGCCAAAAGATATAGAGGAGATAAAAATATTAAAAAGGCAGCAACAGCTATTATTGAAAAGAAGCAAGCCAATACCGCACGTCAAAATATAATGACCAGAACCAAAAAGGAACCTGCACCTATTATGTCGGTCATTGGGAAAATTGATCTGGACGCTCTTAACGCTTCTACTCGACCCAAAAGGAAAACTAAAGAAGAAAGGCGAAAAGAGCGTGAAGAACGTCTTGCCAAGCAACAGGATTCTCAACGACATGAGCGTTGGAATAATACCTCAAATAAGAAACAATATGTAAGTCAGAATGCTATTCGAGACATCTGGCAACGATTTGTGGACATTCAAGAAAAGTTGATAAGACAGCGTTGTGTCCCTATATCAATTATACCTGAAAGTATCGAAATAGAAAACGACAAGTTGTATGTGACAATAGATGAAAGCCATGATGAACAACAACTTGAATCGCTTCTGAAAGGAAAGCTAGGGTTGGAGTCATACGATTTAGAATCTGGTTTTATATTTGTAGATGAGGAACGGTGGAATTCATTGTCAGAGACAGACTTGGAAGAGATACGAAAAGGTTTATCAGAATGCTATGTAGAACTTGATACGACACCATCTATCGATGTGACTATAAACTATGGAGGGGGGTTGAATCGTACAGACTTGTTATCAACAGAAGAGTTACGTCAGATGGAGTCTATTCTAAAGAATGGAACACTAATAGAAGGCTCTATTGACGATTATGCTGCATTTGTTTCTAAAGTTTCTGTTCAGAGACAAGATTATATGAAGTATATTTTCGGCGATCATTATGTCACTTATGAACGGAAAAGAAAAAAAACCGATGAAATACAAATTGTTGATTCAATAGAATATCTCAACGAGTATATTGATTGGGATATTATGCAGCAATATTCATACCTTGGCTTGAATTGCAAGTATTACAAAATCATTATAAAAGTAAAAAATCAAATTGCCAAAGATATTTTACGTGACAGTTATGATTGCTATTTCCCAAATACCGACACTTTTGAATTTTGCAGATCTTTTACGCGAACTAATCCATGCTATGAGGGATATGTCCAAGAGGTACAAGAAAACATCAGTGCCTTTATGGACGAAGCAGCGATTTTGTGTTCTAAAGACGATATAATAATTGATGTATTGTTTGCCTATTCTATCTCGCCACATCAGTTAGTTAAAAGCAAATTTCAAGAAGTTGGACAATATGTTGCTAATAAAGGGGAAGGATTTAGCTTTAACGATGAGACGGGGGCTATAGGAATAGATTTTGTCTGGAGAGAACAAAATATTGAAGATTTAATTGAAGATGTGGAACGCGCAGTGCCCTTTATTAAGGTCAATGTGCATGATGGTCATAGATTTAAGTGCAAAGTCGATTCTCGACTTGTTGGATATGATGAACTTAAAAACTCATTGGAAGACAAATATGAAGATATTGACATAGAAAATGATAGTGTTTTTCATCAGATAAAAATACATCTCCCATATGTCGATGCTAATTATTATGATATAAAGCGTGCTAGTTTAGAAAGTGATCTTTTACAATTTTCCATAACTGGTATTGATGTTAGATTTGAAGAAAAGTTAGATGGCAAGATACGCTTGAAAGTAAAATATAATAAAGACTCTAGATTAGAAGATATAGAAGAAAGTATTGCGGAAATGCGCAAGGCCGATTTTGGATTTATGATTGGCGAAAAGGAAAAACCTTTTGGTAAGCTGTTAAAAGCCAATTATCCTGACCTTGTTTTTGATATAGATGTAGATGAAGAAGACAGAGATGCTGTAATAGAGGCATTTGAATCTAAAGCAATCACCACCATAGTACCTATACTAACAGGCGATTTAGAAAAAATCTCGCGACTGAAAAATACTTTTACCATGGCGACAACAGGTGAAGAACTTGTTAATCCACGTTTACAACGATTCATATTCAATTCTGCAGAAGCTACCAAAACAAAAGATATTGACAACATGCTACGCCGGGATGGCTATGTATATAAAACTTTATGTGAGCATCTACTAAATACTAAAGTAAACGAATCGCAGAAAGATGCTATCATTAAAGCTATGTACGCAGATGACCTTGCTGTTATACAAGGTCCTCCGGGAACAGGTAAATCAACAGCTATTGCAGAAATGATTTGGCAACTTATTCGTAATGGATTGGTTCCTGGGAATAAACGAGAGAGGATTCTTCTTACCTCAGAAACAAATCTCGCTGTAGATAATGCGATTTCAAGAATTGTTAATAGCAAAACAAATCTAGTAAAACCTATTAGATTTGGAGGAGAAGAGAAACTGGAATCTGAAGGGCTTCAATTCTCTATAGAGTTAATGAAACGGTGGGTTGAACAAGGTGATTCATGCTTAAAAGAAGATGAAGTGGATGTAGAATCTGGAACAACCATTCAAAATGACCTTATTTTGAAGAATTGGCTCAGTAACATATCTTCACGATCATTTTACAGAAGTGACGACAAAGATAACGATATTATTGCACGGTGGCGAAATATTCTGGCTCATCCAAGCAAGGAATTACGTGAAATCGTTTATGAGCGCTATGTGGAGAATGCTAATGTTATAGGGGCAACTTGTAGTTCTATTGGAGACAAGAGGGCTGGTAATGAAGATTTTAATGGATTTACACCATTCTTTCATAATTATTGCGAAGTTTTTAAGCAGAAAAAGAATAGGGCAAGAATTGAGTTTACGACGGTAATACAGGATGAATCTTCTAAAGCTACTCCTGCAGAACTTGTCTTACCTTTTGTGTATGGGCATCGTGCTATTGTAATAGGAGATCACAGACAGCTTCCTCCCATGCTAGACAAAGAAGAGTTTGAAGTAAGTCTTGATTATGCCAACAAAATCGCTAAAGATGATAAAGATAGGGAAGAAATAAGCAGACTAAAAGATTTTGTAGACGAACATTTTGAAGAAATGGAAGTATCTCATTTTCAACGTCTATATGAGAATATAGATATGTCATTAAAAGGCACTTTCAATCTTCAGTATCGTATGCATCCAGATATAAATCAGGTTATCGAACAATTCTATCGTGAAGACGGAGGACTGTATTGTGGTTTGACGAGACCCAAAGATCTGGGAGTTAATGATCCCAACATGAGCAATCCAGCTTCACGCTATCACGGCATAGAAATTCCTGGTATAATCGCCCCTAGCACTCATGTGCTCTTTATTGATACTTCTTCTCCTGAGATGATGGATGGCTTTTCTAGAGTGAATTATGGGGAAGTTGAAACCATTGACAGACTGTTAAACAAATTTGAAGAGTCTGACTCTTTTCAGAAATATCTAAAAAAATTCTCCAAAGACGAAGACAAGCAGATAGGAATAATAAGTTTTTATGGAAAGCAGATTAAACAATTGAGAAATATTGCTTATAATCATATTGGTTTGCCAATAAGGGTAAGTACTGTTGACCGTTTCCAAGGAATGGAAAGGAATATTGTTATAGTTTCGATGGTGAGAAGTAATATCATTCAGAGTTCTAAAAATCAAGAGCCTGATCGCAATCGTTATCCAGAATATGCGTATCCCATGCAAAAATCTTTGGGTTTCGCCCAGTCTCCTAACCGATTAAATGTTGCGTTGTCTCGTGCAAAGAGACTGTTGATTATTGTTGGTAATAGAGAATTGTTCTCGCAGTTGGAAATTTATCGCCGCCTTTTTTTAACGATCGCGGCAAATCCCAATAGTAAGATTATTAAGCAAGAAGAAGTATGAGTTTTACAACTGAAATAATTGATTCTGCCAATTACATATATTCAGCCTACACGAAGTGGGGCTTAAAGAAATATGTTTGTGAAGTTTCGTTCTTTACAGAAGAACCATTAGATGATTTGTATTATGTAATATGCTCCATCTTAGATTCTAATGAGGGCGGTTATTATGATAAGAGAAGTTTAGGGGTGTTATTAGGTTTCTGTATGTCAAATTCAGGTTCTGGAGGGGAGCATGAAATGTATTATGATGTAGCAGAAGTCAGAATATTCGAAGACATACTTTCTAAAGTTGAGAACGAGCACTTGATAGAAGTGAGAAATCACGATATTTTCTTGACGGATTTAGGACGTATTTCTGTTAAGGAGAGAAAGCACTATCGTTTTTATGTTGGTACACAAGATGTTTATGAACATTCTGCTCTGAAATCAGAGACCCCTATAGCTATGCTTATGTTCCCATTCTATAATGACATGGGAATCTTTACCGAATTGAAAACGAGAAAACAGATTTGGCCTGAGGATGAAGATATTGAGAAGATTATTTATTCACAAGGAAACCAACTAATCAAGAGATTGGAATTACATTCTAGGCAATTCCCTAAAATATATAATGCAGTTCTTCAAGAATATTTTGACCTTGAGGTAAAGAAGATCCCGGTTAATCTTTATCAGTCTGGTGAAGAGTATATTCCTGTTATAATGAATGGCGACAAAATTGCCATTCGTGCAACAAACCTTATTGATGAAAAATTAAATGCTCAAAGGAAAGAAGACATTATCTTAGAATGTCTCTTTCAAAAATTGTGGGATGACAAATCAGCAATACTTACCTATAGTGTCTTAGAGCCATATATAGATTTGATTGATTTTGAGGAATTAACAAAAGACTCTCGTACTGTATGGGAAGATCCCGAATTATTCCAGCTTGTCGTAGATAGAGCAACCCCTACATGCTGGAGAAACATTACACGCTATTGTAGTTTAGATGTCCTACGCTCTTATATAGGCAAATACAAGGAAAATATATTCTGGCCAGTCTTAACAGAACGCATTGACGACGATTTTCTATTGGATTACTTCGTGGAATATCCGTGGGATTTAGAGGTCTTGTCCGAAGACAGGAATAGGAAAGACTCAGTCATCGAACAGTTAATTATAAAAGGCAAGGACACGGAAGAAGATTGGAACTGGGATGAACTAGAAAAAAGATTGTCTCAGGACTTTGTCTTATCTCATCTTGATATAGTAAGAGTAAATCTGTCATCATACACCCATAATACAATACCTGTTCGCCAAACAATCCTTCGAAATCTTGATAAAAGGTGGGACTGGGATAAAATCGAGTCGGAGTTTGATTTACAGTTTATATATGAGAACATAAATAGTATTGGGAGCTATTTGTCATTTAATCTTTTATTTGATAGAATATTCACTGACACTAAATGGGCAGACAAATTTGCTACGAATCCTTCTTTTAATAGTGAAGTGTCAAAAGCATGCAAGGAAGGTCGTCGCTTGTCTACTTCCATATTCAATGACAAAGATTACATTTGGACATCAAATATTATAGATTTGTTAATTAGTAATGGGCTTTTGTGCTGGGCATCCACGCCATACATGCCAGGCTTCGAGTGTAACCCTAAAGTAGAATGGTCTGAGGATTTCTTCAAAAGATATTCTCCTTATATTGTTACAGAAGAGGGAAGAAGGTTTGTTTCGTCTAAAATCTCAGATATATCTATTATTGTTAATTCTACTTCATTCAAATGGGATTGGGATGCTATTTCAGGCAATGCAAACTTGTTATCCGTCCCAGACCTTTACACCCATTTTGGGAATCAATTAAATTGGCACATAATACTGACCTATCAAAAGGATGCATCGTTCCTACAAAGTATTCTCGGCATTGAATACATGATAGGTGAAGATAAAGATGCTTGGTCTTTATTCTCTGCAATAGCAGAAACTGAATACGTAGTAAAAAAATATAGAGAATCACAATTTCCTTGGGATTGGACGGTTTTAACAGAGAGAATGTTCCCTCAGCTAAAGTTGGACAAACTGGGAAATAAATTCTTTGTTGATAAATGGGATTGGTCATATTTGTCTGAGCATGTAGATACCATCTTCCTGAATCAGAACCTCGAACAATTCAAAACATATTGGAATTGGGAAGTGGTTTTTCCTCGGCTTCTAACAACGGAAAGGAAATATGACTATAGCTACCTTGATAAACTTGCCGATGTCTTGACAAAAATACCAGAAAACGAAAAACGTCAGTCAGCATGGACTGCGCTTACGTCTCAGTTCTCATTCAAGGATCTGAAAAAACTTATAAAAGACACTTCTCTCAAACGCTCATATTGGTGGGATATGAATTATTTCTGCCAGCATAAGGACTTCTCTGTTTTCCGAGACTTGGAAGAATGCCGTAATGTTGTGAATTGGGATATTTTGTCTAGCTCTCCTTCCGTAGATAATAGTTTTAAGTATGATACAAGACTTGGAATTAAAGAACGAGCGTGGCATGATGAGATTCGAAAACTATTGTCAGATCAGCGTAATCACTGGAATTTCGCTCTCCTGTCCCATTTTGAAAGCTTAAGAAATGAAAAATGGTTTATAAATCAGTATAGAGAGCATCTAGACTGGGAGTATTTGTCTCAAGCCAGCAAAATCTTTTGTACTAAGGACAAACAACTACTCAACGAGATAATAGAGGCTAACAAGAAATACATACGTTTCGATATTATTTCAGAACGAGACGACGTAGATATAGACCAAATAGTTAGGATATATCCTGTAGCAGATTATAATTTCAATAGTTTGATCGAAAAGAATGTTATCAGCGTGACACAAAATCTGATTGAGGAGAAGCCGGACTACTCTTGGGATTGGATGAAAGTTTCATCCTCTAAAACATTCTATCCTACGGCAGAATTTCTATTGTCACATATTGATTGTAACTTTAATTGGGCTTTTTTAAGTAATCAAGACAACAAGCAGGCATGGGGTGATGAAAAAGTAATTATTACTGTTGCTTCAAATAGTGAGATCTCCCGCCAAATAGACTGGTATAGTTTATCGTCTTTAGGCTACTTCCCATTGAACAAAAACATAATTAGAGTGTTGCCATTAGAGAAACTTAATTGGAAGCAATTGTCTGGGCGCAAAGTAATATTACCTTTTATAGATGAATTAACAGAATATCTTGACTGGAGAGCTGTATCGCAAAACCGGCACCTTATTAGTTTGGAAACTGAAGTCTTGGAAAAATATAAGGCAAATCTCGATTGGAATGTAATATGCCATCGTGAAGGTTTTGTCTTTACTAACGAAATATTGAGCCATTTCTCAGATTATATAGACTGGACTCTTGCTTCGGCATCTTTAAATATTAAATTCACTAAGGATCTTGTTGACAAGTATAAAGATAGATGGGACTGGCCTGTGTTAATGAAAAACAAAGCATTCAATAATACTATAGACATAAATGGATTGCCTTATGCAAGGCAGATTAATATTGTAGACTTTATTAACAAGTTCCCAAGGAAGCCACAAGCATTCCATTTTACACATATGGACAATGCTATTAAGATTATCCGTACAATGAAACTGCAAAGTAGAAATAATGCGGAAGGACATTTTTCGAACAGTGCGGGTAGTAATGTTCATAGAACAACTAAAGCTCACCGATTTGCCAGGTTTTATTTTATGCCGAAATCTCCAACTCAATTTTATAATGAATGCCTAGGAAAAGATATAGACTATTCTAAATATCAAAAAGCATTGAACTTAGGACTTCCAAAATGTCCGCTACCAGTATTCTTTGTCTTTGATATAGAAGAGATTTTGTCTGTTATGCCAGACTTATGTTATTATAGTAATGGAAATATGCAAAAAGATTCTTCTAAATGTTTCAAGGTCGTTGAAAATCCAAATAGGATTAAGGCGAAGGAAATTTATATAAATAGTTTCGATACTTTCGATGAGAGACAACAAGAGTTCTTGGTTGAAGGAGAATTGGATTTCTCTAAGCTAAAGCATGTTCAAATTTGTTGCTATGATTCATATCAGATGGAAAAACTGAAGGAAGAACTTAAAGGTACAAAGTGGGAAGACAT
>JAEEGG010008379.1_pt1 | contig 23479 bp, 37 predicted proteins | sample 9134161 | NCBI WGS metagenome assembly JAEEGG01 (sample SAMN16246543, study PRJNA631951) | gut metagenome | biome: gut microbiome; feature: rumen; material: CR-attached | host: Bos | place: Iran: Karaj | collected 2018-10
TCAGCGCGTTTCCGTTCAGGTCTGTCAGGGTAACGAGGGTGTTATTGAAGGAAGCCTGGATATGAGCCTGACCGCTTTCAATGTTCTTACGCTCTCTTCTCTTTTTGCGTACAGTCTTCTTTACTGTTGCCATGTTAGCTTACCTCCTTCTCCCTACTTCTTCTTGCGGCCAACCGTCTTCTTGGGACCCTTGCGGGTGCGGCTGTTGTTCTTCGTGTTCTGTCCGCGAACGGGCAGGTTTCTTCTGTGTCTGATTCCTCTGTAGCAGCCGATCTCCATCAGGCGCTTGATGTTCATGGAAACTTCTCTTCTGAGGTCGCCTTCCACGACATATTCGGAATCGATGATCTTTCTGATTGCACCTACTTCTTCTTCGGTCAGATCCTTGACTCTCGTGTCAGGATTGATGTTTGCCTTCTCCAGGATGAGCTTGGACGTAGGCAGACCGATACCATAGATGTAGGTAAGGCCGATCTCCACTCTTTTTTCTCTGGGCAGATCGACACCGGCTATACGAGCCATAGATTTACCTCCTATTGTACTGCAACTATAGATTTGTATAATTTACGTTCCGTAAGGGTCCGGCTTGCAGCACCGGACTGCCGGAACACAGTAAACTATTGGAGGAAGATGCTTCTTCCTGCCATATTAGCCCTGCACCTGCTTGTGCTTGGGGTTTTCGCAGATGACCATGACTTTGCCGTTGCGCTTGATCACCTTGCACTTTTCGCAGATGGGCTTGACTGATGCTCTAACTTTCATTTGTATTGTTCCTCCTGTTACAGGACTACTTATCTCTCCAGGTGATCCGGCCCTTGGACAGGTCGTAGGGGCTGAGCTCCATGCGGACTCTGTCGCCGGGAAGGATACGGATAAAATTCATCCTCATTTTGCCGGAAATGTGCGCCATCACGATGAAATCATTCTCAAGCTTTACCTTGAACATCGCATTGGGCAGAGCTTCCAGCACTGTGCCGAATACTTCGATGCTGTCTTTTTTCGCCATAGCGGGCTCTCCTCCTTTGCGCGTTTAAAGCTTCGTGAGCAATCTTGGCTCGTCTTCGGTGATGACGATCGTGTTCTCGTAGTGAGCGGCCAGGGAGCGGTCCAGCGTGACCGCGGTCCAGCCGTTGCTCAGCACTTCCACGTCGTAATCGCCTGCGGCGATCATCGGTTCCACAGCGAGCACCATGCCGGGCACCAGCTGCGGTCCGTGGTTCGCCTTGCCGTAGTTGGGGATCTGCGGGTCTTCGTGCAGGTCCCTGCCCACGCCGTGACCCGTGTAATCCCGGATGACGGAAAAGCCGTTGCTTTCCACGTACGTCTGGATCGCATGCGCCACGTCGCCAAGGCGATGGCCCTTTTTGCAGAACTTCAGACCTTCGAAGAAGCTTGCCTCGCAGACTTCCATAAGCTTCTGCGCCTCCGCGGAGACCTTGCCCACGGGGTAGGTCCTCGCCGCGTCGGAGTAGAATCCCTTGTAGACGGTCCCCAGGTCGACGCTTACGATATCGCCTTCCTGCAGCACGCGCCGCTTCGTCGGGATGCCGTGAACGACTTCCTCGTTGACGGAGACGCACGCCGTGCCGGGGAATCCGCCGTAGCCTTTGAAGGCGGGCTTCATCTGATGTCTTAAGATGTAGTCTTCACACCAATGGTCCAGTTCCAGGGTCGTCATGCCGGGCATGAGAATGTTTGGGATCTCTTCCAGCATGGCGGCCGTTACGGAAGCGGCCTTTGCCATGAGTTCGATCTCCTCGTGGGATTTCAGTACGATCATGTCTTACTCTCCCAGGAGGGCGCAAATGTCATCGAACACTTCGTCGGGAGTCTTGCTGCCGTCGATGACAGCCAGTCTTCCGCTCTTCTGATAGTACTCGATCAGAGGACTCGTCTGTTCCTGATAGACCCGGAAGCGGTTGAGAACGGTCTCCTCGCGGTCGTCCGCTCTCTGGTAGACCTCGCCGCCGCACACGTCGCATACGCCTTCCACTTTGGGGGGCATCGTGACGACGTGGTAGGGGCGTCCGCACTGTCTGCAGACTCTTCTGCCGATCATTCTCGGCAGCAGGATGTCTTCCGCTACTTCGATGTCTACGGTCTTATCCAGCTCGGCACCTGTTCTTTCGAGGAAAGCATCGAAGTGCTCCGCCTGGAAGACGGTTCTGGGGAAGCCGTCCAGCAGGTAACCGTTTGCGCAGTCTTCCTTGCTGACCCGGTCTTCCACCAGGTCGCACACCAGCTCGTCGGGGACGAGCAGGCCCTGGTCCATATATTCCTTGGCCTTTTTGCCCAGCGGAGTGCCTTCCTTGACGTTCGCGCGGAAGATGTCTCCGGTGGAGATGTGCAGAATGTTGTATTTTTCAGCGATTCTCGTCGCCTGGGTGCCTTTGCCGGCTCCCGGCGGTCCAAGCAGTACAACGCGCTTCATAGGGTGCCTCCTACTTTAAGAAACCGCTGTAGTTTCTCATGACCATCTGCGTTTCGAGCGCCTTCATGGTGTCGAGGGCAACGCCCACGGCGATGATGAGGGACGTTCCGCCAAACGCGGAAGAGAAACTGGTGAAATGTCCGATCAGGATGGGGATCGCGGCGATGATGGCCAGGAAGATCGCGCTTGCGAAATTCAGTCTGGACAGGACCTTCGCGATGTATTCCGACGTCGGCTTGCCCGGGCGGATGCCGGGGATGAAGCCGCCGTTCGCTCTCATGTTGTCCGCGATCTCTATGGGGTTGACCGTGATGGAACCATAGAAATACGTGAAGAAGATGATGAGCAGGATATCCAGTACCAGGTAGATCCATACGCCGGGGTTGCCGCTCGAGGTCAGATACTTGGTCACGAACTTGGCAAAGCCGGTGTCGCTGCCGGTCATGTACGCGATCGTCGGCAGGATCTGCAGCAGGGAGATGGCGAAGATCACGGGGATAACGCCGGCCTGGTTGACCTTGAGAGGAATGTGGGTGGACTGGCCACCGTACATCTTACGGCCAACGACTCTCTTTGCATACTGCACGGGGATCTTGCGGTTGCCTTCCTGGATCATGATGATGCCGACGATGACCGCCAGGGCAAACACCAGGAAGATGAGCAGGCTCACGATGGAGAGCGTACCTGCGGACAGGTTCTTGATCGTTCTGGAGATGCTCGTCGGGATGCGGGATACGATACCGGCAAAGATGATCAGGGAGATACCGTTGCCGATGCCGTTCTCGTTGATCCGTTCGCCCAGCCACATCAGGAACGCGGTTCCTGCGACCAGGGTGAGCACGATGACGATCTTTGTGAACACGCTGTTGTCGGACAGAGCGCCGCGGAACAGGCCGAACGTATAACCGATGGCCTGGATCAGCGCCAGCACGACGGTGAGGTAGCGGGTCCACTGGGCGATCTTTCTCTGACCTTCCTGGCCCTGCTTCGCGAGCTCTTCCAGCTTGGGGATCGCTACGGTCAGCAGCTGCAGGATAATGGATGCCGTGATGTACGGCGTGATGCTCAGAGCGAAGATCGTAAAGTTGCTGAACGAACCGCCGGAGAACAGGTCGAACAGACCGAAGATACCGGCTTCGTTCGCGTTAAACATGGCAGCCAGCTGGCTGCGGTCGATGCAGGGTACGGGGATGTTCGAGCCAAGCCGGAAGACGATCATCATGACGAGGGTGTAAAGGATCTTTTTCCTCATCTCGGGGATCTTCCAGGCCTGGACCATTGTCTGGATCATGCCCATTAGATCACCTCTGCCTTTCCTCCTGCGGCAACGATTTTTTCGATAGCGCTGTCGCTGAATTTCTCGGCCTGAACTGTGAGCTTCTTCTTGAGTTCGCCGCCGCCCAGGATCTTAACGCCTTCGGTGACCTTGTTGGCCAGGCCGGCGTCGATGATCATCTGGGAAGTAACGGTAGCGCCGTCTTCGAAGCAGTTCAGCTTTTCCACGTTAACGCCTACGTATTCCTTTTTCCAATGATTGGTGAAGCCTCTCTTCGGGAGTCTTCTGTACAGGGGCATCTGGCCGCCTTCGAAGCCGAGACGGGTACCGCCGCCGCTTCTGGAGTTCTGACCGTTCATGCCGCGGCCGGACGTGGTGCCCAGACCGGAACCTGTTCCTCTGCCCACTCTCTTGGGAGCTCTCGTGGAGCCGGCGGGCTTCTTTAATTCATGAAGTTTCATATCAGTGCACCTCCCACTTACAGTTCTTCCACTTTTAACAGGTGGGATACCTTGTTGACAGCGCCGCGGGTCTGCGGGGTGTCGGGAAGTTCGACGCTCTGGTGCATCTTGCGCAGGCCCAGAGCCTTAACGACCTTCTTCTGGTAAGGAGATTCGCCGATGGTGCTCTTGACTAATGTGATTTTAAGCTTACCCATTGTGTGCCTCCTATCCTAAGATCTCTTCCTTGCTGAGGCCTCTCAGCTTGGCGACTTCTTCGACGGTCTTCAGATTCTTCAGACCTTCCATGGTGGCATATGCGACGTTGCCGGGGTTGGAAGAACCGATGGACTTGGCTCTGACGTCCTTAACGCCTGCATATTCCAGAACTGTACGGGCGCTGCCGCCGGCGATCACGCCGGTACCGGGAGCTGCGGGCATCAGCAGGACCTTGCCTGCGCCGAAGATGCCGAGGCTTCTGTGAGGAATCGTGGTTCCGACCATGGGGACATGGATGAGAGCCTTCTTGGCGTCCTCGGTAGCCTTTCTGACCGCTTCGGGGATCTCCTGGGACTTGCCCAGGCCCAGACCTACGTGACCGGCGCCGTCGCCGACGACGACCGTAACGCTGAATCTGGAGTTCTTACCGCCCTTAACGACCTTTGTAACTCTTCTGATATTAACGATGGAAGAATCCTTCAGGTCGAGCTTGGATGCGTCAATTCTTTGCATTCTTCTATCCTCCTTAGAATTCCAGGCCGGCTGCTCTTGCGCCGTCAGCCAGTTCCTTTACTCTGCCGTGATACAGGTAGCCGCCTCTGTCGAAGATGACGGTGTCGATGCCTGCGTCCTTGGCGACCTTGCCGATCTTTTCGCCGACGAGCTTGGCAGCTTCCTTGTTGCCGCCGTAAGCTGCCTGCGCCTTGACGTCCTTGTCCAGGCTGGACGCTGCTGCCAGCGTCTTGCCGTTCACGTCGTCGATGACCTGGGCATAGATGTTCTTGGAGCTTCTGAATACACAGAGCCTGGGTCTTTCGGGAGTTCCGAATACGTTTTCTCTGACTCTTTCGTGTCTCTTGACACGATTGTCATTTCTGCTTCTTTTCATAATCGTTTACTCCTTCCTCTACTTACCGGTCTTGCCTTCTTTTCTGCGGACGTATTCGCCTTCGTAGCGAATGCCCTTGCCCTTATAGGGTTCCGGCTTTCTCCACTTGCGGATGTTGGCGGCGTAGTTGCCTACGAGAGCCTTGTCCGCGCCCTTGACGACGATGTGGGTCGCGTCGGGAACTTCGGTGGTGATGCCTTCGGGATCCGGCATGATGACGGGGTGGGAGTAACCGAGCTGCATAACCAGGTCCTTGCCCTTCTTCTCGGCCTTGTAGCCAACGCCGATCATTTCGAGCTTCTTTTCGAACCCGGTGGTTACGCCGTGGACCATGTTGTTGACCAGGGATCTGGCCAGACCATGCTGAGCGTTGCTCTCTCTGGTCTCGTCAGCCGGGGTCAGCTGCAGGGAACCGTCTTTTAATTCAACTTTGATCTTATCGCTGATCTGCTCGCTCAGGCAGCCCTTGGGGCCCTTAACGGTAACAAGGTTGCCGTCGGATACGGTGATCTCGACGCCGCTGGGAACAGTCACAGGCAGTTTTCCTATTCTGGACATTTGTTTCTCCTTTCCTTATTACCAAACGTAGCAGATGACTTCGCCGCCAACGCCCAGCTTTCTGGCTTCCTTATCGGTGATCAGGCCGCTGGAGGTGGAGATGATGGCGATGCCCAGACCGCCGAGTACCTTGGGCACTTCGTCAGCCTTGGCGTATACTTTCAGGCCGGGCTTGGAGATCTTCTTGATGCCGGTGATGACCTTGGTCTTGTCCGGGCCGTACTTCATGGCGACGCGGATGGTGTCCTGGGTCTCGCCTTCGACGATCTCATAACCCTTAACGTATCCTTCCTTTACCAGGATCTCTGCGATGTTCTTCTTGATCTTGGAAGCGGGGATATCTACGGTTGCATGGCCTGCAGTGTTTGCATTTCTGATTCTTGTGAGCATATCTGCTACAGGATCTGTCATTGTCATGTTCGATGTTCCTCCTTCCTCGATTACCAGCTGGCCTTCTTTACGCCGGGGATCTCCCCTTTGTAAGCCAGCTCTCTGAAGCAGATACGGCAGATGCCGTACTTTCTTAAATAAGCGTGGGGTCTTCCACAGATTTTGCAGCGGTTGTAAGCCTGGGTAGAATGCTTGGGCTTTCTCTGCTGCTTAACCTTAAGAGATGTTTTAGCCATTTTGCCCTCCTACTTTTCGAACGGCATACCGAGCATTTCGAGAAGAGCCTTGGCTTCTTCGTCAGTCTTTGCCGTTGTGGTGAATACGATGTCCATGCCTCTGATCTTCTCGACCTTATCATATTCGATCTCGGGGAAGATCAGCTGTTCCTTGACGCCCATAGCGTAGTTGCCGCGGCCGTCGAAGGAGTTCTTGCTAACGCCCTTGAAGTCGCGAACGCGGGGAAGAGCGATGGTGAAGAACTTGTCGGCAAATTCGTACATGCGGTCGCCGCGAAGGGTAACTTTGCATCCTACGGACATGCCTGCCCTCAGCTTAAAGTTTGCGATAGATTTTCTGGACTTGGTGACGACCGGAGCCTGGCCCGCGATAGCGGCCATTTCGGCGACTGCCATTTCCAGCAGTTTGGGGTTATCCTTGCAATCTCCGAGACCCATGTTCAGGGTGATCTTCTCGAGTTTGGGGACTTCCATAACGTTGGCATAGTGGAACTTGTCGTTCAGAGCCTGGAAAACTTCGTTCGTATATTTTTCCTTCAGTCTAGCTGCCATGGTATTCCTCCTTTCGATTAATCAATGACCTGACCGGTCTTCTTGGAAATTCTCTTCTTGTGGCCGTTTTCGACTTTGTAGCCGATGCGCACGGGCTGCTTGGCCTTGGTGTCATAGTACATGACGTTGGAAACGTGGATGGGGCCTTCGACCTTGCGGATCTCAGCGGGCTGATTCTGTCTGGCCTTGGCGTGCTTCGTCTGGATGTTGACGCCTTCCACGATGACGGTCTCCTTCTTGGGGAAAGCCGCGAGGACCTTGCCCTTCTTGCCCTTGTCCTTGCCTGCAATTACGAGGACGGTGTCATTCTTCTTGATCTTCATGCTTCATGTCCTCCTTACAGTACTTCGGGAGCCAGGGAAACGATCTTCATGAATCCCTTTTCTCTCAGCTCTCTGGCAACCGGTCCGAAGATACGGGTACCGACGGGCTGCTTGTCCTGGTTGATGATGACCGCTGCGTTCTGGTCAAACTTTACGTAGCTGCCGTCAGCTCTTCTCGCGCCGGTGGCGGATCTGACGATAACAGCCTTGACGACCTGACCCTTCTTGACGACGCCGCCGGGGGTCGCGTCTTTTACGGCACATACGATGATGTCACCGATATTTGCATACTTACGGCCTGTGCCGCCGAGGATACGGATGCAGAGGAGTTCCTTTGCTCCGGAGTTGTCGGCAACCTTCAGTCTGGTTTCTGTCTGAATCATCTGGTGCCTCCTTACTTAACCTTTTCAACGACTTCCACCAGTCTCCATCTCTTGGACTTGGACAGGGGTCTCGTTTCCATAATTCTTACTTTATCGCCGATCTGGCACTCGTTGTTTTCGTCGTGCGCCATGAACTTCTTGGTGATCTTCGTGGATTTACCGTAAAGGGGGTGGCGACGGGTTTCTTCGATCGACACGACGATGGACTTGTCCATCTTATTGCTGGTAACGATTCCGACCAGCGTCTTTCTTCTGTTTCTGTCAGACATTCTCGCTTCCTCCTTTCACTATTTCTCGGCCGCTTTCAGCTCTTTTTCTCTGAGCGCGGTCTTCACTCTGGCGATATCTCTCTTGACCTCTCTCATCTTGAGGGGGTTCTCCAGCTGTCCGGTAACGTGCTGGAATCTCAGGTTGAAGAGCTCCTTCTTCAGCTTCAGTTCTTCGGAAGCAAGCTCGGCCTGGCTCATATTTCTTACCTTGTCGATCTTCATTATGCTTCACCGTCCTTCTGGTCGGCTTTTCTGACGAATTTGCACTTGATGGGAAGCTTGTGCATAGCGAGTCTCATAGCTTCCTTCGCGGCTTCTTCGCTGACGCCTGCAATTTCAAACATCACTCTGCCGGGCTTGACCACTGCTACCCAATGGTCAGGAGCACCTTTACCGGAACCCATACGGACTTCAGCGGGCTTCTTGGTGACCGACTTGTGAGGGAAAATCTTGATGTACACCTGACCGCCTCTTCTGATGGAACGGGTCATGGCGATACGGGCTGCCTCGATCTGGTTTGCGGTGATCCAGGCGGGTTCCAGAGCGACAAGGCCATATTCGCCGTAGGTAACAGTGTTGCCCTTGGTGGCGATGCCTGTCATTCTGCCTCTGTGCTGTCTTCTGTACTTAACGCGCTTAGGCATTAACATAAGCTTTGTCCTCCTTCCTTATTCTTCTGCGGGGGCGGAGGATTCCGCTTCGACTGCAGCTTCTTCTACAACGGGTGCGGGAGCGGGCTTAGCGGGGCGCTTTCTCGGATTCTCGTACTTCTTGACGGGCTTTTCCTCGAAACGGCCGCCTCTTCTGCCTTCGCCGCGTTCTCTTCTGGGACGATCGCCGTCTCTTCTCTGACGTCTGTCGCCTCTGCGGCCTTCGCCGCGCTTGTTTTCCTTCTCTTCGGGGATGGAGGGGATGAGGCCCTTTTCGAGGACTTCACCGTTGTTGATCCATACCTTGACGCCGATGCGGCCGTACTGGGTGTCGGCTTCGGTGAAACCGTAGTCGATGTTGGCGCGCAGGGTGTGAAGAGGAACGTTGCCTTCGGAATACTTTTCGCTTCTGGCGATCTCAGCGCCGCCTACACGGCCGCTGATGACGACCTTGATGCCCTTGCAGCCGGCCTTCATGGTTCTCTGGATGGCCTGCTTCATGGCTCTTCTGAAGGAAACTCTCTTTTCGAGGGCCTGAGCGATGCTCTCAGCGGTCAGCTGCGCATCCGTCTCCGGTCTTCTCAGTTCTACGATGTTCAGGACAACGCTCTTGCCGGTGAACTTTTCCAGTTCGTTCTTCAGCTGATCGATGCCGTCGCCGCCGCGGCCGATGACCATACCGGGCTTGGCGGTGAGGACGTTGATCCGCATCTGGTTCTCGGCTGCTCTTTCGATGACAACCTTGGATACGCCTGCCAGATACAGCTTCTTCTTGATGAAATCTCTGACCTTGTTATCTTCTACGAGATAATCAGAGAAGTTCTTTTTATTTGCGTACCATTTGGAATCCCAGTCTTTAATGACGCCCACTCTGAATCCATGCGGGCTAACTTTCTGACCCATAATAACCTCCTACTGATTATCTTTCCTTTAAAGTTACGCCGATGTGGCTGCTTCTCTTGAGGATCATGCCCGCTCTGCCCTGGGCGCCGGCTCTCCAGCGCTTCATCGTGGGGCCCTTGTTCGCGTAGATCTCTGCGACGTAGAGCTTGGACGGATCCATGTCGTGGTTGTTCTCAGCGTTTGCCGCTGCGGACTGGACGACTTTTTCTACAAGTTCAGATGCCTTGCCGGGTGTGAACTTTAAAATGGTCAGAGCCTCCTGCAGGTCCTTGCCTCTTACCAGATCGGTGATGGGGGCAATCTTAGTCGGAGACATTCTTACGTATTTTGCAACTGCCTTAGCTTCCATTGCTTTTTATCTCCTTTCCTACTTAACCTTGGAGGAACCAGCGTGTCCTCTGAATGTTCTGGTGGGAGCGAATTCGCCGAGGCGATGTCCTACCATATCTTCTGTGATATATACGGGTACGTGCTTCTTGCCGTCGTACACCGCGATCGTGTGGCCGACCATCTGGGGGAAGATCGTTGACGGTCTGGACCAGGTCTTGATGACTTTCTTGTCGTTGGCAGCGTTCATGTCGTCGATCGCTTTCAGCAGCTTTCTGTCTACGAACGGGCCCTTCTTTAAGGATCTGCTCATGTTTTCTGTATCCTCCTTCAACTACTTCTGATTTCTTCTCTTGACGATGTACTGGTTGGAAGCCTTGTTCTTCTTTCTCGTCTTATAGCCGAGAGCAGGCTTGCCCCAAGGCGTTACCGGGCCGGGACGGCCAACGGGAGCCTTGCCTTCGCCGCCGCCATGAGGATGGTCGTTCGGGTTCATGACAGAACCTCTTACGGTCGGGCGGATACCCATGTGTCTCTTTCTGCCTGCCTTGCCGATGGAGATCAGTTCGTGGTCGATGTTGCCGACTTCGCCGATCGTGGCTCTGCAGTTCATAGCGATCTTTCTGACTTCGCCGGACGGAAGTCTGACCTGCGCGTACTGGCCTTCCTTGGCCATCAGCTGGGCGCCGTTGCCGGCTGCTCTGCACAGCTGCGCGCCCTTGCCGGGCTTCAGTTCGATGTTGTGGATGATGGTACCGACGGGGATGTTCGCGAGCGGCAGTGCGTTGCCGGTCTTGATATCCGCGGCGGCGCCGCTGTAGAGAACGTCGCCGACCTTCAGGCCGTTGGGAGCGATGATGTATCTCTTTTCGCCGTCCGCGTAGCAGACGAGAGCGATGTTAGCGGTTCTGTTGGGGTCGTATTCGATGGTCTTGACGGTCGCGGGGATGTCGTCCTTGTTTCTCTTGAAATCGATGACTCTGTACTTGCGTCTCGTGCCGCCGCCCTGGTGTCTGACGGTGATGCAGCCTCTGTTGTTGCGGCCGGCATTCTTCTTCAGGGTGTAGGTCAGAGACTTTTCCGGAGTGCTTTCCGTGATCTCTTCGAAAGTGGAAACGGTCATGCCTCTCAAACCCGGAGTAGTCGGTTTATATTTCTTGATACCCATTGTTTCTTCCTCCTGTTTTAGAGTCCTTCGAAGAACTCGATGGTCTTGCTGGATTCGGAAAGCGTAACGATCGCCTTCTTATAGGAAGGAGTTCTGCCTACGTACTTTCCCTGTCTCTTTAACTTGCCGTCGTAGTTGGCTACGTTGACCTTTACAACGGTGACTCCGAAGGCCTCTTCCACAGCCGTCTTGATCTCGGGCTTGGTGGCGTTGGTTGCGACCTTGAAGGTATATTTCTTGTCCGCGGCATCGTCCATGCTCTTTTCGGAGATGACCGGTTCGATAATTACGTCGTAAGGAGTTCTCATTATGCGTACACCTCCTCCAGTTTCGCAACCGCATCCTTGGTGATGATGAAGCTGCCGTGGTTGATGATCTCGTATACGTTCATCTGACCGACGGTGGTCGTCTGAACTCCGGGAATGTTGTTCGCGCTCTTGATGACGTTCTCGTTGTTTTCAGCGGTGACGATCAGAGCTTTCTTCTGTGCCTTGACGGCTTCCAGGACCTTCAGCATGTCCTTGGTCTTGGGTTCGGCCATTTCCAGGCTGTCCAGAACGATGATCTCGTTATCCGCGACCTTGGAAGACAGAGCGGAGAACAGTGCGAGTCTCTTCAGCTTCTTGGGGACGGAGTATCTGTAGCTTCTGGGCTTGGGCGCGAACGCGACGCCGCCGCCTACCTGGGAAGGATCCGTGGTGCTGCCCTGTCTGTGGCGGCCGGTTCCCTTCTGTCTGAAAGGCTTTCTTCCGCCTCCGCGGACGTCGCCTCTGGTCTTAGCGGACTGGGTGCCCTGTCTCTGGTTTGCCAGGTAGTTCTTGATGATCGCATGTACTGCGTATTCGTTCGGCTCGATCGCGAAGATGGCATCGTTCAGTTCGATGGTGCCTGCTTCGGCGCCGGCCATGGTTAACATAGTAACTTTTGCCATTTGACTGCCTCCTTATTATTTGGTCTGTCCCTTGACAGCCATTCTGATGCGGAGAAGTCCGCCCTTGTTTCCGGGAACAGCGCCCTTAACGAGCATCAGGTTTCTGTCTGCGATCACCTTGACGAGCTCTAAGTTCTGTACGGTGACGGTGTCTCTGCCGGTTCTTCCCGGAGCCTTGTTGCCAAGGAATACTCTGGAAGGATACGTGGCTGCCGCCAGACCGCCGGGCAGTCTCTTGTGCTTGGAACCGTGGGTCATCGGGCCTCTTCTGTGATGATGTCTCTTGATGTTGCCCTGGGTTCCCTTACCCTTGGAAGTGCCGGTGATGTCGAGCTTGGCGCCTTCTTCGAAGTCTGCTGCGGAAACGGTCTGTCCGAGTTCGTAGCTTTCGTCTTCGCTGAGTCTGAATTCGCCCAGGTACTTCTTGCAGGCAACGCCGGCCTTTGCGAAGTGGCCTCTTTCGGGCTTGGTCAGTCTGTGTTCTTTCTGATCTTCGAAACCGAGCTGTACAGCCTTGTAGCCGTCGGTCTCTTCGTTCTTGAGCTGGGTGACCACGCAGGGGCCAGCTTCAATGACGGTCACAGGGATCATTTCCCCTGCTTCGGAGAAGATCTGGGTCATTCCGATCTTCTTTCCTAAGATACCTTTCATGTTTTTCCTCCTAGTTCTTACAGCGGATTACGTTGGTAATCATACTAAGCACGTGGGTAATCTATATAACCTTTGTACTTACAGTTTGATCTCGATATCCACGCCTGCGGGCATGTCGAGCTTGGTGAGGGCGTCGATCGTCTTGGGCGTCGGGTTCAGGATATCGATGAGTCTCTTGTGGGTTCTCTGTTCGAACTGCTCTCTGCTGTCCTTATACTTGTGAACCGCTCTCAGGATCGTGACGACTTCCTTCTCGGTGGGGAGAGGGATGGGGCCGGAAACTTCCGCGCCGGTCTTCTTGGCGGTCTCGACGATCCGCTCTGCGGACTGGTCCAGCGCCTTGTGGTCGTAAGCCTTGAGTCTGACTCTGATTTTCTGACTACTCATTGTTGTTTTTTCCTCCTTGTTTGCCTGCGGAGCTCTGCTCCGCCTTGTCTTTTCGCACATTTTCGCCATATCTGTGCGAGGTTTGATTTCGCATTGCTTTGTGTCCACGTTTCCGTGTGTTTCCTAATTTTCACCTCAAAGCAAAAATGCGAGAACTCCTTCGCCGGTCTCTTGCGGACCGACAATTCTCGGCAGAAATTACCAGATGGCTCTGCAACTTTCTGCTTCTCCGCTGGGTCAGTTCAAGGCTTTTCGGCCTTTTCCCTGTCCAAAGCAAGCTCTACTAATATACAACAAGGTCCCGCAGCATGCAAGCATTTTTTTAAAGAAAATCAAAAAATTTTTCAAAAATTTCAAAACCCCGAAAAGCCCTTATTTTAAGGCTTTGCGGGGTTTATGCAGCGATCGTATATTCCGGAAACGACGACAACTCATCCGGGTGTTTCTTTTCTTTCAACAGATAGGGGGTCACCGGACGGTGACCCCACCATATTTGGTATTTTATTCGTTTTTAATGATCCCCATATCGTAGCGATCCAGCAGCGAAGAAACGTAGGAATAGACGTTTTCGGGCGTTTCGCCCTCTTCGCAGCGCGCTTCGCACACGATGCGGAGGTCTTCGGCGGTCATTTCGACCGCAACGGCCTTCAGTCCGCTGTCCGTCTCCCTGCTGAGATAGCGCCGGAAGAACTCGATACTCTCCATTGCGTCCTCGCTGTTGAAGGCGACCTGCGACAGAAAAGCCGTCAGCGTATCGAGCGGGTCTTCGCCGCCCTCGGAATACACTTCCAGGCTCTTGCCCTTGGAGCGGCAGGCCAGCGGTTCGCCCATGCGCATGCGGAAATCCTCCACGCCTTCGCGGATCTGCTGATACCCGCCCGCCATCAGGATGGCGGACGCGAGCGCGCCCCCCTCTTCCATGCGCACGCTGCGCAGCGTGATGCCCTTGGCCTTCGGCAGGACTTTCGCCAGTTTTTTCGCTAGTTCGAATCTAATATCCATTGATCACGGTGCAGATGGCCGGGTCGATCAGGGCCTTGACGTCCTCGAGCGCCTGCTGGGCGCGGCTCAGGTGGCCGCTGTTCGCGAGCTCGGGGTTGGACGCCAGATCCTTGTCCAGCGGGATGATGTAATACTCGACGTGGCCGTTCTTCTTATACTTCTCCACCCACGTGGGCAGGCACTGCATCTGCAGGTTGGAGATCTCCTTCGTCTCGGGATCGTAATCGAAGTCCACCCACGCGATCATGCCCTGCTCCGTAAAGCGGGCTTTCGCGGGGATATAGTCGCTCATGGTCTCCACGCGCTGGTTGGATACGAGGTTGCCCATGGAATAGAACACGGGGACTTTCTTCGTCCAGAACGTGGGCTTCGGCTCTTCCGGTTCGGGCTCGGGTTCGGGCTCGGGCTCCTCTTCCTTGATGAGTCCGAAGTGTTTTCTGACCCGGATGATCCAGGGCTCCTTCTCCTCTTCCTCTTCGACAGGCTCCGGCTCGGGCTCGGGTTCGGGCACAGGATAGTCCACCTGGTACTCGAAGCATTCCACGCCCTGCAGCAGGTGCGGGTGGGACGCGAAGATCATGTCCGCGCCGGCATCCGCGGCAAACTGGGCCATGTTGTGTTCGCCGGCGTTGAACTCTCTCTGATATTCGTTGCCCCAGTGGAAATACGCGATGACCAGGTCCGCGCCTCTGTCGCGGCAGCCTTTGATCTCCGCGGCGATCGCGGCGCGGTCCGCCTCCACGGCGTACGCCAGGCCGGATTCGCAGCGGAACGAATTGATGAAGTCCGTGCCGCCTTCCCAGATGGGATTGCCGTTGATCAGGCGTCTGCCCGTGGTCGTCGTCTCGTAGGTGTAGGCCACGATGCCGATCTTGACGCCGTTCACCTCCACGATGGGCGAGCGGGGCTCGTCCGTCGTCAGGCGGGCGCCTGCCACGGTCATGCCGAGGCCGCGCATCAGTTCGACAGTGCGCATGACGCCGGTCTTGCCGGTATCGATCATGTGGTTGTTCGCGAACCAGGCGACGTCGAAGCCGGCGTCGCGGATGGCGGTCGCCAGGGTGTCGGGCGAATTGAAGATGGGGTATCCCACGTAATTGCCGTCGCCCTTGAACGTGGTCTCCACGTTGCACAGCGCCAGATCCGCGTCCTGGATGTACTTCTTGATATAGGTGTAGTTCCCGCTGAAGTCGTACGCGCCGGTCGAAGCATTATAAGCGGATTGATACTGCGCCGGATGGCACATGACGTCGCCCACCGCGCGGATGGACAGATGGACGGGCTCCGGAACCGGTTCCTCGGCTATCGGGTCCTCGTCGAAGATCTCCGGCTCCGCCTTCGCGGGCAGCGGCCAGAACAGGATGCCGGCAAAGATGACGGCAAACAGCACGAGGCAGGACAAAAGCATTCTGCCCCAGTGGACCTTTACTCTTTTCTTCTTTCTGGTGTGTCTTCCCATACCCTTTTCCGTAACGCTTATCCTAGAACTGATACTGGTTGACCGCTTCGACAGCCGTGACTTCCGTGAAGTTTTCCTTCAGGAACGCTTCGATGCCGTTCTTGACCGTCATCTGGGCGTGGGGGCAGCCTGCGCAGTGGCCTTCCAGCTGCACCTTAACGACGCCGTCTTCGGTGAAGTCGATAAACTGTACGTCGCCTCCGTCTCTCTGCAGGAAGGGGCGGATCTGTTCCAGCGCTTCTTTGATCTGTTCGTTCATTTCAGTCTCCTTTTCTCGATTTAGTTAGGCGCGACCGTGTAGACCACGGCAGGGCCGTTATTTGTGATCACTTCTATGACGACATCCTTTGTGGGATCCCCCTGGGAGTTGATGCTGATGTAGCCTGTCGCTCCCTCGAGATTCCGGATGCTCTTCAACTTGCTCGTGAGGATGACGCCGTCGTCCGTATCCTCCGAAAGGCGAATGCCTTCCAGCGCCATCAGGTAGGCGTCGAAGCCCAGGGCGCAGTTTTCGGACGGAGCCTCGTCCCCGTATTTTTCGGCGTAAGCCTTCTTGAACACGTCCGTCATGGGCGTTACGGACGAAGCCGCGTCGAAGCCTTTTACGAACGTGACCCCGTTCAGGAACGCGACGTCACCGCCCTCGATGCCGGCCCTGGCCGTCTCCTGCAGGTCTTCCCACTTCGCGCAGCCGATCCAGCGCAGCCCCATGGGCGCCGCCTGGTACAGGACTTTATAGCCGATGGAAGAAGCGCAGGGGAAGAACACCGCCTTGCAGCCCGTCGCGCCGACGCGCTTCAGATAGACGGAGAAATCCTCGGTGCCTTCCGGGTATTCCAGCACCGTGACGGTTCCGGCGCCTGCGGTCAGACGGTCCATGCGCTGGCGGAACTGTTCGATCATGGTGTCCGCGTAGTCGTCTCCGGTCTGTTTGAAGCAGACGGCGTCGTTCTGGCGCAGGTAGTCGTGCACGTAGTGCGCGGCGCTGATGCCCTGGAACGCGTCGACGAAGCATACGCGGAAATAGAACTCGTTCGTCTGCGTGACGATGGGGTTCTTGATGGAAATGCCGATGGCGGGCAGATCCGCCGCGTCGAAAATATCGCTGCCTGCCAGGGACAGCGTGCTTTTGTAACTGCCGAGCACCAGCCGCACGCCGCTGTCCACGAGGGACTGCGCCGCCGTCCTGGCCATGTCCACGTCGGACTGGTTGTCCGCGTAGACCAGCTCCACGCGCTTGCCCATCACTTCCGGATACAGTTCCCGGGCCAGTTCGATGCCCTTGATCTCCTCGGCAGCGTCCTGCGCGTCCGCGCCGGTCTGCGGTTCGAACACGCCGATCCTGATGACTTCCTGCTCCTTATCCTTTTCGAAAAAGGCGGCGTGGAAGTTTTTGTACGTGGTGCAGCCGCTCAGAGAGCAGACCAGCAGGACTGCCAGCAGCAGCGCGCCGCACCGCCTGAATCTATTCTTCACTGTCGATATATACCTTTTCTACGTCCGGGCTGATCGTGCCGCCGACGATGGTCGCGTAGCACATGTCGAATTCCAGCACGTCGCCGGGCTTAATGGGTCTTTCGCAGTCCTCGACATCCACGATCAGGTGGTCGGAGGATCCGCCGAGCACCTCCACGCCCTTCAGGCGGGGTCTCAGTTTTTCGACCGTTCCGACGTCCGCGCGTCCGACGCCCAGCAGCGCTCTCTTGCGGAAGCCTCTGTCCTCGAACGTGGGCACGTCGCCGAAGCAGTCGATGCAGAACTTGCCCTGGGGATAACTTGCCTTGCCGCGCACTTCCAGCACCTGCGCCTTCAGCGTAAACGCGTCGCAGTACAGATAGTCCATATCCTTGATGCCCCAGATGTACGGCAGGTCGTAGGCAAGCGCCACGCCTTCGCCGATGCGCACGTGGTTGATCCCGGCAGGGATCGTGTCCCAGTGCACGAGGGAGAACGTGCTCGTCGCGCCGCCGGAGATGATCTCCAGGGGTCTTCCGATGCGCTCCTCGATCCGTCTCGCGATCGCGATCAGGTCGGTCATCTTTTCCGGAGTCGGCTGGATGGCGCCGTAGCAGCCCAGGTTGACCCCGATACCTGCCAGATGCAGGTTATGCAGGGAACGGTCCACGAACACGCAGGCGTCCACCATCTCGTCCTTGTCCCAGAAGCCTTCGCGAAGGTCTCCCAGGTCCGCCATGACGATGACGTTATGAACGACGTCCCGCTTCTCGCACTCGTGATTGAGCGCTTTCATGACGTCCAGGTCGCTCTGCAGCGAATAGTCCGCCAGCTCCGCGACCTCCGCCAGTTCGCACATCTGCGGCACGCGCAGCAGCAGGTATTCGGTCTTCAGGCCGGCTTCCCGCATTTTGCGGATCTGGGAAAGCCTGCTGGTGCCCAGCTGCTTCGCGCCGGCGTCCAGATAGGTCTGCGCGATCTTCGGGTCGGACCAGTAGCACTTCGTGACGCCGCACACGTCGATGCCGCAGCGTCTGCAGCGGTTCACCACTTCCTGCGCGTTATAGCGCAGCTTCTTTAAATCGATCTCCAATTGCGGATACATCGTTACCACCTCTTGATCTTCTGCGTCGTAGTTTTCTCGAATTCCCTGTCTCTGAGCTCGAACCGTTTGACCCGCTTGTACAGGGGCATCATTTCGTTGCAGGCGTCGACCTCTTTCTTGATGAGGGCGCGCAGCGCCTCCCCTTCGGGGGAACCGGCTTCCTGCAGGGCCTGCGGGTCACAGTAGATCTCCGCCGTGACCGCCAGATCCTTATCGCCGTCGTCCTCGCCCCGGACGACGACCTCCTGGATGAAGGGGCTCTTCATCAGGTAATATTCCACTTCTTCGGGGAAGACGTTCTTGCCGTTCTTCGTGACGATGACGTTCTTCTTGCGTCCCGTGATATACACGTAGCCGTCCCGGTCGATATAGCCATAGTCGCCGGTGTGCAGCCAGCCGTCCTTGCTCAGCACTTTAGCCGTCTCTTCCTCGTCTTTGTAGTAGCCCAGCATGACAGCGGGGCTCTTGCACACGATCTCGCCGATGCCGTCGGTGTCCGGGTCGTCGATGAACACTTCCGTCCCGGGCAGAGGCAGCCCCACAGAGGCGGGCTTGCAGGCGTAATCCGGGTTGAGCGCGATGATGGGCGCGCACTCCGTCATACCGTAGCCCTGCACCATATTGATGCCCATGGACATGTAATTGCGGATGACGTTGGGGTCGGATGCGGCGCCGCCCACGATGAACAGCTTGACGCAGCCGCCCATGGCGTTGTGCACGTCCTTGAACAGCCTCGCGGTCTTGCGCATCACCCTGCGGTCGATGTGGGACAGCGCGTTGACCATCTTGATGGCCTTGCGCATCTTGTCCGCTTTGCCGGCTTTCTCCGCCTGTTTCCAGATCTTCGCGTGCATATTCTCGAAGATCAGGGGGACGGCGATCAGGTACGTCACCTTCGCCTGCTCCATGTTCTTCGTGATATATTTCAGCCCTTCGCAGAACGCGACCGTGCCGCCCTGGTGCATGGATCCGAGCACGTCCGCCGTGAATTCGAACGTGTGGTGCATGGGCAGGATGGAAAGGGTCACCTTGCGGTCCTTGAAGCGGTCCAGTTCCACGTACTGATACAGCGCGCTGACGTCGTAGGCCAGGTTGCGGTGGCAGAGCATGACGCCCTTCGCCAGCCCCGTCGTGCCCGACGTAAAGATGAGCGTGCAGAATTCGTCCGGATCGATGGGCAGCTGCGCGTAATTGTCCGAGCCGAGCGCCCGCAGGGCTTCGCCCTTGTTGCGCAGCGCGTTGAACGACAGAACGCCGTCCTCGTGGTCGGGCAGGTCCATGCAGATGCGGGTGACGCCGTCCATGCCTTCCAGGGCGCTCTTCACCTTTTCGCCGACCTTCGCGGAATAGACGATGGCCGAGATCTCGGCCCGTCCCGCCAGCGCGGCGATCTCCTGCACCGGCAGTTCCTTATCCAGGGGCACGATGACCCCCAGACCGCAGGCGACCGCGAAATACGTGACGATCCACTCGTAGCGGTTCTCTCCGATCACCGCGATGTGCTTGCCGCGGAAACCGTCGGCCAGCAGCGCGCTGCCGAAGCTGTACACGTCTTCGCGGAAACGCTCGAACGAGATGGGGATATAATCCCCTCCCACTTTTTCCTTATACAAATAGGCTGCGCCGGATCCGTATTTGGACGCGGCATAATTCATCAGATCCCGGAGGTCTGTCACTTTTCTAAGCATGCCAAAAATCTCCTGTCATACCTCTACAGTAAAGCACATTGTATCACATTTTGGCGCAACATAAAAGACCCGAAGGTTTTCACCTCCGGGTCTAAATGAGTTCAGTTGTGGAAAGTCCTATTCGGTCTTCTTTTCGGGCTCTGCCGCGGGAGCGGCAGGTCTCGTGATCTCAGAGGGCTTGACCGGGGTCTCGCCTTCCGCGGGCTTCGGAGCGACCTTGACGATGGGCTTCTGGCCGGGGCGCGGAATGACCGTGATGATCTTGCGCGGGCAGGCCTTGGCGCACATGCCGCAGTTCTTGCACTTCTCGGGATCGATCTTCGCAAGGTTGTCCACGACGTGGATCGCGTCGAACTTACAGGTCTTTTCGCACATCTTGCAGCCGATGCAGCCGACTTTGCAGGCCTTCGTGACGAACTTGCCCATATCCTTGCTGGAGCAGTCGACGGTGACGCGGCTGGCCTTCGGCAGGATGTCGATGATCTTCTGCGGGCAGGTGTTCGCGCAGGCGCCGCAGGCGACGCACTTGTCGCGGTCTACCTTCGCTACGCCGTCTTCCACATGGATGGCGTCGAATTTGCAGGCCTTGACGCAGTCGCCCAGACCGATGCAGCCGAACTTGCAGGTGCCGGGGCCGCCGAAGAAATTCTTGACGGCGGCGCAGGACTTGTAGCCCTGATAGTCCATTTCGGGGGACGTATTGTCGCAGGTGCCGGAGCACATGACTTTCGCGACTCTCTCTTCGGTCGCGCCGGCTTCTACGCCCAGAACTGCCGCAATGCCTGCAGCAGCGCCGGCGCCGCCGGGAACGCACTTATTGGGTGCAATGGTATGGTCCTTCGCCAGAGCCGCAGCATAGTCGTCGCAGCCTACGTAGCCGCAGGCGCCGCAGTTCGCGCCTGGCAGGCATTCGCGGATCTTCACCTGGGTCTCGTCCACGGGAACCGCGAAGATCTTCGCGGCGATGGTGAGCAGAACGCCTGCGATCAGGCCGGTGATAACGGTCAGCAGGACAGGAGTTACAAAAGCAGATGCAGTTAACATACTTTCTATCCTCCTTTACATGCCGAAGATGTTGTCGATCATGCCGGAGAATCCCATGAAGGAGACGCTCAGGATGGATGCGGCAACCAGAGTGGACGCGATGCCCTTGAAGCTCTCGGGATAATCGTTGTCTTCGATCTTGCTGCGCACGCCTGCGAACAGGAACATGGCGAGCAGGAAGCCGACGCCGGAACCGAAAGCGTTCATGATGGACTGGATGAAGGTGTAACCTTCGTCGATGTTCAGAACGCAGACACCCAGAACAGCGCAGTTCGTGGTGATCAGCGGAAGATAGATACCCAGCGACTTATGCAGCGAGGGGATCGATTTCTTCATAAAGGTCTCGATGAGCTGTACCAGCGCGGCGATGACCAGAATGAACACAGTGGTCTGCATGTAGCCGATGCCGTTCGGGTCCAGCAGCAGGTGCTGGATGGGCCAGGTCGCGGCAGTTGCCAGGACCATGACGAAGATAACGGCTACGGACATACCGACGGCAGAGTCCAGTTTCTTGGAAACGCCCAGGAACGGGCAGATGCCCAGGAAGCGCACCAGGACGTAGTTATTGGCAAGGACTGCTGCCATGATGATCATTAACATTTCTTTCATAATCAGCAACCTCCTTCCTCAGCGGCAGGGCAGCCATCTGCATTGCCGCATCCCAGGCACTTGTTTTCCTTCTGCTTCTTTTCTCTCTTGCCCTTGGTCAGCTTGTTCAGCGCGGCGATGATGCAGCCGAAGGTGAAGAAGCCGCCGGGAGCCAGCACGAAGATGGACATCGGGCTGAAGAGGTTGGCAGTGATCACTTTGCCGAACAGCGTTCCGGCGCCCAGCAGCTCGCGGATGCAGGCCATGATGGTGAGGGCGCAGGTATAGCCCAGGCCCATGCCGAGACCGTCCAGAGCGGAGTCTACGACGCTGTTCTTGTTGGCAAATGCTTCCGCGCGGCCAAGGATGATGCAGTTGACCACGATCAGAGGCACGTACAGGCCCAGAGACTTGTTCAGGTCGGGCAGGTATGCCTGCAGCAGCAGCTGCAGGACGGTAACGAAGGTGGAAATGACCACGATGTAGCACGGGATACGCACTTTATCGGGAATGATCTTCTTCAGCGCGGAAATGAAGATGTTGGAGAAGGTCAGTACGAACGTGACGCACAGGCCCATGCCGATACCGTTGGACGCCTGGGTGGAAACTGCCAGCGTGGGGCAGGTGCCCAGAACGAGGACCAGGATCGGGTTCTCCTTGATAAATCCGTTTGTGAAGATACTCAGTTTGCTCTTCTTGTTATCCATTAGAAGCTCCCTCCGATCTGTGCATACTGGGCGAGCGCAGCGCTGACCGCGTTGAACACTGCCTTGGAGGAATAACTTGCACCGGTGACAGGCGCAACGTAGGTGCCTTCCGTGGATTCCTTATCCATGGTGATGGCGCCGCTGATGCCCTGGAATTTACCCGTATGATCGGGCAGCGTGGTCTTGGAGCCCAGGCCCGGCGTTTCGTTGGAAGCGTCCGTGACCTTAACGTTCTGGATGACGCCGTCCGCGTCCATACCGGTCATAACGGTGACGGGGCCGCCGAATCCCTTGAAGGTGGCAGTCATGACGTAGCCTGCGCCGTTGTCGGCCTTGTAGACTTCCGTGACGCCGTCGACCAGGTCGACGTCCATCGGGGAGAAACCGTCCGCTTCGGGAAGGACTTCCGCTCTGGATTCGTTCGCCATCTGGATGGCGAGATTATCGATGATAGGCTTCGTGATCTGATAGGTCGCGGCGAGCAGCATGGAAGCTACGAGGCAGATGCAGACCAGAACGATGGACGGAGCCAGCATTTCTTTCTTATCAGTCATTACTTCTTCACCGCCTTTCTGTCCACGCCGTTGATGTGCGTTCTCGTCCAGCGATCGATGTGCGGGGTGAGGATGTTCATCAGCAGGATGGCGAAGGATACGCCCTCGGGATAGGACCCGAATACGCGGATGAGCATGGTCAGAACGCCGCAGCCGATGCCGAAGATGATCTTACCCTTGCCGGTGATCGGGGACGTGACGTAGTCGGTCGCCATGAAGATGGAACCGAGCATCGCGCCGCCGGCAAAGATATGGAAGATGGGATCCTGATGCATCAGGACTGCCATGACGACCATGGAGCCCAGGAATGCCACGGGGATCTCCCAGGTGATGACCTTTCTCCAGAGCAGATAGCAGCCGCCGATCAGCAGAGCGATCGCGGAGATCTCGCCCATGGAGCCGTTGATGGTGCCCAGGAACATGTCCAGGTTGGAGGGAACGGGCTTGCCGGAAGCAAGCAGTCCCAGCGGGGTGGCGCCGGTGACGGCGTCGGCAGCGTTCTCGCGGATGACAGAGCTCATGCGGGAAGTGACTGCCCAGTTGGTCATCGGAGTCGCGAAACCGATGAACAGGACGATACGTCCTACGATCGCGGGGTTCGCGAAGTTTTCGCCCAGGCCGCCGAACACCTGCTTGACGATGACGATCGCCACGCAGCAGCCGATGATGGCCATCCAGATCGGCAGGGTGACGGGCAGGTTGAAGGCGAGGATAACGCCGGTAACGACTGCGGACCAGTCGCCGATGGTCTGGGGTCTGTTCAGAAGCTTTCTGGTGCCGCCTTCGAAGATAACGCAGGCAGCGACGCAGACAGCGGTCATGATGAGTGCTCTTGCTCCGAATACGTAAATGGAGACGAGAAGCGCCGGGCAGAGAGCGATCACGACGTCTCTC
>JAEEGG010008382.1_pt1 | contig 23475 bp, 22 predicted proteins | sample 9134161 | NCBI WGS metagenome assembly JAEEGG01 (sample SAMN16246543, study PRJNA631951) | gut metagenome | biome: gut microbiome; feature: rumen; material: CR-attached | host: Bos | place: Iran: Karaj | collected 2018-10
GTGGAAATATTCAAAATGAATACGATGCTATGGTTAAATGTGGCAAGGATATGAGACGGAAACAGGACGAGTTGGCGGAAAAAAGGAAAGAAGAAAAATTGTTCCTCGCCACAGAAGACGAAAACTACAATTTTAAAGATGTGGATGAGTCGGTATTACGAAAGATGAAGATGCGTAAGATCGCCTACTATGCACTTCCCGCATTGGACACTTTCTTCGCTTGGTTTGCGCTTTATCCTATTATCACATCAAAAAGTGAAGATTTGTCCAGTATTGGATGTAATCCTATAGTTGTAGGAGTCGTTGCTTCAATTGTTGTTGGTTTAACATTAAGCCTTTTGAGCCGAATGGCTGCAGCGTTCTGTGAAAAGAAAGGAAAAAGAATACTTGGCTTTTTACCAGTAGTGGCTGCTATGATCTGTCTTCCTCTTATGTACATCATTGGAGAAGTAGCATTCAATGGCGGCGAGAGTTGGACCTACTCAGGTGGTTTCGCATTTGTTTCATTCGTTATCCAATTGTTGATTGTGACAGGATACGATAAACAGAATGAAGCATTTACATATTTCCGCAACAAAAATCAAAACGATTCTCTCAAAAGTGTTAAAGATGCTGATGAGAAAGCAATTAGGGATGAAATTAAAAGTGTTCAAGAGAAGATAACCGCAATCGAAAACGCCTTTGATTCAGGATACAACAGGTTTAAAAACGAATTCCGTGAATTGGCAGCAGCCCGAGATGAGTTCATCAGAGCATTCGGAAATGATGCCAAATATTATCTCAATCAGATGACTATCTACATTGGAAATCTTGTCTGTTTTCGCAATGTGGTAATCCCGTTCCATTATGATGCAAATGGGCGTGTCTCCACCATTCCTTTTGTTGATTTTCCTCATGCAGATGGTGGACAGGCCATTTTCGTAAACAGCGATTTTGTTTATCTTGACTATATGTTAAAGCAAAGTCAAGGTATCTCTCTTTCAGAAACAATTCAAATGATTGAAGCCAACCGTCATCCTGGATTGGAACCCTCTAAATTGGAAGATGCTGGTCCGGCAGAATTCTCCTCTTCAGACGATTTGAATAGCCCAAAAGATAACAACAAGCAGGATCCCTTTGTCACAGAAGATGGAGATGAATCATACGGAGATGATGACAACGACAGCATTCGTTGGGACGAGTAACAATAATAAAAAATACGAATATTATGTCACAGGTAATTGATTACCAAGAAGTTAGAACTGTAAACTCTGCCGATAACTTTCAAAGAGAGTTTGCGCCTATTATCTCACAGATTCTCAACGCAGCTCCAGCCGAAGTGTCCGCTGGCGTTAGAAAGTGTTGTTGTGAGTGTCATCCCAAATCCATGCAATTATTGTCGCCTACCGAAATGAAAATCATAGAAGTGGACTATAAGCTGCATTTACAAACGATTCAAAAACAGAATCAAGTGAAAGTTGAGCAGTTGAAAGTGGCAGCTTTGGCAACGCTTGCAACATCCCAAGAGAATCTGCTTGTTAATGATCCTATTGCTGTTGCTGACAAAATACAACATATTGTTGATGCAAAGACAGTTTCGGGAACTCGCCAAGCAATCAAAACTGCTATTCACGAAATCAAGGTGCAGCACACAGAAGCATTTGTGGCTAACGTGGTCAACGCGGTAGGGGAATCTGCCATTGCTGTAGGCTTCAGAGAAATCAAGGTTCAGAAGCCTTCAACACAAATGGTTCGTGTTGTGGCCGTCAGCAGTTCGGGGCAGAATCTGGTCGCTGAGATAGAAAATGACAAACAAGTAAATATTCGCACAGAACTGATAGGTTTTGCTGATGGTAGTTGCAAGCAAATGATGCGTGCGTTTGATAATGAGATGGTGACAAGAGGAATAACAACAACTCACAAGGAACAAAAACCAACATTCGGCATACCGCAGATGCCATTTGCTCAAAGATTGACCAAACCCCAAAGAGCAAGACAACGCTCTTTTGACGATGAGAGCATTGTCAATCAAAAAAATGAATCCGAATTAATAACCATTAAATGCTAAATATTATGACAATAAAAGAAATATTTGAGCCCTATGAGCTGGAGGGACGCTCCTCAATGATCTTAACAGGAAGGTCCATTTATGATTTTGAATGCCGGGAAGATGGCACCATTTCCACACTGGTGCGAATGATGTCCGAATACGCTAAAAGTTTACATCTTGCGATGGTGCGCTATAGTTTGGCTGACGGACTTGTTGTTCCGTATAGTCTATATGATAAAGCCGATGGAGATACTATCAAGAAGGTGCTTTCGGCTAACGGAATCATTAATAGCAAATGCATGTCTGGAGACTGCAAGGCCTCGCAGGAACTGGTAGATATTCTGCGTGGTATTTCCCGAATGTCATCTGCCTCAAACTCTGACATCTCATGGCAAGATGGTCAGCAGATGAAATTCGTTTTTCTTTTCGAGTTTACATCAGATATTATGCCTGTCGCAAATAGTGTGAATCAGTTAGTCGCCAGAGAATTGATATATCAATTGGTGTTTTCGCGCTCATTCTTGGATAATGGTAATATGCTTGTTCTTTCTGATGTCGTGGAGGGGAAAATGGATACCCAAATTCAAGGATTGGTGTACAACAAGTTTTTGCCATATCCTAACTATGAAGAGAAGCTGGTCTTTTTAAAAGGGCTGCATTGTAAGTATCCCAATGCAAAATATGCTCCAGAATTGAACGACCAACTTATTGCTAATTTGTCAAGTAGTACCCCTAACCGTGGACTCGATTTGATATTCCGAGCATCCCATATTTCCGGATTGCCAATAGAAGTGACAGGCTTGATTGAGCAAAAATCAAAAGATGTTCAGACTATTAGCGAAGAGACAATCACAATGCTTGACACAACAAGGGTAAAAGATGTGAATCTCAAAGGAAAGAATGTTCATGTCCCTATGAGTTTTTTGAAAGAGCAGGCAATTGGTTTGCGCAATAGGGATAAATCAATCCATAGCAATATTCTTCTCATGGGGGCTCCCGGTACGGGCAAAACAGACATGGCCATCATCACAGCACAGTGGGCCGCAGTTCCCATATACCAATTGAACAGTCCTAAAGCTGGCATTGTTGGGGAGACAGAACGTCGGGCCGCTTTACAAACGCGAATATTTTCTTCGACAACCCCTAGCTTAGGCTTTATCGATGAGATTACGGAAGCTATGCCGATGCAACGAATCAACAATTTGGACAGCGGTGCTTCCGATGCGGTTATGCAGTCCCTGCTCAACACTTTGTCGGACAATAGTCGTGACGGGAAATCATTGCTTATAGCAACAACGAATTGTGGGTATAAAATAGGTAGTGCGATGAGGGATAGGTTTGTTATAGTGCCCGTCATTATGCCGTCAGTTGCCGATTTCCCTGCCATCATCTGTAGCATTGCACGACAGGTGTCTGGCTTGGATTTCAACGAACAAGACTTTGATATTCAAGAAGCGGCTAAGGTGTTTTACGAAAAACATATTATGCCCAGAAGAATAAGGGCGGCGCTGAAACTTGTTTGTAGGGATGGAAGGTTGACTACAAAGGCAATTCTTGAGGCAGCCTTGGATGCGAACCCCTTGGATGAAGCGAGTTGGCTTTCCGCAGTGTACGCTGATTTATGCGCAATCTCGCTTACGGTGTCGCGACGATTGCTGCCGTGGTACGGCTGTGAGAACAGTTATCCGTACCCGACGTATATCAAAGATATACTTGACGAGAAGTGTGAGGTGGATCCCGTAAAGCTCAACAATGAAATAAATCGCCTAAAGCCTTATGTCAATGTATAATATACCTAAAGATCAGTTTAAGGAATTGTATTCTGGGCAAACCTGTTCATGGAGTCATTGGGCGGGCAATGGTGCTGTGGCCGAACTTGAGAACAAGCTCAGTTCTCTATATGGAGTAAAACATGCCTTATGTGTTGATTCAGCTACAAACGGACTGATGTATCTGCTCCTTGCCACAGGATTGAAACGAAAAGAAATCCTTACCTCTTCTTTTGGTTTTGGGGGAAGCATTGCTGGTGCATTGGCATTGGACTGTAAATTTCACTTTGCTGATATTGAGCACAACTCTCTTAACATCAGTCCTGACGATTCATTTGAAATTATAAAAAGAAACAAAGGTATTAAAGCCGTCATTGCTGTTGACTTTGCAGGAATTCCTCACAATATGGAAGCTTTTCACCAAATCTGTCAAGAAAAAGGACTATGGCATTTTGTGGATGCAGCGCAATCGCTTGGAGCCAACTATAATCAATTGAATATAGCCAAACTGAATGATGCAATGGTTGTTTCTTTTGGTGCCCGCAAAGCGATTTCTGGGGGAGGAGAAGGTGGGGCTATCATGACAAACGACACGGTTCTTTACAATAATCTCATATCTGTATGTCAACACGCCCACCGCCAGGAACGAGATTTAGGAATAGGGACCTCTCACGACTTCGCCTTGAACGGACGTATGCATCCTCTTGCGGCCATACTTGCGTGTAGCTCATTCGACAACGGGCTGGCAGAGATCAGTAAAAAGAGAGAGACCTTAAATGGCGCATTGGCGATTCTTTCAACTTTTGATTCCGTTGCCTCTGTCTTTTCGCAAACAAACAGTGCATTCTATTATGTTCCTTTTGTCGTAAAAGACAATGATTTGTTTGAGGAAGAGTTTGGCTCATCCATTTTAATCAAGGATTACTATTATACTAAAGAGTTTTTTTCTCCCCTGTCGCTACAATTGGAGTTGATAGGGTTAAAGAAGCGAGTCAAAACCATGTCTCATAAAATGATGGGACAATTAACTGATAAGTTGTTTTTCTTACACAAAAAAATATAAAGTCATGACCAGATACGAAGAATTGAAATCCAAGCAACGGGCTGCTCTTATAGTTGTTCTCACAGGAGGACTGGCTGCTATACCCATTGCGTTAATATGGCGAGGTAACATATTCGAAGGTACTTCATTTGATGAAGGATTGTTTCATCCTATTTTCAAAATGCTGTCTTTTCTGATATTGACAGCGGTGTGCGCAATTCCTGCATTTATCATCTATTTGATTGCTCTTATAATTACAACAGTTCAACTTTCAAATTGCAATTAGTTATGCCAACATTTATAGCAAATCGCATATCAGCGAATCATAACATCCTGTTTCCAGACCGAATTGATATCGACGATGACAGGATTGTATATTATAAGGGGGCAATTATTGGTTATCAATCAACGGTTGTTCCGCGGGAATGTATCTCCAGTGTCCGAATTGTTTCTAATATTCTATTTGCTGATATTATCATAGAAAGCAGTGGGGGTAGACGGATAGAGATTAATGGACTACTGAAGTCAGAAGCAAAGGTCGTGTACGAATTGCTACAATAATGAATGATTATCATCAATAAACAATAAAAAACCGATGGGGCCGGATGGGATATAACACGGCAAATACAAATATGGCAAGAAGCACTTATGTTTTTCCTACGGAGGAAGATTACAACAACGCAAGTGACCACATCTATCAAAAAATGAGGAATGATTATTATGACAACAACAAAATCTGGTTTAGAGATTATTGGGGTACGTGTTCTCGTTTCGATTGGGACAATTGTTGGCGTGTTTGTATTGAGGACGATTGCTCTAATCCAGAATTAGCAGCCAGCATCTTTCGGGAACATCATGGACGATACTATCCTGAATAGTAATGGCATATTTGAGTACACAATGATTATAAATAATATGGCAAGCCCTGCAAAGCCGTTAAAGCAGGAAACAAACAATTACAGTAATGACAAAAAGAAGAAGCTCTTATTTCTTCCCATCAGAACAACATTATGAAGATGCGAAGAATCATTTGTACGAGAAAATGTATCAGGATTATTAAAATTCTGAAAAACTTTATTTCGAGGGTCGGTATGGGGATGAATATGTTATTAGCATTATGGAATATTGCTCAGACCCTGAATTAGCAGCAAGTCTCTGCCATGAGCACTGTGGTAAGTATAAGTACTACCCATATGGATAAAGGGTAGTGATATGATTTTGAGTGCTTAACGATACTGGAAATCAACGCACCAACAACTTGGGATAAGAATAGTATGTATTATCCTCCACTAGGCGAAGAACCGACATACGTTGGCTATGACACCGGCTAATATGATGGTTATAAAGACCAGTACCTCGAACTCTCCTTTATCCGTAGTGATATTGGCCCATCAGGCAACGCATACGCTTTCGTTTTATCAGGTCATATATCGGATTGGGATTCCGTGCTCACCTCCAATCCAGTTCCTGCTCCGTGGTTGAGTGACGAAGATGATTATGATATTACATTCAAGAAACGAGACTGGGAGGAGATTCGAGAATGGTGGGAGGAGAAGCAGGCGAATGGTTCGGCAGAAAGAGATTGAGTGCTGCATTGAGAGGGTTCGGAACAAATAACAAAGGGGAATGGCAGATCATTTTTTTCACAGTAGTCTGCCATAAATAAAAATATGTATTTTTGCAACGATAAATAAGAACAAGAACCGACGGAGTCGGATGGGATATAACACGGCGAATTAGAACATGTCTAAAGTAGTAGAAAATATCGTTACTCAAAAAGATGAAGGGTACGAACACTATGGTAGTGTTCAGGTCTCGGTCCGCGACACCGATACAGATGAAGTTCGAACTGCAAGTGTGGATTTTTGTCCTAGCAAGGATGTGGGAGAAGCCACAGCTGAAGCCATACAAGATGCTTCAAATAAATTTTAGTTATATATAGAGGGTATTGTAGTCTTGTTGGTTTTCAAGCAGGAAAGCAAAGAGAAAAATAGAAGTCAGTATGCAGTTCTATACGTTATCACTTTATATCATAATGTGACGGGTAGTCATTACGATAATGGATATTTAAAAACTTGATTTGGCAAAGCCTGTAATGGCACAATTAGATATAACTCGCTCTATTAATCACAAGTGTGAGCATTGCTGTTGTCTTGATTCTGGCAGTAGCATTTCAAGAGAGCGGGTTTCGGGTGCAACAGGTTTGGCCGTAACGCAGAAATTAGATGAAAGAATTAATTAAAGAACTTTGTTCTGCCTCATTCGTTTCGGGTTGTGAGGTCTTAGATAACGATAATGTTTTGTTATCGTATCTGAAATCTCATAATATACCCTATGAGATTGATGCAATCGGGAATATCGTTTTCCAAAAAACAGGTCAAGGCGATAAAGTCTTAATGTTGATTGCACATTATGATGAAATTGGTTTTTCCGTCAAATATATAGATGACAACGGATATATATACTTTTCACCTGTTGGAGGCATTGATGTGTCTATTCTTCGCGGTCAGAAAGTTGTTATTAAGCATAATGGTTCTTCTGTGTGTGGAGTGATAGGAGTGACGCCTATTCACATGAGAGATTCCAGACGTAATAAGGATAAAGAGATTGACATTTCAGATTTATGGATAGATATAGGGGTTACGGATAAAGAAATGGTTGAAAGGCTTGTGTCGGTAGGGGATCAGATTTCTTTTGCCTCTAATTATACGGACCTTAACAAAGATGTCTTTACTTCCAAAAGCATTGATGATAGGGCTGGTGTTGCTGCATTATTGTCGGTTTATGAAAAAATCAAGAATGATGATGTTAACTTTAAAAGCATCTATTTCGTCTTGTCTTCACAGGAAGAACTTGGTTTGCGCGGCGCACGAGTTGCAGGTTATACGATAAATCCCGATGTGTGCATAGCAATAGATGTCACGCACGCAACAGATTATCCAACTGTCAATAAACACAAATATGGAGATATCAAAATTAATAAAGGAGCTGTCATTCCTGTTGGTTCAAATTTTAGCGCTTCTTTACAAAAAGAACTAAGAGCTATTGCTATCAACTGCAGTATTCCACATCAAATCGAATCTCTTCCTAGCCACTCTGGTACTGATATTTCCGAAATACAATTATCTCGCGGTGGGTGTATGTCAGGGTTAATTAGCATCCCTTGTCGATACATGCATTCACCTGTTGAGATAGTTTCGTACGGGGATATCTTATCTGTTGTGGATGTGCTATCCGTCTTTTGTGTTAAAACAATATAGCCAAAGTTTCGTTTTCTTTAGTTATTGTTGATGTTATTGAAAGGAGGTATGTAAAATGCAGAATGAAGAAATGTCCCAAATGAATGCTACATTCATCAATGAATGGTTAGAACGGAATTTGCAAAACATGGAAGCCGCAACCATTAACGCACCAGCTTGCTGGTACGATGGTACGGATGGCACGTGTTCTGCATAACGTACAGCTTAATTAAATCAGCAAAACTTATGAGTCAATCATGAGTTTTGCTGATTGTTGGTGTTCACAATAATAGCATAAATATGTTTAGCAGACATCTGTTTGTAAAAACAAACCAGTCATGCAATTTACGTTGTGTGTATTGTTACGAAAAGGAAAAAGGGAGCGTCGTTTTTGATGAGGAAAAAACTTTTTTGAGAATATTACGGATTCTGAGAACATCGACTCCCAATGGCTCAAAAATAAAACTCATTGGAGGAGAGCCTTTTCTTGTGTTTGACAAAATTCGTAAATTTTGTGAGCGTATATTGGATGAGCATTTAGAAGAAAAAATACATTTTCAAATTACTACAAATGGAACACTTGTCCATGGAGATATTCAAAAATGGTTAAATGATCATAAAGAGGTTATAGATTGCAAATTAAGTCTTGATGGTAATAGAACCTCTCAAAACTTAAATAGACCAAACTCGTTCGATTTGATTGATGTTGATTTCTTTGCGAAAACCTGGGAGAATTGTACAGTAAATATGGTTGTCACTCCAGAAACGCTTCCTTATTTTGCTGACAATGTCATATACCTCCATTCGCGTAGCTTAGGGCAAATCGTTCCGATTTTCGCAGTGTTGACTGATTGGACGAATTGTGATCTACAGAAATGTTATTATGAGCAGCTAATGCATTTGGCCGACTATTATGTTGGTCATCCGAATGTACATAGATGCCACAACTTAAATCTTCATCTTGAAAGGATTTTGTCTAAAAGTGATGAAATTATTTGTGATATAGGGAAAAAAATCATTTATGATGTAGACACAGAGAGATATTATCCCTGCCATTTGTTTTTTCCGTCTGTATGTGGTGAAAACCATCCACGGAATATGGAATCTATTGATTTTTCTACTCGTTCTTTTTTTGAGTATTATCCTTGTCGTTCATGCGTTTTTATCAACATTTGCCATACTTGTTATGCTGCCAACTTTATAGAAAGAGGATCTCTTGGGAAAAGAGATATGTCTATTTGCGAATACCGTAAGATTGATTTCCTAGTCAATGCAAAGTTGGAGTATCATCGCATCATTAATTCCAAAAATAGTTCAAGTAAAGATTACCAGATAATGATTGTGATTAAAAAGCTATTGCAAGAATTCAAACAAATTGAAAGTAACTATACGATATGAACCAAAGGATGAGTATTATATTTATGATTACTGAAAAATGTAATTGCAAATGTTTTTTTTGTAGTCGTAATAATTTATCAAAACTTTATCATGAGCCTACATATCATGATTGTTGTAAGGCATTTGATATTTTAGCCGTTGCGTACCCTCATTCTAAGTTAATAATCTCTGGCGGGGAGCCTACCATGTCTAAGAATTTTTTTCCTATACTTGATTATGTGTCTGATAAGTTTGAAAAAGTAGAAGTCCAGACAAATGGTACATTTGGTAGAGATGTTGCCGATAAATTAATTAAGTATTTGAGCAAAAATGTTTTTATACAATTTTCTATAGACGGTATGGAGGATGTTCATGACGCCATAAGAGGGAAAGGTACTTTTAAGAAGGTGGTAGATAATATTGGATATTTGCAGAATTTTAATTCTCGTTTGTCTATTTCGTCAACGGTCACTTCAACTAACATGAGTGACATTCTTGCACTTTCGGAATATTTGAATGGATTGCAATTCCGTCGTCTCACCGTATCATATGTTCAACCTCTAAATCCTTTAACCGAAAAAATAATGTCAGCAGCGACATGGAATCGTTTTGTAGATCAACTTCTTGTAAGATGCTTTTATCGTGTTGATGTGAGTAAATTATATGCTTTTGATTTAATGGAAAAATTCCTTGAAAGCGGCAAAACATGGCATGGCATTGCTAATTGCGGTAGAGGAGTTACGCATTTTTACGTCTCGCCAACTTTTGATGTTTTGCCATGTACTTGTACCGACCAAAGAATAGGAAATTTATTGGTAGATAATATACGTAAAATCAAGAACAGACTCGCTGCAAAAGAAAGAGTTCATATTCACTCTAAATCTATATGTAATAACTGTAAATATCTACCTATTTGTAATGGAGGATGCCCTGGTTTATCATTAAAGGTGTTCAATATGGACAATATGGGTGATGTTCGCTGTCCTCTAGTATATGATTTTGCAACTTCAAACGGTTACATTCCCCAAAATAACATTTTATGATAGACGTTCGTTACTCATATCCTTTTCTCCAAAATCCCACCATAGAGGCTCATGAAGACAATTATTTAGAAGAGGGCCCTCTGTACATTAAGCATTATCAGAATTGTTATGGCTTACCTTATATGGCACTTGCAAAAGGGGATATAAATCATGTCGGTGGTGGATTAATGGTTTCTGACGATCTCCATGTTGGGACTCTTTATGACTTTGAATCCGGTGATTGCGAAAAGGTATATGATGATGTGATCTTTATTGGTCACATATCTAGTGTTTGTTGGGGACATACTATAACCGACTCCGTCGGTCGACTTTGGTGGACGGCAACTGAATTAAAGCAGAAATACGATTGTCTTCCTGTGTATTATTTTAGTGAAACTCCCTTGAATGGTAATTATTTGGAATTTATCAAGTTGTTTGGTGTTCCACTGACTCAATTCCGCCGCATTAGTAAAATCACTCATTTTCGTTCCGTTTATGTGCCTGATACTTGTTTTGACAACTATCATGTTTCTTTAAGATACACTAAAGAATATTTTTCTCTTATTAATCATGTCGTTAATCATGTCATTCATCAAGGTTCTAGCATTTCTTACCCGAGGAAATTTTTTTTGATGAGAGAAAATTCATCACGCCAGATTTGCAGTAATGCTCTGAAGCAAATTATAACAGACTTAGGGTATAAGATTATCTTTCCTGAGAAGCTATCAGTTTCTGATCAAATAAGCCTGTTCCAAAATGCAGAATCAATTGTGTCTGAAGAAAGTAGCCTTTCTCATAATTTTATATTTTGCAAAAAAGGGACAAAAGCAATTATTCTTAGAAAAGCAAATACCATAAATATTTATCAAGCTCTGATTAATGAATTGCGTCAATTAGATGTTGTATATATTGACTGCCATTTAAGTATCTGTATTAATCAACGACACAGAGGCCCCTTCTTCCTTTATGCTAATAATAATTTCTGCTCATATTTTAATCAAACAACGCCAGACTTTCCATATAAAGAATTTGCAACATACATAGAAAATGAATGTAGTGGAAATGTGTGGGACAGTATCTATCATATTGACCCATACTACAAAGACATTATACAACAATTGCTATTTCCATAGTATTAATGATCTTAACAGTTATGAATAGCTTTTCCATTTTGCCTTTTCAGCATCAATCGATTTTGGATGCGTACCAGCAGTGGTTGGTTCGTGATTTGTATCAAAAGCACGAAATTTTTCGGAAATGAATTCCAACATCATCGGGAAAACAGTAACCGTAACCGTTGACAGACCTTTGGGGAGTCATCATCCTGTATACAAGGAACACTGTTATCCTAATAACTACGGATACATTAAAGGAATTATGGCTCCTGATGGTGAAGAACAGGATGCCTACATCTTAGGGGTGGACACGCCCATCGAGGTGTTTACGGGAAAGGTTGTGGCCGTCATTCGCAGGAAAAATGATGTGGAAGAAAAATGGGTGGTTTATCCTGAGAACATGGCTTTTACACGGGAAGAAATCGTGGAACAGGTGAAGTTTCAAGAACAATACTTTAAATCGGAGATAGTGTTGGGTGCAGAGGGGGGAAGTGACGCGACCAAACCTAACTTCATACCTCAATTTGACCATTTCATACAATATTCCGCATTGCTGTAAAAGTTCATTTAAAAAAAGAGATACTTTTGTAACCGTTTTCGAATTAGTCATTAAAAATGGATCATATTATGAAACCGAAAAGAATTATCCTTATCATCGCGGCAATACTTTTTACTGCCACAGTTGTCTCCTCCTGCTGTAACAAAGCCAAATCAACTGAAGAACTTTTCACGGAAGAACACGACACCATGAACGATGAGTACTGCGACTCGGGTGAAGAACTGTTTTGCCATTACATGTCAAGAGAACAATGGCCGCAAGGCGCTTTCTTTGATGATATGGTGGAGGTGTATAATTCATTTGTACTTTTACATGAAATCAATTCCGTCATGGATGTATGGATAAGATACGAGGATTGCGAAACGGCATTGGAATCCTTGAACTGTATGGATGTCAATGTGATAAAATCGAAGGATTTGAATGGGAGATTTGCCCATTGTCTCACTTTGGGTCGAAAGTTCTTTTCAGAACATAAAGACTGTTCTGATTCCTTGCTTTATGAGCAGTTGTCAGACAGTTTGGATTGTTTGGATTCCCTGCTGTCAACCCGATATAATGTTGCCAACTATTCTAAAATCTCGTCTGAAGAATACTGGAATGCGCTCAGTCACTCGAAGCAATCGAAAGATTTGTTTGACAAAGTCAAAACGAAAGATAATACATCTGATAACAATGACACAAAGAGAGTTCAGAAAGACATAGAGTTTATTTTAGAAAATATCAAGAAAGAAAAGGATTTTAACAAAAAATGTGCCTACACGATGGAATATGTGTATTATGTTGGCTTTAATAGGGCTGATTTCAGACTGATAGAAGAATTGTTGGATGATGGCAGATATTCTCCATATCTGTTCTTTTTATGGCGGATATGGCGTTGTGGCGTGCAATTACATGATGAGAATTATGGACCTTCCACATGGTCACCTATTCCGAACAAGTTGTATAACGAAAAACGTCTCAAGATTGCGGAAACTACGTTGAAGCATATTGTCACCCATCGAGATGACGGTGTGGCTATTAATCAGTATCTGATGACAGCATCCCTTTCAAATATAATGAGGATTGGTGATTACCCCTTAGGAAATGAGAGTTTCACTGAGCTTTACTATTTGGATTTGGGCGCGTGATAAGAAGACGTATGTAGTTTCTGAAAAAGGAATATGATTTTCAGCTATAATACCTTGTACCACATGTTTCTTCAAATGAACAATGATGCAATTAATAATGATTAAGTTATGATAGATCACATTCATAAAGAAAAACGATTGGCGTACCTCTTACGTCACGACCCCAACATAGACATCCACGGTTGGAGAGCGGTGCATGACCTCATTGAAAACCATGGTTTCTCTCGCGAGGAGCTTGTCTCCATTGTTGCGAACAGCAATAAACAACGCTTCGAGTTCTCGATGGACGGTCAATATATCCGCGCTCGTCAGGGACACAGTGTGAAAGTGGATGTCGAACTGGAAGAGGCGATGCCGCCAGAGCACCTGTATCATGGCACCTTAGTCACAAATATTCCAACCATTATGAAAAAGGGTATTCTTCAGATGGATCGCCTTCATGTACACTTGTCTGTTGATGAGAATACCGCCGTGAAAGTTGGTGGCCGCAGAAAAGGAGAAGTGGTCATTCTGAAAGTTGCTGCCCGAAAATGTGGGAAGATGGACACCGTTTTTGGCTGTCATGAAACGGTGTGTGGCTTACAGAAACCGTTCCGCCAAAGTACCTGGAAATATAGAAACGAAATACAATAAAACAACAATTAATTATGCTCTATTCCCTTTTTACCCATCTCAACAAATTCCCCGGCGCGAGACTGTTCACCTACATATCTTTCCGCGCCATTACAGCTGGGGTGCTTGCGTTGTGCATCAGCATCTGGTTCGGAAAGTGGTTCATCCTTTGGATGAAACGTCATCAGTTTTATGAAACCCAACGTGACGAGAAAATCGATCCGGCATCCAAGGACAAAAAGAATACGCCTACAATGGGCGGACTTATCGTCATTGCGGCCATCTTGGTACCCTGTCTGTTATTGGGCAAGCTGTCGAACATATACATGATCCTTTTGCTTGTCACCACCGTGCTGATGGGTTCACTCGGTTTTGCGGATGACTATATCAAGACCTTCCGCAAGAACAAGGCCGGGCTGAACGGCTGGGTGAAGATTGCCGGACAGGTGACGCTTGGGCTGATTGTCGGGCTGACCCTTCGTTTCAGTCCCGCAGTGACGATGAACGAGGTGGTGAGCAGCCATATTGAGAACAACGTCGTTGTGGTGGACAAGAGCCCGGAAATCAAATCGACCCAAACCACAATCCCGTTCGTGAAGCACCACAATTTCAACTATTCGGATTTGTTTTCGTGGCTCGGAGAGAAGAACATGTACCGCGCAGGCTGGATTTTCTTCGTGCTGCTGACCGCATTCGTGGTAGCGGCGTTGAGTAACGGAGCCAACCTTAACGACGGCATGGACGGTATGTGTGCCGGAAACTCGGCTATCATCGCCGTAACGCTTCTCCTGTTGGCCTATATGAGTGGTAGTGTTGTCTGGGCACAATATTTTGATGTGATGTATATTCCAGGTTCCGAAGAACTTGTAATCTTTCTCGCCTCGTTTGTCGGCGCTTTAGTGGGCTATCTCTGGTGGAACGGATTTCCCGCGCAGGTATTTCTCGGAGACACAGGCAGTCTGGCCATAGGCGGCATTATCGGTGTGAGTGCGATGGTCATCCACAAAGAATTGATGATGCCTCTTCTTTGTGGTGTATTTTTGATGGAGAGCGTTTCGGTGATTTTACAGACGAGGTATTATAAATATTGCAAGAAGCACGGACGTTGTGGGCGAATCTGGAAAGCAACTCCTATTCACGACCATTTTCGCACCACTATGGATGATGTGTTGATGAGGGATCCCACATGCACATTTGTTTTTAAAGGTAGTGAAACCAAACACCATGAGGTGAAAATTGTTTTGCGTTTTTGTATTGTTACTTCCATTCTTGCAGCTATAACCATTTTAACTTTGAAAATCAGATAGGCCATTGCTGAAGCGCTGGGTTGACTCCTATTTTGCACACCCGTACCATTCCTGGGAAAGGGGAGCAAACGAGAACATGAACGGACTAATCAGGCAGTACATACCCCAAGGACATCGCTGGAAGATATTGATGATGAATATATTGAGATGATACAGGAAAAATTAAACAACAGACCTCGAAAAAAATTGGGATTTTTAACCCCGTATGAGTTTTTTTTAGTACTTTTGCAAAAATTAATGTTTAACCAAAGTTGCATTTGTAAGTTGAATACAGCTTACAATTAAAATGGTCTCTTAAATTCGGACAGCAGTCATAAAAAAAACAAGTTCTTTTGCATCATGAAAAGTAGAAGAAAGTTTACGGCAGATTTCAAGGCACGGGTAGCCCTTGAAGCCACCTCCGTTTTTCCATACCGATTCTTCCCCAAGAGCATCAGCCTTTTTCTTATTTTTTTAACACTTTTCTTCTTCAGCTGCCATAACAGAAGAGATTCATCCAAATATTTCTATTTGGATGAAGACTCCGATTCTGAAACTGTTGCATACGTCCAAGAACTGACTGGTTTTGTTGATAAACTGTTGCATGACAAGACCACTTTTAATGCGGATCTGTCAGCGCAGTTGGACAGCCTTTCCATTAATCTTCTAACTTCACCGGATGGCAAGTTGAAGATTTATACTTGGTGGGATGGCGCATTAGGAACGATGGTGTGCCATAACAGCATCTATCAAACATTTTACAATAACAAATTCCATGCGGAATTTATGCAGGGCTTTGCTGAAGAACCAGAGGCTATCCGTCAAGTGAAATCTTCTAAGAATCCCCTATATCTTGTTCAGTTTAATTTTCAAGAATCCAGTTCGCTATTTGCATTGGGTTTGAAGGCCTTTATGGTGAATAGGAAGGGACAATTGGTGCCAGCCAATGTGTTCGAATGCATTCCCGAAATTCATGATACTATTGGAGGATATTCGAATATTATTTATATAGAAAGTCGTCACCATCTTACGCCATCTTTGTTCTGCAAAGGTGGGTGGTCAGACAATTTCTTCTTTGAGACGACAGGCAAAGACGTCTATATGCCTCATTTTATTAAAATATGGGAACCGTATGCGGATGACTATATGCATGATTTTTACCACCATTTTGAATGGGATGGAGAAAAATTCGGTTATGACTCTCGTTTGTGCTACAACCCGATATTGTCACGATATTTGGATGGAGATGGCTGGTTGACCGAAGAGTTTGAACTGGGAGAATCAATTGTGAGGATAGATAAAGTTGAAGATGATACATATCGCTATATTGCGTGGAAAAAGAATAACATGTTTTCAGCAGATCCAGATTTGGTCATCACACAGGGTCTATATAACGAACAGAAACATGAGTACTGTTTCAAGAACGGGGACTACGAGTATATCTTTAATAACGATTCCCAGAACCTGCGAATTATGTACTTCGACCCTAAAACGAGAAAAAAAAGAGAGTTTGCAAGTTACGATGTGGGTCACAATTATTAATAGGAGACTATTTTTTATGGCAAATCTCATTCATAAAGAAAAGCGATTGGCATACCTCTTGCGCCACGACCCTAACATAGACATCCACGGGTGGAGGGCGGTGCAAGACCTCGTTGAAAATCATGGTTTTTCTCGCGAGGAGCTTGTGTCTATTGTCGCCACCAGCAACAAACAAAGGTTTGAGTTTTCCAAGGATATGTCCTGCATACGCGCTTGTCAGGGACATAGTGTGAAAGTGGATGTGGAGCTGGAAGAGGCAGTGCCGCCGGAGTACTTGTATCATGGTACGGCAAAGGGTTTTGTAGACTCTATCTTGAAGCTTGGTATATTGAAGGGCAAACGGCTTTATGTCCACCTTTCCTCAACCGTTGAGATGGCCATGAAAGTTGGGGCACGGCATGGCGAGCCGGTCGTTCTGACCATCAATGCCAAGCGGATGAGTGAGGACGGCATCCGTTTTCTTCTCAGTCATAATGGAGTTTGGCTTACCGAGTTTGTAGATGCCAGATATATTACAATACAATAGTTTATTTTAATAAATCCAATATGAAAGCAACAGATATTAGCAGGTCTTTAGAACCTGTCAAAGAAACAGATTCGAGTTTTGTAAGGATTATTGGCATGGGCGAATGCGGGTGCCGGATTGTGGACAACATCCGCCATACCGGTATGCAAAACACAGACTTCGTACTGATTGGCGATGATGGGCGGACTTTGCTTTATCAAGGAACTGCGGAAGAGCGCATCATTGATTGCAGCAAAGGCGGAAATGATGGAAAGATACAGGAGCTCATCGGTGATTACACAGGGATGCTGTTCGTGGTGGCCGATGTTGGTGACAAATGCTGTTCTTCCATTGTCTCTGCGCTTTGCCGGCAGTTCCGTTCAAAATCGGGTGGGAACAATATTTCAATTGTCATCGCTTCAAATCCTTCATCATCTGAAAATGGGGGAGAAGGATTTGATGAAGGCATGGCTGCAATTGCAAAAGTGGCTACGAAGGTAATAACGTTACCCACTTATACCTCTTGTGCTTCTGTGGAATTGACAATGTGTCCGGCATCCTGTACGGTTGACCGGCAGGTGTATGATGCCATATATGCCATAACCCAGACCTTTATGAGACATGACTATATGTGTGTGGACTATAACGACGTCAAGGCTTTGCTTCAGTTTGAAGGCCGGGCCATTTCCTTTACTGTCAGTGGGAGCGGGGAGAGCCGTTCGGAGCGGGCCGTCATGAAACTGATGGAATGCATTGATGCTGCATCATCTCGGGAAGAGGAAATGGGAACAATGCTCTTTCATCTCCGTTTTTCCTCACCATCGTACCAAATATCAGCCAAAGAGTATGAAACAATTTTGAATCTGATTCCTGAACGGGTGAGAAACGGTTTTGTGATATTTGGGGCCTCTGACGATTGCCAGCTCAGTGGTGATGAGTTGCTTTTGACGGCAATTGTTACATTGGTGAAACCGTGAACGGGAAACCGCAAGGCGTAGGGGAGGTTTCTTGAAAAAAATCGGGGTAAAAAGATTCCCAAAACGACATTTCATACACCCAAACGTACATTTCATACAATGGGGCGTGTAAAGCGCTCCGGGACATTGTTTTTTAATCTACTTTTGCAGCCGGTTCGCATCGGGTACGGTGCGGACGGAAACAGAATCTTTAATTTTAAAAAACATGTGCTATGGAAGAGAAAAAAACAATTGGTGCGGCCGAAGGTGAGGTTCGCCAGGAGGAAAACAATGTCATGGAAAATGTGATGGAGACTGATGCATCGGTGAATGCGCAGACGGATTCGAAAAAACAAACCGCCTGTTCAAAATGGGGACGGGCCTGCAGTAAGACGGTGAAGTTCTTCTGCCGCCATTACTGCAAAATTATCGGTGTGGCGGCACTGTTGGTAATGATTGCGTTTGCAGTCATGTGGCTGATGCGCTTTGCGGTTGATATCCGCGAATCCTTCGGTGACCTTTTCGACATAGCGGACAAAAGTGATTTTGATGCGGAAAGGATTTCCGACAATCTTGTTTATTATGACCATTATGGATATGATAACAAGGGATATGTGTGCGACAACAATGGGAGAAAGCTCATCCGGCACATCATGTGGATAAAAAAGGCGGAAGGGGATGAGGCGAAAACCGCTCCGGTTTGCTATTACAACGGAAAGTTTTACGGATATTTCCATCCGCAGACCGGCAGGGTGATTGTCAAGCCTGTCTGGGAAAAAGCCTGGGAGTTTTCCGAAGGGCTTGCGGCCGTCAATGACAAGGGATATATCAAGTTCATTGACACCACAGGCAAGGTTGTGATTGACGGAAAGTTCCCGTATCAGGAGGAAGAAGATTATTATTTCTTCAAAGGGCGTTGTGTGATGAACGATAACGGGAAATACGGAATTATTGACCGGAATGGCGCGTGGATAGTCGCCCCCGAATATTCGGACATCTGCACCATTTTCAGCCCTAATGACACAATGTTGCTTTTTGCAAGAGGGATTGGGGAACACATGGTTATGACCCTTGGGCTGGATACTGTGCTGCCTTTTAAAACGGCTGATATGACATTGATGGATAGTGTTATAAAGGTTGTTTTCCCGAACCACACGGTGAGCACCTATTCGCATAACGGCGAGTTGCTGGAGGCATCACTGGTGCGCAGTGTGGAGCAGATGTATTATGACACAAAGGAGGTTTACTATTATTCCAGTCAGGAAAGCGATTATGACGAATATGGGGATGGATTCTACAAAACGGTAATGAACCCCTCGTCGCGGCAGGCGGTGGCCGGCTGCTACCGGTATGAGGCGGAAGAGGGGTGGTACGGTCTGATGGATGCGGATGGAAGGCAGGTGACCTTGCCTCTCTATTCAAGCATTAAGGCTATAGACAAAAACCTTTATCTGTGTGTGATAGGCGAGGATGAGGACGAGGAGCACGGAGTGCTTCTGGACGGCAACGGCCGGCGCGTAAAGTGAATGCAGCTTTTTTTGAAAAAAAAAATGCCTTTCACCTGCGGAGCGTATCTGAAATTCACCTACATTTGCAAAAATAAAAAGCGAACCATGTCCGAGTACCTGACACTCTCCAACAGCAACGAACTCATCCGCATTGCGGCGGAGCGGCTGGTCTATGTCTCCTCGGACGGAAACTACTCTGACATTTACACTTGTGACAGGCAAAAGCGCACCGTAACCCTGCAACTGGGGGACATTGAGAAGGCTTTGGAGCGGCAAATCAAACAGGAGGAGTTCATCCGCATAGGCAAAAGCCTGATTGTGAGCGTGCGCCAAGTGCACTACATTAACCCCTCCAAACAGCAGATAATAATGTCGGACAACAGTACCTTCCGTTTCGACCTTACAGCCTCTAAAAAGGCCCTGAAACAGTTTAAGGATTTTCTGGAACAAAACATGGAAACACAATGAAACATTTCGACGATATCAATGATGATGAGATACGTGTAATCGGCGGCGGTCAGTCACGCAGACCGTCAAACCGGAACCGTTGGTTATGGGTTGCTGTCGCGGGAATTGTCCTGCTGATTCTGGGCATCCTGCTGCGGATGAAGCAAAATGCCTACCAGAATGAAGCGGCAGAAGCGGGAACCCTTCCAGAACCGGAAGCTGTCTCCCCCACATTAGTGCAGGCGGCAGCCGCAACGGTACTTGTTTCCGACACAACCATCAATGATGTGCAGCTGCGCCTCCATTTCCCTGTGAACGCGGTGCCGGAGCTCCGCATCGGCATCCCCGACACCACCGACCCGTCGCTGCTGATGGCCCTCCAGGCTGCGGACATCCGCGCCGACAACGGACTGATGGTGGGAGCCTTTGTGCTTAAAGGGGAGCTGATGTCACGGGGTATGTCAAAAAAAGGGTTCTGCGCCATACTTGGGGATGAAATCCACATAGGCATGGCTGAAAGCACGCCGCTGTTCGAGGAATCCATTGAGAAAGAAGGCGGATTTTTCCGGCAATACCCATTAGTTTGCGACGGGAAAATGGTGGAGAACAAGCCGAAAGGCAAGGCGGTGCGGCACGCGCTCTGCGAAATTGACGGGCAGGTTGCAGTGGTGAGCAGCCTCTCCAACGAATCGATGCACGATTTCGCGCAGGCACTGGAGGACATGGGCGTGCGGCAGGCCATTTACCTGACCGGCGCCGACTCATACGGATTCTGCCGTCCCCAAGACCGGCCTTTCACCTCCTGGGGTAATGTGACTCTTGCCGCCTCCTACGGAAATGTGAACTTCATTGTATGGAAAAGCATCGGACTGTAATGCAGTATTACATTTTTTTACTACTTTTGAAAAAATTTAATGTTTAACCAAAGTTGCATTTGCTTGTTGAATTTAGGAATTTCCCAACCTGGCCGGTTTTCATTTCCAAACCTGGTAAAAACTCACTTCAGACCAGCCAGTCCAAATAGTTTTCGGGGGTTACCACCACGGTTTCCTTGACGGGGTAGGCTTCCAGAAATGACTTTGGAAATGTGGTCCGTCCTTTCTTGGGATTCCATTTCATTTCAAAGGCGGTCATGGATCCATCGCGTTCCTCAATGTAGTCAATCTCCTGCTGCAAAGTGGTGCGCCAGAAGAACCGGTTGCAGTAATATCCGCGATAATGGTTGTGTTTCATCCGTTCCGCCATGAAGAAATTCTCCCACAATGCTCCCATGTCGTTGCGCATTTGTACGGGGGAGAATTGCTGTATGACGGCATTCCGCACCCCATTGTCATAAAAATATATTTTCTTGGCCTTCTTGAGCTCGGTGCGCAGATTGCGGCTTAGCCCGCCGATTCGGAAAATCACATAGCACTTTTCAAGCATGTCAATATATTTGTCAATGGTTTTGTTGTCGGTTTGCAATGTCCGTGCCAGTTCATTGGTCGACACTTCGCTGCCGACTTGGAATGCCAGAGCCTGCAACAGATGGTCAAGCAACTGGGGTTTGCGCAGATCGTTCAAGGACAAAATGTCTTTGTACAGATAACTTTGTGTGAGGTCTGTAAGATAACTGCGGGCATCTTCCGGATGCATCAGTATGTCGGGATAGCTGCCATAGACAAGCCTGCTCTCCAACGTGCGCCGCTCTTCCATCAGCCCGGATGTGTCCATGATTTCGCCAACGGAAACGGGGTACATCATATATTCAAATTTTCTTCCTGTCAGGGGCTCGTTGAGCCGATTGTGCAATTCAAAGGCTGATGATCCGGTGGCAATCACCTGGACCCCTTCGATATTGTCCACAATCAGTTTGATGGTCAGTCCGATGTTGTCCACTTTCTGCGCCTCGTCAATCACTATCAGTTCATGGCGGCCAATCAGGTTTTTTAATCTGTTCACATTGGTGTTGGTGAGGCTGGCCTGAGTTTCAGGTTCATCACAGTTGAGCGACAGCACCCTTTTGTCACTCCTGCTGACCAGTTCCTTCAACAGGGTGGTCTTTCCTACCTGCCGTGGACCGACAATAACAATTGCCTTTCCTTTAAACATTTGATTTTCAACAATGTTTTTCAGTTTCCGTGTAATCATACCGAATCAGTTTTTAAAATGCAAAGATATAAATTTTCTGGATTACAATCCAAAAAATATATATAATTTTTGGATTATAGTCTATGTTTTTTATTTTTTCCTGAATTCCACAAACAAATCCTCCATGGTCACTTCGCTGTTCACGATGCTGCGGTGCTGGCCATCTGCAACGCCAAAGGCTGTAATTATTTCGTTTCATCCAAAAAAAAGTAGGGACTTTTTATCAAAAATCTGCCATTTTGCTATGGTTATTTGACGATTTGCCTGCACTTTCCCCATGCTGCCGTTCCCTTTGCCGGCGGGGATTATTTTTCCTGACTTTGACAGCCTATTTTTTGCATCGTTATAATTTTCTGTAAAACAACAATATCAAAAATATGGTCTCGGTGCCTTGGGTGCCTCGCTTCTGAAAAATGACTATCTTTGCGGCATGTTTGTGCGCAGGAGGGTTAACAGAAGTGGCACTACCAGTGTCGTGGCCATTGTCAGGGTCTGCCAGCCCATGAGCAAGGTGGTGAAGGTAGGCATACGCTTCGACCGCGATACCATGACGCTCGGGGATTACGTTGTTGAAAGGTAGGAGGGTGACGTTCCGCTTCCTAACCTGGCGGGAAATCTTTTTTTCTGCAAAAGCGCGTTCCGTATTGATAAAGTTGGTATCTTTGCAGATTCAGTTTTGAAAACCTAAAAACATGCAACAGAAACCTACATTATTGGTGTTGGCCGCCGGCATGGGAAGCCGTTACGGCGGTGTAAAACAGATTGACAAATTGGGTCCGAATGGGGAGACAATCATCGACTATTCCATTTATGATGCTCTTCGTGCCGGTTTCGGCAGGGTGGTCTTTGTAATCCGGAAAAGCATTGAGGATGATTTCAAGGAGGTTATTTTCAACAAGTATAGAGGCCATGCCGAGGTGGATTATGTTTTGCAGGAGCTTGAGTTCCTGCCCGAAGGGTTCAAATGTCCGGCCGAGCGGATCAAACCATGGGGCACCGCACATGCCATACTGATGGCTAAGGGAAAGATTAACGGTTTTTTCGCGGTCATCAACGGTGACGATTTTTATGGGGCACATGCCTTCCAGACCATGGCGGAATACCTGAATTCACTTTCCATAGAAAAGGATTCCGACATGTACAGCATGGTGGCCTACCGGCTTTCGCACACCATGTCGGAAAACGGCAGCGTCTCCCGCGGTGTATGCCA
>JAEEGG010008384.1_pt1 | contig 23471 bp, 16 predicted proteins | sample 9134161 | NCBI WGS metagenome assembly JAEEGG01 (sample SAMN16246543, study PRJNA631951) | gut metagenome | biome: gut microbiome; feature: rumen; material: CR-attached | host: Bos | place: Iran: Karaj | collected 2018-10
CTGCGGCTGCCGCCGCCCTCCGAAACCGAAACAGCACTGTATCTTCCGGGAAGCGTTGCCTGAACGGAAACCGCTACCCCGCACAGGCAATCCGAAAGCCGGAAATCCGGATCGTATCCCTCCCGGATTTCCTCCTGAATAAGGTCCATAGACCGATAGACAAGGGAATCTTCCCCGTGAATCATCAGAAAGAGAAGAAGATAAGTCCCGTACGACGGAGCAACTCCCGTCGCGTCCTCATAAGCTTCCGCTCGCTTCAGGCGCGTTTCTTTGTCCATCGTGGCGATTTCCCCATAGGTGATCTGAAACGAAGCCTTTGTCACAAGAAACGGAACCTTCTTTCCCTTCAGGATTTCGGCCGTTTCCAGCTTGGCGTTCTGCAGCGCCCAGGCAATCAGGATTACATATTGGCAGGCCTTCGTCAGAAACGGTATCGCAATACCGAAGATTTCCGTCGCCGCGGCAAGCGCCTGCGCCCTTTTCTCCGAATTGGTGAATGTGTGAACAATGTTCATCAAAAGCCGGACGCCCAGAATGCAAAGCGCGGCGCGCCGCAGATTATCCGGGTCGTTCTTCTTTCCGAACAGCAGGTATTCGAGCTGATAGTTAAGCACGCCCTCCCCGTCCGTATCGGAATAATCCGAAAAATGCGTCTTCGCATAAGAAACCACAAGCGTTTTCTCAACCAGATCCTCCATGGCTCCTTCGAGAAACTCCGTAAACTCCGACAGCTTCCAGCCGCGAATTACGGAGAAGAGCGTTCCCCCGCCGATATCGGACGCGTTCTCCGGCAGATTGATATCAAACACATCGAACACGCCGGCTCCGACCGAGTTCGACGGCAGTTTTGAAGATTTCAGCTGCTTTACGGACAGATTGTCCGCATCCAGCACTCCCGCCGTGAGTCCGTCGGTAAGGAGATTCTTCAGTTTCTGAAAGAAGCTGTCCTTGACGGTTGTTCCGCGCTTCATTCCCTGATAACGGATTTCCAGTCCGTCAAGGGAATACCCGGCAAGCTCCGCCTCTGCCGCCGAAAGCTGCTCCTCCCAGTTTTCTCCGGAGTTCTCCAGATAATCACCGAGAATCTCCCGGGTTTTCTCCAGTATCCCGAGGTTCCCCAAGAGGCGGTCATGCATTGCCGAGAAATCATAATACGTCTCGGTGTTTCCGATATACTGCTTCATTGCCAAGAGACTTTCCGACAGCGCCTCCATCCATCCTTCGCTGAGTATCCCCCCATACTCATTAAGCTTGTTCTCATAGTTTGTAAGAAGCGGTTTCACCTCTTCCTGGAGTGTACGCAGTTTTCTTACGGCGGAAACGGCCGACCGTATCTTGGGTATCGTCCAATCCAGGTGAAACAGCATCAGCTCAGCCGTTTCGCCGTCCCATTTTTCGGAGCCGTCTTCGGTGCGGTTTTGCTCAAAGTCCGTCCGTTCTGTCCGCTCTTTTTCAAGCAGCTCGCTGAGATTGACGTAATAAGGCTCCAGATAAAGATATAACGAAAAGGTGTCGAGATGAACCGCTTCTCTTGTCGGTTCGGTGGTTGTCAGGCATTTGGCGAAGAAACGGGAAGGATGGATCTTCCCCTCCTCATCGCAGAGAATTCCCGAAGCGTTCGTCGGAATGCCGTCTAAAAGAGGGATCAGCTCTAACAGGAGCGTGTCCATGGCCGTAAGCTTTTCCTCCGCTTTCGCGCGCTCCTCAAGCATGCGAAGTCCCGGCTCCTGCTCCTTCAGCATGCCGATGGCTTCAAGAAGTTCTTCGACCAAAACCTCCGCGCCGCTTACGGCACCGGCGGAAACCATCTGCCGCCGCATGAACTCGCCGCCGGCGTCGGTCAGGGAATACTTCTTCTCAATGTTAACCGTCAGGTCCTTACACGCGAAGCTGAACCCGGACTCAGTGCTTCCGGAATAACCGTCCGGAAGGTCCGAAAGCGGGTCAAGGCTTCCGGTCAGATATCCGCGGAGCGATTCCGCCGGATCCACCTGATACAGTCCGTAGATATCATACTCATCGAATAACGGCGCGTAATACTCCCCCTGAAGCGATTTCAGCGAAAGCGCAAGGTTGGTCTGCAGCATGGAGACTGCGGCCTCTTGTCTTGCAGACTCCACACTGACCAGTACCAACGATATCAGAAGGAACAGAATAAAGGAAAACAGCACCGTAATCGATCCGGCGGCCCGTTGCCGCCTCATCGAAGTATCGCGCCCGAATCGGATTTGATGGAATCGAACGCACTGTTGATAATGGATGTAATCTCGTTTTTGAAAATCAGCACCAGCCCGATGACGATCACGAGAATCAGAATTATTTCCACCACTCCGATTCCGCTCTGGTCCTTGGCAAAGCCTCTTAATGTGTCGATTATTTGACGAAACAGTTTTTTCATAACAGTCCCTTTCTCCGGCGGTTAAAAGCTTAAAAACGCCGGTATCATAATGATTGCGAGAATCAGGACGAGAATTCCGGCCATCGGAATCAGAAGCCGTGTCCCCGCCTCTTCTCCTTTCTGCTTCACCCGTTCTTTCCTTTCGGCAAATGCCTCTGCCGCCTCTTTTCGGAGCAGCGGAACAAGGCCGCCGGTTCCCTTCTTCAGGTTCTGCACGAGAACGGAAGAAAGTCTGAGGTAACGGATGTTCCCGCAGTTTCTGCCGAATTCCTCATAAGCCGCAGCTTCGGGAATTCCGGCATTCAGTTTATTTCGCACATTTCGCATTTCTTCGTATACATATCGTGTTTTCTTCTTATCGCGTGCGGACAGATAATCCTCGGTGATCCTGTCCCAGGCGGATCTTAGCGTAAGACCCGCCTGCATCAGTAGCGTAATCTTGCTGACCAGGTCGGGATAATCCTTCAAAAGCTGGTCCTCCCGTTCCTGTCTCATACGTTTCTCTTCGGACCCCCACATACAAAACAGTCCTCCGAGCAACAGAAGGAACAAAACCGCAAACAACCATGGCGTCCTGCTCTTTTTTCTGTAAAATGTTACCCGGGCATCGCCCACATCGGTCGGCAATTCCATGATCGGGTCATAAACCTGGTCTGCGTCTCTTCTCTCGAGTTCTTCATATAACCGTTCCCCTGCGCTTTTCTCCTCGGGACTTTCCCGAAGCACGCGTACCGGAATGTCCAGAAACTCCGTCAACGTTCCGTATTTCAGCTGTACCGTGATCGTAACGATGCTTCCGTCCGGCGCGGCATTAGCGGTATTCACCTTTCCTTCGTAATCCACAATCCTGTAATTCGAAGACATCCACACCAGCTCCACATTCGTTCCCGCAAGCTTCTTCGGAAGATACAGATCCCCCGTGATTTCATCTGCGCAAAGATTCTTCGCGAGTATCTGTTCCGGCAGTTCCTGCTTCGCTTTCTCCCAAGCGGCCTTCACTTCCTCCTCCGAGAAAGTCCGCTCCCGGACCGTGTATTCCATGTCATAACTCTTCCGGTCCATCATAACCCGAAGCTGCACGGTCTCCGTACCGGAAGCCGGCCTCTGAAAGGCATTGATCTTCGTATCGGAGAACGCTCCTCCTGCGGACAGAGCTGCCATAACCGCGGCAAATGCCACGCTGCATCCGAATACGATCAGACCCTGCCGGCATTCCCGCATGAGTCGGGAAAGCAACGGATCTTCATTCACGTAAATCGCGCGGTAGTACTGCTCCTCGCGCTTTGATAACTGAAGCTTCCGTAGCATTTTCCGCTTCCAAAGGCTATACAGATAACCTCCGCACAGGAGTCCCTGCTTCGCCTTCTTAAGCATTCTTCCGTCCGGATTTCCGTGCAGGAACGCAAAGACATATCCGAGTATTATGCAGACGATACCGAGTAACGCCCACAATGCTGCTGCCAGGATAACGGCCATAAACTCACCCACTCCCTCCTCTCATTCAGATATTGATATCGGCTATTGTTTCCGCGTATCTTTGGCAGAACAGATAGCCTATATAGATAACCAGCATGATCGCATGCCCGGTTATTCCCTCATAAAGCGGCGTCAGAAAAGACGGTGCAAACAGCCCGAAGTACGCAAGGATGGCAAACGGCATCCATTTCATGATGGTTACCTCCAGCTGTTTTGAAAGAAGCACCGTCCGGATCTCCCGCATTACCTCCTGCTTCTGGTACAGGGTGTCGTTTACGGAGCGGATCACGTGGACAATGTCCCCGCCGGAACGGTTTGCAATGGTAAATACCACCGAAAAATTCCTTATGTCCTCCACATTGCTCTGCTCCCCGAAATCCCGGATTACAGTTTCCGTATCTTCCCCATTTTGAAAGCGGCGGCTCATTCGACGGAAGGCCGCCACGATGGGTGCCTTCTCGTCGAACATGACGCGCAGATCCGCTACTGCTGCCTCTACGCTGTTTTCGATGCTGTAGCCTGCCTCCAGAGAGGACAGCAGGCATTGCATTCCGTCGCGAAACTGCGCCGCCAGAAGTCTCCTTCTTTTCTCCTCCGCATCTTTCCGGTCCCGGTGCAGGCGGTATATCAGATAAGGTCCCAGCCACAGAACACACCAGGGCGTTCGAAAGAACAGAAAACCGGAAAGAACAATAAACAATAGGTTTCGCGTGATCACTCCGAGATATGCGGAATACATTCTTCCTCCCCCGCCGCCAGCAGTTTGCCGCGGCTCTGTAACGGATTATTGAGATAACGAAGTCTTCCGAGAATCCGGCCGTTTTCGTCCTCGCCTTCCTCTTCGAAACGGAACAGCGGATTCAAAGGAATCTCCCCGTCCGTGCAGGAAAGCACCTCGACAATCTCCGTCACGCGGCGCGTCTTATCACGTAGCCGCGCCAGGTGAATGATGATATCGATTGCCGACGCAATCTGCTTCCGTATCGCAAGAAGCGGAATTTCCTCCCCGAGAAGAACCATCGTCTCAAGTCTTGACAGCATGTCCGCAGGCGAATTTGCGTGCCCGGTTGACATCCCGCAATGGCCGGTATTTAACGACTGTACCATATCAATGGATGCCGCGTCCCGGACCTCTCCGACAATGATCCGGTTCGGCCGCATTCTTAGAGATGTTTTTATAAGATCGCGGATGGTAACCGCGTGATTGCCCTCCATGTTCGCATTCCGCACTTCAAGCCTCACCAGGTTCGGCATGTTCTTGATCTGCAGCTCAGCTGAGTCTTCGATGGTAATGATCCGTTCATTCGGCGGAATATAATCCGAAAGCACATTCAGGAAAGTGGTCTTCCCGACGCCGGTTCCGCCGCTTACGAAGATGTTGTAGCCGGCGCGCACCAGAACCTTCAGATACTCCGCCGCTTCCTGCGTTATGGACCCCATGGTGATCAGCTGATGCATGGTAATCCGTTCCTCCGGAAACTTCCGGATGGTAAGCACGGCGTCCGAAAGGCTTACCGGCGGAAGCACGGCGTTCACTCGTGACCCGTCAGGCAGTCTCGCATCGACAATCGGGTTGGCCTCGTTAATTACCCGGTTCACGCCGGATGCAATCTTCTGGATGACGTCCTCAAGCCTCTTCCGGTCGTAAAACCGGCGCTCACTCTGATAAAGCTGCCCTTCCCGCTCGTAAAAGATATGGTCGGGACCGTTCACCATGATTTCCGTTATACTTCCATCTTCCATCAGGTCCTGCAAAACATCGAGCCGTCTTAACGAATCGAAAACATCCTTCTTGGTCTCCCGCCGCTCCCGGATGGTAAGGCTTTCCTTCCGGCAGTGCGCTCTTATGACGTTCTCGATCAGAAGGCGAAGCCCGTTATCATCAAGCTCCGTGGATCCGTCGATCCGTTGAAGAACCAGCGCGCGAAATCGATTCCGCCGCTGTTCCCGGTCCAATATCATCTGTCTACCCCCGTTTATCCGCAACTTGTGCAAATTTTGCACAAGTTCGCTTGCGGTCAAGTTCACCTGCTGCCCACCGCTTACCTGCCCGCCCGGGCTGTTTCCGCGGCCGCCGGACGCAGGCGGTCCGCAAAGCCCCCATGTGCCGCCTGCGCCTCAAGCGCCTTTCTCTTCTCACTGTTTCTGCCCCCGCAGACATAGACGGTGTCGCATTGTAAAAGCAGCTCCTCCGTCCCGTTTGTCCCGAAATCGATGACCAGATTCCGGCAGTTCAGATCGCGGAGCCCGCTGAGAAAGCATTCCGATTCGTTTTCGCGAAACTCCGTCGCGTCTCCGATCCGCGCAACGCCTGCGAAAACCGAGACCCCTGCAATCTGCTTTTCGCAGTAATCCGTATGCTTCACCCACTCCGCGCCGTACTCCTTCAGAAGATACATCAGCTCGCTGACGCCGTCCTCGGCCGCCAGCAGTTCCTTCAATCCCGGCGAATTATCAAGGCAGAGAAACGCGGTTTTTCCTTCCGCCGCAAGCCGCACGGCTTTCCTGTATGCCTCCGTCGTGCACCCGCTGTTTCCTTCCGCGCCGATATATCCGATGACCTGGAAGCCGCCTCCGTTTCCGGACGGCTCGGTCCTCGGTTCCGGTCCCGCAGCCGCCGCAAGAACCCGCTCGGCGATCTCCGAAACCGAACGGAACATGAATACCTCATCCGCACCCTGCGCCTCCGAATCGGTAAGCCATAAAGCCGCATTGAACCGCTTCCGGTTCTTACTTACGAATGCTTCTCTTTCGGCAAATGCCACGTCAGCTAAAAGTACCTTTGCTATCCCTTCCTCCTTCAGGAAGCTTTCCTTTGTTTCAAATCCCGATACGGTCCACTCTCTCGGAAGATATCCGGGAATGGATTCTAAAAGCTGCCTGAGGTACGAAGTTTTCTGACAAATCACGGCGAGTGTTTTCATGTCGGTCGGTGCTCCTTCGTTTTTTGTGCGGCAATCATACGCTCGCCACTGCGCAAAAGTCAACGAAAAAAAGCCCTCTCCGGGCATTTTCGTCACCCACTGCTGTAGTCTAACGAAAACCCCGTCAGGTTGCCTTAGACGAATTGCACAAAGAAATTTTGCGCTCAAAAAAAGGTGCACGAAAACCGCATCCGATTTTTGTGCACCGTGAACAACTCCGCCCCGTTTTTGAACATTCAGATTATTCTGACAATTTTGAGCAAAGAATAACCATTGTTTCGTTTGTTTTCTCTATGGTATAATAGGCATACGATAATACCCGACCGAACAGGAGGTTTATATGATACAGAAATTAAGAGCCCGCATTAATTCGATTTTCGTCGGCAAGGAGGAGGTCGTTGACAACGTTTTGGTCTGCCTGCTTGCTGGCGGCCATGTGCTTTTACAGGATGTTCCCGGAGTCGGCAAGACGACGCTTGCGAGAACGCTTGCGGACAGCATCCGCTGCAGCTTCGGACGGATTCAGTTCACGCCCGATACACTTCCTTCCGATGTTGTCGGCACGACGGTTTACAATATGAAAACCCAGACATTCGACTACCATGAGGGCGTCGTCATGCACCAGATCCTGCTTGCCGACGAGATCAACCGCACCTCGCCGAAGACGCAGTCCAGCCTTCTTGAGGCTATGGCGGAGGGCCAGGTCACCGTGGACGGCACCCGCTATCCGCTTCCGGAGCCCTTCATGGTAATCGCGACGCAGAACCCCATCGAATTTGTCGGAACCTATCCGCTTCCAGAGGCACAGCTGGACCGTTTCATGATGTGCCTTTCCGTAGGCTACCCCGCGAAAGAGCAGGAGCTTGTTATGGCCCGGAACTTCCTTGCAGGAGCCGACGCGGAAGCCGCGGAAAGCGTCTGCAAAGCGGAGGACATTCTCCATATGCGTAAGAAGGTCAGTGAAGTGCATATCAGCGAAGGCATCCTTTCCTATATGCAGAACCTCGTTGACCTGACGCGACAGGATTCGAAGCTGCAGCTCGGCGGAAGCCCCCGTGCGCTTCTTGCCTTGGTGCGCGCTTCCCAGGCCAAGGCGTACCTCTCCGGTCGGAACTTCGTGAAGCCCGATGACGTCCGCGACGTCTTCCTTCCCGTTCTGCACCACCGCGTCCTTCTGACCGCGGAAGCAAGAATCGGCGGAGAGACCGGAGACAGCGTTCTTACGGCACTCATGCGCCTCGCGAAGATCCCGAAGGAGTGATCCCCGCGGATTCCTCCGGATTCCGAAAGAATGCCCCGCATTCTTTCCCTTGATTTCCCTTGAAAGCAGGTATTCTCTTGATACGTAACCGCATTCTCTTTATTGCTCTCTGGATTCTCTCCTTAGTCGGGATTTCCTTCTACGGAGGGCCGATTTCGTACGGCTTTTTCATCATGATGACCATGATTCCCGTGCTGTCCTTCGGCTATCTGCTTGCGGTCCGTATGCGATTTTCCATCTATCAGCGGCTGGAAGGCAAAACCTTCGTAAGCAACAATGCGATACCGTATTATTTTACGCTGCAGAACGAGGACCGGTTCGCCTTCGCGTCCGTCCGCGTCTTTTTCTATGCCGACTTTTCGACGGTTCTCGACCTACGGGACGGCGAGGAATACGAACTCCTGCCGGGCGACGAGATCACAAGGGATACCACGCTGATCTGCCGCTACCGGGGCACCTACAAGGTCGGCATCAAGTCCGTTATGCTTACGGATTTCCTGCGCCTGTTCCGGATCCGGTACAATAACCCCGAGCCGCTCGAGGTCACCATCAATCCGCAGGTGTATCATTTTACGGAGCTGAAAAGCTTCAATCTCTCGAGGATTCTGTCCCGCGAATACCCGGCCGGCCGCACCGTTCTGGACCCGACCGTCCGCGACTATGCCCCGGGCGATGACAGGCGCCGCATCCACTGGAAGGCGACGGCCCGCACCGGTAAGCTTATGTCCCGCCTTGAAACCGGTGAAGAGCAGCAGAACATCAGCATTATCCTGAGCACCTGCCGCTATAACAAGAAGCCGGCCGACTACCTGCCGGTTGAGAACCGCATGCTCGAGATTGCCCTCGCGCTGTCCCGTTTCTTCGTATCCGAGAGCATTCCGGTCCGCGCCTATCACCGCGAGGAGGCGCTTGCGGAGACCTCCGTTGGTAGCAATGCTTCCTTTGCGGAATACTATGAAATCCTTTCGAAGACCTTTTTCTTCCCGAACCAGACGGATTCCCGCCTTTTCGAGTCGCTTCGCGGCGCGGAGGCCGTTTTGACCGGGCGGGCGGCCTTCTTGATCCTCGGCAAATGGAACGCCTCCGCGGAAGACTTCGTCCGTCTTCTGAACGCGAACGGCGTCTCGGTTGTCGTGTATATCGTGTCTCAGGCCGCCTCGGATTTCCCCGAGGGGCTTTCCTTCCCGCGCACGGAGCTGATTCCGATCGCGCCGGACGCTAAGCTCGAGGAGGTGCTGTGATGATGAATAAGATCGGCCGGTACCTCTATGAATGTGTTCTCGCTGCCCCCCTTAGCGTCGCTGTCCTTCTGTTCTGCTACGGAGACATCGGTCTTAAGGAGCCGACGGTCGGCGTCTGCCTGTACGCGGTATTTTACTGCGGCGCGTGCGCCTTTTTACTGTACCTTAAGGGCAAAGACCGCCTGATTGCCGCGGGCGCCGTTGTCGTGCTTCTCGGGCTTCCCGCTGCCTACGGGCTTTTAACCGGAAGCAACGCATTCTTCGAAACCCACCTCTACATATGGCTCATCCCCGCGATTTCGGCCCTCTGCTTTTTGCTTGGCCTCCTCTGTAAAGAGCTCCGCGCGGTCCGTTATATCGGGTCAGTAGGAATTCTCGGGTTCCTTGTATTCTGCCTGTTCTTCGATTATTATTGCTCGAAGCTCTGCGTCATGCTTCTGCTTACGGTGCTGATCCTTCTGATTGCCGACGAAACGCAGGTGCTGTGGCGGAAAAGCGGACGCACCGACCACGATCTGCACCTCACATACGTCGCACCCTTCGTATACATATGGCTTCTGTTCTGCATGCTGTTCCCGATCAGCGAAAAGCCTTACACCTGGAATCTCGCCCGGGCAATCTGGAACAAACTAAGCGACATCGGGATCTCGCTTTCGCAATGGGCGGACAGGAATAACGATGATTTCGACTCCTACCTTCCCGGCTTTTCGGAAAGTTCCCGCGTGCACGGCGGAAACCTGCGGGACGATTCGAAGGTTCTTCTGGTTGTTGAGCCGGTGATGGGAACTCCGATCTCCGTGCGGCTTGCCGGCGAGGTATGCGACACGTTCGACGATATGGAATGGGTGAACACCGCGGAGGAGAACTCCTACGAGCTCGAGTTCGACGTTCTCGAGACCAACCTCGCCATGAAGCAGGTGCCGCGCTACGCCGACTATATGCAGGCCGTCGAGCTTAGAGTGACCTACCGGGAATTCACCTCGAAGCACATGTTCCTTCCGGACAAGACCTTTATCCCGAGTTCAAAGCTTCCGGATCTTGAGATTTCCGCGAAGGGCCGGACGGTTCTTTTCGAGAAGAAGAAAGGGCTGAACGACAGTTACGAGGTTGCCGGCTACCGGCTGAACCTTTTACATAACGCTTTCTCCGAGTTCGTGAATACCGCCGGGGAAATCACCGCGGAGGACTGGGCGTGGATTGCGCGCCGCTACGACGTTCCCGTGTACGTGTCCTCTTACGAGAATTTCTTAACTTACCGCGCGAACCTTCGGGCGCGTTACCTGAAGTCCTTCACCCTTTCGGATACCGCTGCCGCCTTCGTTAATGAGGCCGTCGGCGACGCCGTAACGCCGTATGACCGGATGATGCGAATCGGAAAGGCTCTGAATTCCTTCGCCTACACGACACCCCCCGGGAAGTTTCCTAGGACGGTGACGGATGCTTCCGGCTTCCTTGATTATTTCCTCACCGAGCAGCGCGGCTACTGTACGCATTTCGCGACGGCCATGGTGCTGCTTGCATGGTCGGAGGGGCTGCCCGCACGCTACGTGCACGGCTTCAGCGTAAACTTAAGCGGCCGCGATCCCGTGGACGTTACCGCCGATCAGGCCCACGCCTGGTGCGAGATTTACTTCGAAAACGTCGGCTGGCTTCCCTTTGACGTGACGCCCGGCTTCAATTACGACGGCTACTGGGCAATGAGCGATGAAAAAGATAACCACGGTGTGGACACGCCGGTAAAGGTGACACCCGCCCCGACCTTCGTCCCCGCCCCGCCGGAGGAAAAAACGCCGGTTCCGGTACTTAAGATTCTGCTCCTTGTTCTGCTTGCAATAGCGGCGCTCATCGCATTTACCGCAATTGTCCTGCTTTCGGACCGCGCCGTTACGCTCCGCCGCTTCGCGCGGCTTTCCGACAGGGACAAGGCTCCGGCTCTGTACCGTAGGAACCAGAGGATTCTTTCGTACCTGAATCTCGGAATCCGGAAAGAGGAAACCTTTACGGAATACCAAAAACGAATCTCCGAATCCGTTCCGTACCTGGCAACCGCCTGGATTCCTTTCTACGAGGAATTCCTGTACGGAACACCTTCCGATATGGCTTTCCTTCTGAAAACACTGGAGGCCGGCAACAAGGCGCTTCTTAAGGAATTCAAGGAGAAGAACCCGAAGCGCTACCGCCTGTGCGCACTCGGGAACCGGTTGATCCGGTAACCTTCTTTGGAAACTCCGCAAAATCCTATACCGCCACAAAAACAATACCCTCTCTGCTCCTGACAGAGAGGGTAATTTGCTTTGCCGCCGAAGCGGCAGAAGAAGGAAAACATGAAAAATTATGTTGTTTTTTTCTTTTTGGAACGTCTGCCGAGGACCACGCTCTGAAGCAGAATGAAGAAACAAAGCATTCCGCCGGTTGTGATACTCTGCCACCACGGGTCGTTCAGTCCGCTCGAGACAACGATTTTCTTGATGGTCGTAAGGCTCAGGGTGCCGAAGAAGGTACCGATGACGTTACCGACACCGCCGGTAAGAAGGGTACCGCCGATGATGGAGGATGCAATCGCATTCATTTCCATGCCGGCTGCGTTCGTGGCATTTCCCGCCGCCGTATGAAGTAAGAACACGTACCCGGAAATTCCGCTCAGAAGCCCGCAGATGACATAACTCAGAAAACGGGTGCGCTTTACGTTGATTCCGAGCATCAGCGCGCTCTGCTGGTTGCCGCCCATTGCGTAGAAGTTCCGTCCGAGGCGGCCGTACTTCAGAAGAAGGAATACGAGGATGACGACGGCAAGCGCGACAATCACGCCGATTTCCATTTCCGCCGGAATGATGTTGCCGTTCGGAACGCGGTGTCCGAGCCAGCGGATCTTAATCTCCTTGTTGCTGTGCAGTTTGAGGAATCCTTTGTGGGAAACTTTCTGCGGATCTACCGAAAGAATCGTCGTCATTCCTCTTGCAAAGAACATTCCCGCAAGCGTTACGATGAACGGCTGAATCTCGAGGTAACTGATCAGAAAGCCCTGTACGAGTCCGAACGCAAGGCCGATGCCGACCGCAAGCAGAACGGAAAGGAAAATGTTACCGCCCTTATTCAGGTAAATCGCGCAGCTCATGACAACTAACGATGTCACGGCGCCGACGCTGATATCGATTCCGCCGCCGATCATGACGATGGTCAGGCCGCAGGACACGATAATCAGACTCGCGTTATCATTTAACATATCGAAAATCTGCTGCGCGCGGAGAAATCCTCCGCCGAGCAGGAGCATCGCCAGCAGATACATGAGGAAAAATATCACGATGGTGATGGTCATCAGAAGCTGGGTATCGGTCAGCGGTTCTTTTCTCTTAAATATCTTTTTCATCATTCTTCCGCTCCTTTCGCCAATCCTTTTCTGCGGTTTTCCGAAAGTCGCGTTATAAAACTGCTGAAGCGTTTCTTCACCACCGGGGAGCCCATGACGACGAGAAGCACGATAACGACGGCCTTATAAGCCTTAACATTTGTCGAAGAAACCTTCATCGCGTAAAGCGTGATTGTAAGCGTCTGAATGACGTAGGCGCCGAGAATGCTTCCGCCGATTTTGAACCGGCCGCCGCCGAGGCTGTTTCCGCCGATTGCGACCGCGAGAATGGTATCCATCTCGATATCGAGGAGCAGCGTTTCATGGTTGATGAGGCCGAGCCGCGATACGCCGATGCATCCGGAAACCGATACGCACACGCCGAGAAGAACGAAGCTCAGAAGCTTAATCAGGGTCGGATTAATGCCGTTCAGCCGCGCCGCCGCGCCGTTAATTCCGACGGACTGCGTGAACAGTTCAAGCGACGTAAAATGGAACAGCAGCTTAAAGAGAATCGCCATCGCCACGACAATGATTACCGGTGTCGGCAGCGGAATTCCCGGTATGAATCCGCCGATTGCGGAAAGGATGGGGCTTGCAATCGTCGGTGTCGCACCGCCGTTAATCCAGTAGGCGATGGAACGTCCGCACGTATACAGAATCAGCGTCGCGATCATCGGCTGAATCCGGAACACTGCGACCAAAGTACCGTTGAAAGCGCCGAACAGCATCGCTACGACGCAGGCGAACACAAATGCGAAAAGCACCGTTCCTCCGTTGAGTGTGGGCACAGATTTCAGCACCTTTACGAACACGCTGCCCGCGATGGCGGCAGCCGCGCCGACGCTGATATCCTGTCCGCCGCAGGCCGCCGTTACAAGCGTCATGCCGATGGCCAGAATCGCGAGTTCGCTCGCGCCGTTAATGATGCTGATGATATTGCCGGACAATACGGCGTTTCCGTCGCTGTTATGGGCGATTCCGATTTCGAAAAAGCCCGGGTCGCGAATCAGATTGAATACCGCGAGAATCGCAATCGCGATAATCGGGATGGTCAGCTGTCCGAGCCCGCCGCGAAAGCGTTTTCTGCCGATTTTCTTCATCCCTCTTCACCTCCCGCGATGGTCTTCATTACCTGCGTCTGGTTCAGGTCATTTCCGGTAAGCTCGCCCACAATGTGGCGGTCCCGCATAACAATGAGCCGGCTGCAGGTTCTGAGCATCTCCTCAACCTCGGAGGAGATAAATGTGACGCTCATCCCTTCTTCGGAGAGCTTTCTTACAAGCTTCTGAATCTCCAGTTTGGTTCCCACATCGATGCCTCTTGTCGGCTCGTCGAGAATCAGATACTCGGGGTGCGTCAGAAGCCATCTCGCAAGAATAACCTTCTGCTGGTTTCCGCCCGAGAGGGACCCGACCGGCGTCTCTCTGCTCGCGGTTTTTATGTTAAGGGCCTTTATGTATTCGTCCGCAAAGGCCTCGGATTCACTTCGTCGAATCGGCTTAAAGATTCCGTCCATTACCTGAAGGGCGAGAATAATGTTCTCACGGACGCTTAAGTCCGCGATAATGCCGTCCCGCTTGCGGTCCTCGGCAAGATAGCCGATGCCGTGCTTCATCGCGTCGACCGGACGGGAAATCTTAACCGGTTTTCCTTTGACGGTAACGGTGCCGCCGTTTACTTTGTCGGCGCCGAAGATTGCGCGTACGCTCTCGCTCCGTCCGGAACCGAGAAGCCCCGTAAAGCCGTTGACTTCGCCTTTTCGGATAGTGAAGTCAAATGGCATCGCCTCGGTACTCGACAGTCCCTTCGCCTCATAGAACACTTCCTGTTCCGTGGCTTTCTCTTCCTCGCTGCCGCTGAGGCTGCTGAGCTCTTCGAGTTCTTTGCCGATCATCTTCGAAACGAGCTGCACCTGCGGCAGCTCCTCCGTCAGGTATTCACCGACGAGTTCGCCGTTTCGAAGAACCGTGATCCGGTCACTGACCTCATAAACCTGCTCTAAGAAGTGGGTGACAAATATGATACCTACGCCCTGTCCCCGAAGGTCGCGCATCAGTTTAAAAAGCATCTGCACTTCGTTATCATCCAGGGACGAAGTCGGCTCATCGAGAATCAAAACCTTACACTGCATGTCCACCGCGCGGGCAATGGCAACCATCTGCTGAACCGCAAGGGAACAGTTCCCGAGAAGCTGCGTACTTCTTGCCGGAATCCCGAGCCTTCTAAGAATCTCATCCGCGCGCCTTTCGCGGTCCTTATGCCGAATCAGAAAGCCGCTCTTTCTGCCGATGAACATGTTCTCGGAAACGGTAAGATTCGGGCACAGGGTAATCTCCTGATACACCGTGCTGATTCCGTTGTTCTGGGCATCCTCAGGGGAGCGGATCACGATTTTCTCCCCACCGAGGCGGATTTCCCCGCCGTCCATCTGATATACGCCCGTCAGCACCTTTATAAGGGTTGACTTTCCGGCGCCGTTTTCTCCCATAAGCGCGTGAATTTCCCCGCTGCGAAGCGTAAAATCCACACCGTTTAAGGCAAGAACGCCGGGAAATCTTTTATCAATGCCGCGCATTGTCAGCAAGCATTCTTCCTGCATACCTGTCCTCCGTTTCCATCCATACGGTTTAGAAAAGCGCAGCCGAAGCTGATTTTCTCAGCCCAGCTGCGCCAATTCATCGGATTATGGATTATTCACCCAAACCGTAAGTGTTGATATCATTTTCCGTAAGGGTCGTCGCATCAAAGCCTTTCTCTTCGTTGATAATCAACTTCTGGGAAGGAGCCTTTCCGCTCTTAATCAAATCGCTGATAATCTTTGCCTGGAACGGGCTGCACTGTCCGTCGTAGTTCCATTTGCCCGCAAGGAGCTCACGAAGCGCCCACTTGTTGCAGTCAAATCCCATAACAATTACTTTACCGCCTACACCGTGGGTGATACCGGCTTCGTCAAGCGCCGCAACGGCACCCTTTGCCATACCGTCGTTCTCGGCGTAGATAACGTTGAAGTCTTCACCGCTGTTGATAACGGTTTCAACGATTTTCTTCGCTTCTGCTTCGTCCCAGGCGGCCGTCTGCTGAACAATCTTCTTCATCTTACCGGATGCGAACTGTGCATCGAGAGCACCGGTACGTCCGATCTGTGCATCAGAGCCCATAGCGCCCTGAATGTGGATTACGTTGTATTCCGGAAGATTCTGCGCAAGAAGCCAGTTCACTGCGGTCTCGCCTTCCTTCGCCATATCGGAAACAACGGCTGCCTCGTAAAGGCTTGCGTCTACATTGATCATACGGTCAAAGAGATAAACCTTAACGCCGGAATCCTTAGCCTTCTTTAAAACGTCATCCCAACCGGTTGTCTCGGCTGCGGAAATCAGAAGGTAATCAACGCCTTCGGTAATGAAGCCCTTCGCCGCCTGAAGCTGCTCGTCATTGCTCTTGCTGTAAAATGTCTTGAGCTCGTAGCCGTTCGCTGCGGAGAAAACGTTCTCCATGTCCTTTACATTTGCTTCGCGGTAGCCGGACTCGGACGGCGGGTTGTTTACAACGCCGATCTTAATCTTTCCGTCTTTCTTGTCTTCCTTGCCGCAAGCAGTTGCCATGCAGCAGACAACAAGGACTGCCACCAGTAACAAAGCCTTTATCTTTCTCATTTTTTGCTATCCTCCTTTTTTGTTGAGGCCTTTACTGACCTTCCGAGATAAAGGATAGCGCATTGCTCTTTCGCAGTAAATCAACGTTCCTTTTGACTTGGTTCAAAATAATACCGCGTTTGGACGGGGTTTCCAAACGCGGTTAAGAATTCTTTTACTCCGGTTGATTTTGATACTGCGCCCGGTATTCGGACGGGGTAATTCCGGTGTTTTTCTTGAAAATGTAACTGAAATAGTGCGAATCGTTGTAGCCGACCTCCCTCGCGATCTGCGAACTCCGCTCGTTCGTGGTCCGGAGCAGTTCCTTCGCCTTGCTTAAGCGAAGATACATCAGGTACTCCGTAAAGGTCTGTCCGGTCTGCTGCGAGAACACCGTCGAGAAGCGGCTTCCGCTCATGCTTACCGCCTTCGCGACATCCGGAAGCATCAGATTCGGATTCGTAAAATGTAACGACATATAGAGCTTCGCTTCGCTGATTACGGCCGGCGTTTTTTCGTCGGCGGGCTCTCCCATTTCACGAACGCCTAAGATGATGGAAGTCTCGTCCGTCCGTTCCACCAGAAGGTGTCTTATATGGCGCGCGGTTTTAAAGCTTCGGAAGATTTCTTCGGGCTTTCCGACAATCTCGCCGATTCCCGCACGGATTTCCGTTGCCCCGGTATGCTCGAGTTCCCGAACCAGGGTGGTGGCAAATGAATATGCCCGCTCCTCCACATCTTCGGCGGTTTCTCCGGAAATCAGGAACCGCGTTCCGACGCGCCCCGGAGACGGAAGCACGGTCCCGCCGGTCCCTTCCGAAAGCTCCGATGCCACGGCCTGCCCCTCACTGATCGGCGTAAAAGCCGCATCGATAACGGTATAGAACGGCGCGGGAACCGCGCCTCCCATGGCGGACAGTTGCCTAAGCACCTCCGGCGCATCCTCCTCGGCCGCTTCGTTGTTGAACAAGGAGCCGACCAGTTTCTCCTTTACGAGCTTGCCGCCGCTCTCCATCCGGGCGCGAAGGCTAGCAGCGTGTTCGAACGTATTCCGCTCCGCTTCAAGCTGAGAACTGACTTTGTCGAGCGCCCCCTTCAGCGCCTCGGAGTTAATCGGCTTTAACAGGTATTCCCGAACGCCTAACTGGATACACTGGCGGGCATACTCAAACTCATCGTATCCGCTTAATACAACCACGCCGATCCATGGCATTTGCGCACGCATAATCCGGCACAATTCAATGCCGTCCATGAAGGGCATGCGGATATCGGTGATCACGATATCCGGGTTGGTGTCACGAATCATCGGCAGTGCCATTTCCCCATCGGGCGCCTCGCCGACAAGCACATACGGCGTTTCCTCCCATGGGAAGGACTCTCTTATCCCTTCGCGGACCACAATTTCATCATCAACCAGAAACACTTTCATTCTCGTTAATTTCCTCCCTGGTTCTGCACGGAACTTTGAAACTTACCGTCGTTCCGTCCGCACCGCTTTCTATCGTAAGGTCATCCGTCAGGTTATAGTAGAGACGGATTCGCATATTCACATTCACAAGGCCGAAACCGCCGCTCCCCTCGCTGACCGTCGGCTGTCCCTTCTTCATCCGGTCCCTAAGCTCCTGCAGCTGTTCCGAACTCATCCCAAGACCGGTATCCGTTACCGAAAAGAAGAGGAATCCGTCTTGAAGCCTTCCCAAAACCCGAATGGTTCCGCCGCCCCGCTTAATCTTGATTCCGTGATACAGCGCATTTTCCACAAGGGGCTGCAGAAGGAGCTTCAGAATGTAATACTCCCCGATTTCATCCGGAATATCGATTTCGTAATTCATGATATCGCGGTATCTGGTCTGCTGAATCTTCAGATACCCTTCAATATGCTTTTTCTCCTGGCTGATCGGAATCCAGTCGGCACCGGAGGACAGGCTGATTCGGAAGAAATCGCTTAACGCGCTTGTCAGCTGAATGACTTCGTCCTTCTCGCCGGCTTCCGCCTTCCAGACGATGGCATCAAGCGTATTATACAGAAAATGCGGATTGATCTGCGCCTGCAACGTCCGAAGTTCCGCTTTCCGGAGATTTCTCGCGTCCTGGTTGCTTTTCGTCATCATGTCCTGAAGACGGTCCGCCATGGTATTGATCTGAAATGTGAGATTCCGCAATTCGGTTACGTCCGTATCCGCGATTTTTTCATCCAAAGAACCGTCGGCAATTCTTGCCGCCGCCTGCTCCAAACGCTCAATCGGAAGCCTTACGGACGAAGCCGTAGCCTTTACCGTCCGGTTTCTTACCCACAGCGCGAAGATGACAATCAGCCCTTCGGCAACCGCCGAAAGCAAAACGCCGATGCGAAGGCTTAAACTCAGCTTCGCCGTAGAGTTGATTTCCATCGAAATGTACTCATCCAACATGCTGCCGACCAGCGATGCCACACCGCGTACCTCTTCGATAATCGCTTCGTTCTCGACGACCGGCACCTTTGCCTCCACATTGTCCCGGATGCGGTCCACGTAGTTTCCGAGCGTCTGCATGGTCCGTCTTGCAACAATCAGCGACAGGCTGTTTTCCTCGCTCGCCGAAGCCGATATGGAGTCGATGGTATCATTGACATTTCGAATCTTTGCGTAGATGCCGCTTTCCGGAATTGTCTGCCGGCCGCTCACGATGCTCCATGCGCTCTCCGGAATCTCTTCCTTTACAACGGTCTGCAGCTTGGCAGCCGTTTCCATCCGGTCGATGGCATTATGGTACCTGCTTGCATAGTAAAGCATCAGGACCAGGCTGATGATAATCGGGGCCACAAGCAAAAGCACCAGACGGTGGCTCAGATTGCTGATTTGCCCCAATATGCTTTTTTCTTTTCCGACCTTGCTCATTCTTCTGCCTCTGCTCCGGTCTAATAGCCTCGCGGTCCGATTTGGGACACGTCGATTTCGTCACTGAACACCTGCTCCTTCGGATGGATTACCGTCTCCACCTGCTCGCCGTTTTTCAGTTTCAGCGCGGTTTCCATCAGTTCCCTTCCGAGCTTCGGCGTGCACTCCACAACGCAGTTAATCTTGCCTTCTTTTAATACATTAATGGCCTCCTGGCCGCCGTCGATCGAGATAATGATGATATCCTTTCCGGGCGCCAGTCCCGCATTCTCAATCTCCGGAAGCGCGCCGATGGTCATTTCGTCATTATGGGAGAAAACGACGTCAATCGTGTCCCCGTACTTTTCAAGATAGTACCGCATGCATTCCTCGCCGCGGCTTTTAAGGAAATCCCCGTCAATGCTCTCGAGCACGCACATCCGGCTGTCCGCTGCAATCGTATCCATAAATCCGGCCTGGCGCTGTCGCATCGGGGTGGAATTTTCCGTTCCGGTGATTTCCACGATGTTGACCTGCTCAAGCCCTAAACGGTCGGCTTTCCGGATCAGGTATTCCGCCGCCATCACGCCTTCCTTATAAAAATCCGCGCCGATCAGGCAGGTGGTAAGTCCCTCCTGCTCGGTATTGATATCGCGGTCCACGAGAATGACGGGAATCCCCGCGTCCTTCGCCTCTTTGAGCACGTTATCCCAGCCTTCCTCGACAACCGGGGAAAATGCGATGACATCCACCTGATAGGCAATGAACCGCCGGATTGCGGCAATCTGGTTTTCCTGCTTCTGGTTGGCATTTTCAAGCATCAGGCCGATGCCGTATGCCTCCGCCTGCTCCTCGATGTCCTTCGTGTTGCCGATGCGCCACGCGCTCTCGCTTCCGATCTGGCTGAATCCGAGCACCAGCTTCGCATTGCCCGGCTCCTCTTTGCTCTTTCCGCACCCCGTAAGAAGAAGTGCCGCGAAAAGAACACATAATACTATCCGTTTACGCATAAAAATCCCCAATCCTTCTATCCTCTTTTCCGCCATTGTATCATAAGAGCCGATACTTTGAAAAGCATCGGCTCTTACGTTTCTTTAAATTTTTATTTCTTAATCCAATTCGGTCGCGCCGGTATACAGCTCGTAATAGCGTCCCTTCTGCTTAAGCAGATCGTCGTGGTCGCCGCGCTCGATGATTTCGCCGTGCTCGAGAACCATAATCGCGTTGGCATTCCGTACCGTCGACAGACGGTGCGCGATGACGAACGTGGTCCGGTCCTTCATCAAACGGTCCATACCGTGCTCGATGTGACGTTCGGTACGGGTATCGACGGAACTCGTTGCCTCGTCGAGGACGAGAATCGGTGCCTTCGAAAGCGCCGCTCTTGCAATATTCAAAAGCTGTCTCTGGCCCTGCGACAGGTTCGCGCCGTCGCCTTCGAGCTTCGTCTCGTAGCCGTCCGAAAGACGCATGATAAAGCTGTGGGCGCTGGCGGTCTTCGCGGCCGCAATGACCTCCTCATCGGTCGCGTCGAGACGGCCGTAGCGGATGTTCTCCATAACGGTGCCGGAGAACAGGTGCGTATCCTGAAGAACCATCGCGATGTTCTTACGAAGCTCTTCTCTTGCGATATCCTTTACGTTCACGCCGTCGATCGTAATCGTGCCTTCGTTGATGTCATAGAACCGGTTCAGAAGATTTGTGATCGTCGTCTTATCGGCGCCGGTGGATCCGACAAATGCGATCTTCTGGCCGGGCTTTGCGTAAAGGTTGATATCCTTAAGAACAATCTTATCCGGATTGTAGCCGAAGGTTACATGCTCCATAACGACATGGCCCTTCATGTTGACCATCAGGTCCGCATCCTTTACATCGGGAGCTTCCGGAACCTCGTCCATTACCTCGAAGACACGCTCGGCTCCGGCAAGTGCGGAGAAGAACGTTGCCATTTGCTGCGAAAGCATGTTGATCGGCATCGCGAACTGGCGGGAGTAGGTGGCGAACACCGTAAGACCGCCGGCCGTGATCTTGCCGAAGATCATCAACACGCCGCCGATACCGACGGTAGCCGCGTAGGAAACCTGGGAGGTGTTGCCCATGATCGGTCCGGTCACGCCGCCCCAGAACTGCGCCTTGAACTGCTTGTCGCGCATATCGTCATTCAGCGCGGAGAACTCTTCCACGCAGCACTCCTCGTGATTGAATACCTTAACGACCTTCTGGCCGGTAACCGTTTCCTCGATGTAGCCGTTCACGGCGCCGAGAGCACTCTGCTGCGCGGCGTAATACTTACGGCTCAGCTTTCCGATGGTCAGTCCGCCGAACAGGAGCACGGGGATAAATGCGACGGTCACAAGCGTCAGGATCCAGCTCGTCGTGATCATGAAGACGAACGTTCCGATCAGCGTAACGAAGCCGGAAACCAGCTGTGTGAAGGAGTTGTTGATCATGACATCGATATTGTCGATATCGTTCGTGAAACGGGACATGATCTCGCCGGTCTGCCGCGAATCGAAGAACCGTACGGGCAGGCGCTGAAGCTTTGCGAACAGATCGTTACGGATCCGCTCGATCATGCCCTGCGAGATGGAAAGCATCAGGCGGGCCTGCGTGTAGGTCGTGATGACACCGACGCAGTAGATCAGTCCGAGCATGATCAGTGCCACCAAAACGTAGGTCATAACCTTCGCGTCGCCCGGGAAGAACGTCTCCGTGAGGCGGGTTACCCAGTTGTCCGTAACGCCTTCGAAGAACGATCCGTTGCGGGCAAAGTTCGGGTTGACCGCGGCGGTCAGTTTATTGATGATCGGAGCCATAAAGTAACTGCCGACAAGGCTTGTCACGGTTGTTAAAAGCATGCATACAAGAACAAGCGCGAAACGGAGCCGGAAGCCGCGCATATAGGTAAGAAGCCTGGCAATCGTCTTCTTGGCGCTCTTCGGCTTGCCGCCCATCATGCCGCGGCCTCTGGGACCGCCCTGCGGGCGCTGCTTGAAGGCGTTCTTCTTGGCAATGCTGTTGTACTGCTGCTGCAGCTGTTCAAGTGATCTTGCCATAACTCACGCCCCCTTTCCCGTCTGCGACTCGTAGATCTCACGGTACTCCGTATTGTCGCGGAGCAGCTGGTCATGCGTACCCATACCCGTGATCACGCCGTCGTCCATAACGATGATCGTATCCGCATCCTGCACGGAGCTGATTCGCTGCGCGATGATCAGCTTGGTTGCCTTTCTGAGGTTCTCCGTATACGGATCGGACTCGCCGATAATCGGCACTTCCTTCTCGGAAAATGCTTTCCGGATCTGCGCCTCGGTCGCCGTATCCACGGCGCTCGTCGAATCGTCGAGAATCAGTATCTTCGGCTTCTTAAGAAGCGCTCTCGCAATACAGAGACGCTGCTTCTGGCCGCCGGACACATTCGCTCCGCCCTGCTCGATTAAGGTGTCGTAACCGTCCTTGAAAGAGGAAACGAATTTGTCGGCCTGCGCATACTCGGCCATGCGCTTAATCTCTTCGGGGGAAGCATTCTCATCGCCCCACTGCAGGTTCTCGGTAACGGTACCGGAGAAGAGGGTGTTCTTCTGCAGAACCATCGAAACGCCCTCGCGCAGGTTATAAAGCGAATAATCCCTGACATTGACGCCGTCAACGAGCACTTCGCCCTCGTCGCAGTCGTACAGTCTCGGAATCATCGAAACGAGTGTCGTCTTGCCGCAGCCCGTGGAGCCGATGATGCCGACCGTCGAACCGGCTGGGATATTCAGATTGATATTGTTTAATACTTTCTCTTCGCTGTTCTTATAATAACGGAAGGAAACATTCTTAAAGGTAATCTCGCCGTTCTGAACGGTGAGGTCTTTCTGTTTCGCATTTTCATCCGTCAGGTCAAGCTTCTCATCCATGACCTCGCGGATACGCTTTGCGGATGCAAGCGCACGGGAGCTGAACATCAGAAGGAACGTAACCATAACGAGCGAGGAAAGAATCTGCGTTACGTAGGTAAGGAACGCGGAAAGGTCACCGATTTCCATTCTTCCGTCAAGCACCATCGGTCCGCCGATCAGGATAACGGCAATGATCGTTCCGTTCATGAAAAGCGTCATGACCGGAGACATGAAAATCATAACCTTTGCGGCGGAGATTCCGGCCTTCTTCAAATTTCCGTTCGCTTCGCGGAATTTCTTAATCTCAAAATCCTCACGGACGAAGCTCTTGACAACGCGGACATTCGTCACATTTTCCTGAACCGTGGAGTTCAAATCATCCACCTTCTTCTGCACGCGTCCGAAACGCGGGAAGCCGGTGAAGAGAATGCCGCCGACTGCTGCCAGCATG